>ENA-UOVV01000875-UOVV01000875.1-compost-metagenome-genome-assembly--contig:-NODE-875-length-28810-cov-24.286350_pt1 | contig 28810 bp, 27 predicted proteins | sample MGYA00238155_ERZ761577 | MGnify/ENA primary metagenome ERZ761577 (study PRJEB28898, sample SAMN06268775) | compost metagenome | isolation source: Emeryville, CA | place: USA:Emeryville, CA | collected... | reverse complement strand
CCCCCGCCGAGCCATTGGCAGGTGTCGCCGAGATAGCCCATGGTCGACTTCACGGCGACCGGCTGGTTGTCGGCATTGAAGGCGAAGAAGGCAAAGAGCGGGTTGGGCGTCCCCTCCCCGTCGGGGCCGTCGAAATCGAAGGCGTTCTGCAGCGGCAGCCCGAAATGGCCCTCGGAATCGATCGACAGCACACCGCCGGTCAGGCCGTAGGGGTTCTGGTTGTTGAGGATGAAGCGGCGGAGCTCGTCATAGTGTGCGGCGGCGTAAAGCAGCGCCGCCAGCTCTTCCTTGCTGAGCTGCTGGTCGCCTGTCTTGGCCGGGCCGTTGCCCGAATTGTTCCTGGCGACCTGGGATTCCTTGACGTCGCTGTCGCTCGGGCCCTTCTTGGCGCCGCCGGTCATGCCGCCCTTGCCGGCGAGGGCGGCCTGGATCTGGCTGCCCCAGCCGGGCGGGGTCTTCAGCACGTCGAACTGGCCGTTGGGCCCCAGTGCCAGCGAGTAGCCGGCGGCATAGAGGCGGCCGAGCAGCTGCTTGCCCTGCGCCAGCGTCACTTCGTTACCGAACAGCATGTCGACATGCGGCGGCGTTCCCGGCGGCGGATCGAGGACCACGTCCACCATGGCGCCGCGGATGCCCATGGTGCCGACCGGGGTGTTGATGGTGACGCCACCCTCGGTCTTGGAGGTCTGCCCGCCGATGAAGCGTAGCACGCCCTTGGTGAAGCTCGCCGTAACCTGCGCCGTGCCGGCATCGGGGTCGTAGACGAAGCTGTCGATCACGAGGTCGGAATTCGGGCCGACCATGAACGTGGTGCCATCGGCGAGCAGCACCTGCACCAGCCCGGTGCCGCCGGTCTGGATACGCTGGTTGAATACCACGCTGTCGCCCAGCGAGATGGTCTTGACGCTGCTGCCCACGGTGCCCCTGGCATCCTGGTTCACCGCCGCGGTGACGCCGACGCTGGTCTCGGCGAAGGCCGGCGCCCCTAGGGCCAGGGTCAGGAGTGCGGTGGCTGCAAGGTGCCGCATGATCAGAACCTCTTGCTCACGCCGACACTGACGGCGGTGTTGTCGTAGTTGGAGAGGTCGTAGTTGGACTCGGAGATCGAGTAGGTGACCGACGAGTTGAGCGTGAAGCTCTCGCCCAACGGTACGATCAGCCCGGCGGACAGATAGCCGGTATTCTTCACTTCGGCCTCGGTCATGGAGATCATCGGGTCGTTGGCGTCGGCCACCTCGCGCTCGATGCCGGCCGAGCCGGTGAGCGCCCAGTCCTGCGTGCCACCAGTGGGCGAGTCGATGCTGACGATGACGCCGCCCGAGGCCCCTGCCTTCCAGCTCGACAGGTAGTCGACCGAAGCGAGGGTGCGCGTGCTGTGCAGCAGGGTGAACAGCGCCACGTCGGGGGTGAGCATGTAGTCGATGCGGGCGCTGCCGGTATAGCGCTGGCCGCTGCGGTCGGACGCGTGGGGCCTGAGATCGCTGTCGAAATACTCCTCGTGCCGCGCCGTGCCGCTGAGCGTCAGCCGCGTGCGCGCATCAAGCGTCGAGATGAAATCGGCACCCACGCCAGCCGACGCGATATAGGGATCGCCGGACAGGATCGCCGCGCCCAGATCGGCGTGGAACGCCAGCCGCGCGTTGTCGATGCCGATGGCTGCGAGGTTGAAGTTGGGCCCGAAGCTCAGGTCGATGACCCCGGTATTGAGCTGATCCTCCTCGCGATAGATGGCACCATAGGCGTTGACGTCGATGTCGAAGCGGTCACCCTGGCTGGCGAGGTCGAGGGAGTTGTGGAAGCGGGCGGTGACGTAGGCGTTGCTGTCGGCCGCGCCCATCGCGCCCGGATCAAGCTCGAACTGGAGCCCCCCGATATCGATGAAAGGCGAATCCGGGCCGGCATTGGCGTTGGTCTGGTAGCGCAACCCCACGCCGATCTCACCGAAGGACTGGTTGCCCTGAAGGCGCGTCTCGATCTGCGCCATGTAGAGGCCGATCTGGTTGCGCACGTCGTCCGGCACCAGCGGCTGCTGCATCACCGTGGTGAAGTAGGACTGTGCCGTGCTCCACGAGCCGAGGCGATAATAGAGCACGCCGAGTTCGAACTGCAGGCGCGGCAGGCCGGGCGCGAAGACCAGCATGCGCTCGAGCGTCGAGATCGCCGCTTCGAGATCGCCCACCTGCTCGGACAGCGCGGCGTACTCGAAGGCGATGTCGAGATTGGAGGGATCAGACAGCATGCGCTGGAACAGCTGCTGACGGCGGCTCTCCAGCGTGGCCCGGTCACCCACGCCACTCCCCACCACGTTCTGCCGTGATGTCGGATCGACGTTCTGCGCCTGCGCCGCCGGCACAGCCAGCAACACCAGCGCGATACCAACTCCCAAATGCCCGCGCACCCGCAGCATGCCCCAGACCCGCTTGATGATTGTCTGTTGAGCCAGACGTGATTACTACGAATTCCAAGTATAGCGCATGCCGAGGCACGCCCGCCGCAACTTTCGCCCGACTCTGCCGGGGCTGTAAACCCCCGTTAACGAATTGTGACGGCGCGACTCTTTTGCGCAACAATGCCGCCAGCACGCTACGGGCGCTTGTAGCTACCAGAGGTCGTTGAAGGTGGCCGGGTCGCTGCCGGTTCGGCCTTCGGGGGTGCGGTCGAGGCGCGCAATCGCGGCCATCTCGTCATCGGAGAGCTCGAAATCGAAGACATCGAGATTCTCGCGGATGCGGTGTTCATGGACCGACTTGGGGATGACGATGAGCCATTCCTGCAGGTGCCAGCGGAGGATCACCTGGGCCGGCGACTTGCCATGCGCGGCGGCGATGCGGCCGATCACCTCGTTGTCAAGCACCGCGCCCGAGCCGAGCGGCGAGTAGGATTCCTGCCTGATGTCGTGGCGCATGAGGATGTCGCGAATCTCCCGCTGCTGGAACTCCGGATGCGTCTCGATCTGGTTGACCGCCGGCTTCACACCGGTTTCCCAGATGATGCGTTCGAGATGCTCGGGCAGGAAGTTGGAGACGCCGATCGACTTCACCAACCCCTCCTCCTGAGCCCGGATCAGCCCCTGCCATGCCGCCACGTAGCGATCGTGCGCCGGGGCCGGCCAGTGGATGAGGAACATGTCGAGATAGTCGAGCCCGAGCGCCTTGAGCGAGCCCTTGAGCCCTTCGACGGCCTCCTTCTCGCCGAGCAGCTTCGTGCGCAGCTTGCTGGTGATGAACAGCTCGCCGCGGTCGACGCTGGCCTCGCGGATGGCGCGGCCAACGCCCTCCTCGTTGTCGTAGCCCTGGGCGGTGTCGATCAGGCGGTATCCCGCCTCGATGGCCGTGGGGACAACCTTCACCACCTCGTCGTTCGGCACCTGCCAGACGCCGAAGCCAAGCTGCGGGATGGTGTTGCCATCGTTGAGATGAACGAGCGGGATGCTCACTGGCCCGCTGAGGGCGGCATTGGCATCGGGGACGGTTCGTCGTTCGAATTCAAGGTTCATCGGAGGTTCCTCGCACTATGGGTGGAGAAACCGCCGACCGCGCCCTTCCGTTCCCCCTTCGCTAGCGGGGAATCCGCCCTTCGAGCGGGTGACCCGGGTCGTTGTAGCCCGGCGTAGAAGCGTGGCCGGGCGCCACGAGACTGTCGACCAGCGCTTCGTCTTCGGCATCGAGCTTCACGTCGAGCGCACGCAGGTAGCCATCCCAGTGCGCCTCGGTGCGCGGCCCGGTGATGGCGGCAGTGACGAGCCGGTTGTTGAGCACCCAGGCGAGGGCAAAATCAGCTGCCGCGATGCCCTTCTTCTGCGCGTGATCGGCGAGCCGCGCCGCGATCTCCAGCGATTCCGGCCGCCACTCGGTTTCCATGATGCGCTTGTCGCCGCGGCCCGCACGGGTATCGGGCGGGGGTTCGGCGCCCGGCCGGTACTTGCCGGTGAGCACGCCGCGAGCGAGGGGCGAGTACGAGACGACGCCGAGGCCGTAGTGATAAGCGGCCGGCAACTGCTCCACCTCGGCCTTGCGATCGACGATGTTGTAGAGCGGCTGGCTGGCGATGGGGCGATCGATGCCGAGCGCGTCGGCCACCTGGCAGACCTCGGCGATGCGCCAGCCGCGAAAATTGGAGACACCGAAATAGCGCAGCTTCCCGGCGCGGATCAGGTCGGCAATGGCGCGCACCGGCTCTTCGATGGGAGCATCGAACACCGCCTTATGAATGTAGAGGATGTCGATATAATCGGTGCCGAGGCGGCGCAGCGAGTTCTCGACCGTTTCCATCACCCACTTGCGCGAATAGCCGCGCTGGTTCGGGCCGGGGCCGTTCGGATTGACGAACTTGGTGGCCAGCACCCATTCATTCCGATGCGCCTTGATCCCGCAGCCTACCACCTCCTCCGACTTGCCGCCATTGTAGACGTCGGCCGTGTCGAGGAAGTTGATCCCCCGCTCGCGCGCCTTGTCGAGAATGCGGAAGGCCTCCTCGTCGGGCGTCTGCTGCCCGAACATCATGGTGCCGAGGCAAATCGGCGACACCTTGAGCGCCGAGCGGCCGAGATAGCGGTAATCCATGCGAATGCCCCTCCGTGGTTGGGCTGAGGTTACACCCCGGAGGCGGCTTGGGTCAGTGGACAATGGTTGGACGCCCTTTAACTCGCCGCCAGCGAAACCAACTTCGTCCCCAGTCGGTCACTTGAAACCGTCACGTTGATCCGCCCCGTGCCAGTCGCCTGCACCCAGAAGCCGGTCGAGCCCGCCCGTAGCGGCACCGTCTCCGGCCCCAGCCGCTTACCCGCCCCCGACACCTGGATCGACACCGGCTCGGGGAAGAAGGGCAGCTTGTGGCCGGCCTGGTCGAGGGCGCGGACCGTGACGCGGACCGCGTCGGTGGCGCCGATGGCAGTGGCGTCGGGCACCACTTCGAGCGTTGTGGCGACGGGATCGGCGACATGGTTTACCACCTTCACGGCCCTGCCGCCGATGAAGCCGGTGATGGTGGCGTCGTGCCATTCCATGCCCCACAGGCCCAGTTCCTCGGCGCTGAAATCGCTGCGCTGGAACACCACGGGCGCGTGCGGCAGGTGCGGGAAATTGTCGCGATCCGGCCCGGCGCGCTTCACCACATGGTCGCCGTAGCGGAGCTCGACCTCGTCGCAATTGGTGAGGATCATCAGCGGCAGCACGCCGCCGATATTGCGCTCGCCGCGGGCCCAGAAGGTCACCGGTTGGAGGATGATCTCCTCCTCCGGGTCGCACTGGGAGGCGTAGGCATAGGCGGCGAACTTGGGCTCGCGGAACATGTCCATGACGCCGTGGTGGCAGATGCGGTCGCCCGAGCCGAAATCCTTGTGCGTGTTGTAGTCGAAGGCGCACCAGCCGATGGCGCCGGCGATGCCGGGATTGCCATAGGCGGCGTTGAGCACTTCGAGGTGTCGGCGGACATGCTCGGCCTGCCGCTGCTCCTGATCGTAGCTCTTGGTCGGATACATGTGCCCGCCGAACTCGGTGATCATGTAGGGCACCGGCTTTTCGAGGCCGGTCGTCTCGCTGATCGGCCGAAGTGCAGTGCGCGGCCGGTTGCCGCCCAGTTCCTCGTTGCCGAGGATGAAGTCGTTCATGGTGTAGACGTCTTCAAGCAGCTCGGAATCGGTGATGTAGCGCACGCCGCCGGTCTGCCGCGTGGTGTCGAGTTCATGCGCGACGCGGTTGGTTTCGACGTAGAAGTCGTGGTCGTCCATGCTCTCGTTGATGCGGACGCCCCAGATGACGATGGAGGGGTGGTTCCAGTCGCGCGTGATCATGCGGCGCACGTTCTCGACTGCCTCGGCCTTCCATCCCGCCCCGCCGATATGCTGCCAGCCCGGGATTTCCTCGAAGACGAGGAGGCCGAGCCGGTCGCAATGGTCGAGGAACCAGGTCGATTGCGGGTAGTGCGAGGTGCGCACGATGTTGACGTGCAGCTGGTGCTTGAGGATTTCGGCGTCGCGCTCCTGCGCCGCCCGGCCGAGCGCGTAGCCCACATAGGGAAAGGACTGGTGCCGGTTGAGACCGCGCAACTTGAGCGGCTTGCCGTTGAGCAGGAACCCCTCCGGGGTGAACTCGGCCGTGCGGAAACCGAACGTGGTGTCCAGCACGTCCGAGTCCCCCAGGGAGAGGGTGAGCGTGTAGAGGGTGGGGGCCGAAATGTCCCACAGCTGGATGCCCTCCAGCCCCTCGAAGCGGAACGACACTTCGGCGGCGGACGGCTGCGTGGCTGTGGCGATGGGGTTGCCGGAGGCATCCTTGATGGTGGCCGTCAGTTGGCCTGCCAGGGCGCGGTGCTGTGGGTTGGCGAGGGTGACGCGGGCGGTGACGGTCTTCTTCGCCTCTAGGGCGTTCGGCGTCTCGATCTTGACGCTGCCGATGGAAATGGGCGCCGTGCGCCTGAGCCACACGTCGCGGTAGATACCGGCATAGGTGAGGTAGTCAATGCGCCCGCCGAAGGGCGGTATCTCGGGGTTCTCGGAGCCGTCGATTACCATCGTCAGCTCGTTCTCGCCCGGCTGGAGGCGGCCGGTGAGGCGAGCCTCGAACGGGGTATAGCCATCCTTGTGCGCCGCGATCTCCTCGCCGTTGAGCGAGACACGGGCATTCGCCATGGCGCCCTCGAAGAGGATCGATACCTCGTCGTCACCCCAGGCGGGATCGGCCGTGAAGCGCTTGGTGTAGGTGAATTCGCGCTGGTAGGCGCGCTCGTCGAAATAGGAGAAGGGCAGCTCCACCGCGGTGTGCGGCAGGGTGACGGCAGAGCCGTCCTCGAACACCCAGCCGGTGTTGAAGCTGACAGTCGAACGCATATGGGGCCCCCTCGATCGGGCCGCTTGTTGGCCGCGGCCTTGCTCCATTGCTAGAGGGGGCGGGAGCGCAATTCAAGCGTTCAGTAAATATTTACCCGCGCCCACGCGAGGCTCAGGCGGGCTGCACCGCCTGCGGCAGCTCGCGCGTGGAGCCGCGCCACACGACCTGCGAGCTGAGATTGATACGCTTGGCCAGCTCGCGGCCGGCGACGCGCTCGAGCAGCAATTCCACCGCCGTCTCGCCGATCTCCTCGGAGGGAAGGCGGATGGTGGTGAGCGGCGGGCTCATGAACTGCGCCGCCGAAATGTCGTTGAAGCTCGCCACCGCGACATCGCCGGGGATCGAGAAGCCCTTCTCCTCGAGGGCGCGATAGAGGCCGACGGCGATGTTGTCGTTACCGGTGACGATGGCGTCGGGCGGCTCGTTCGCCTCCATCAGTCGCACGCCGAGCCGGTAGCCGACCTGCTCGGTGTGGCGGTTCACCGAGCGTTCGGTGACGCAGATCTCCGGATCGAACGCCATGTTCTCCCGCATCCACTGGATGTAGCTGCGGCAGCGCACCTCGTAATAGGGGTCGTCGGAACGCTCCTCCATCCAGCCGGCAAAGCCGATGCGACGATAACCCCGCTCCCTCAGCGCATTGAGCAGCTTGTGGGTGGCGGTAACGAGGTTGCTGGAGACGCTGTCGAACTCGTCGGACGGCGGCACGAAATCGGCAAAGACCAGGTGTCGCGCGTGGCGGCTCAGCCACGCGATGTCGTCCGCCTCATGATGGCCGATGGCGATGACGCCCGAGGCACTCTGCAGCAGGGCAGCATCGGGCTTGGAGTCAGTGTGGTAGACCTTCACCGTCTCGATCTTGAGCGCCTGGCAGCGGCTCTCGATGCCGAGCCTCAGCCCGACATAATAGGGGTCGATCAGCTCCTGCTCGGGGCGCAGGAAATGCACCAGCGCCACCTTGGAGAGGCCCTGGGCGTTGGCGCGATTGCGATTGCGCGGCGTGGCATAGTTGAGCGCTTCGGCCGTCTCGATGATGGCCTGGCGCTTCTTTGCGGTGATCGAGAGCGTGCTGTCGAAGTTCAGCACGCGGCTCACCGTCGCCGTGGACACGCCGACCACGTTCGCGATTTCCTTGAGTGTGACCATCGCCTGCCTTCGTCGCGCAGGCGGCACTAACATGTCAACGCCCCGAAAAGGCGGAGCAGGTCAATAAACGTCGCCTGGTAGCGTCCTTTCGACTAGGCAATGAGCAGGTCGCGCTGGCGCAGCATTTCAGCGTAGGCGTCGAGCCCCTCCGCATCAAAGCGGACGCCGTCGAACCAGCCACCGCTGCGCCCTATCGGCCGTTCGCCCCCGGCCACTGCCTGGTAGAGCTCCGGCCGGTAGGCACGCGCCGCGATGGCGAGGCGTTCCGGGCCCGCCGGCACATCGCCCCACCGCACCATCTGGCTGTAATACCAGAGCGCGTCCGCCGGGTCGGGCAGGTTGGCGGCATGGTCGTGCGGGATGAAGAAATCGGCCACCGGCACCTCGCGCCCCGGCGCCTGTGCGAGGTTGCCGGAGAGTCCCCGCGCGATCAGTTCGGCCGGCAAGCCCAGATAGTCGGGGCGCGCCAGCAGGGCCGCCGCCTCGGCATGGTTGGCCGGATCGCCACACCAGATCGCAGCCCCGTGCAGCCCGCGCAGCAGGGCTGCCAGCGCCTCGGGGTGGGCTGCGGCCCAGGCCTCGGTGACGCCCAGCACTTTTTCGGGGCTGTGGGGCCAGAGCCTCGCCTTCACCGTCGCGATGCGCCCTGCCCCGGCCGCGACCGCCACGCTGCCCCAAGGCTCGCCGACGCAGAACCCGTCGATCCGCTCCGCAGCCAGCGCATCGGCCATGAGCGGCGGCGGCACGATCATCAGCTCCACGTCGCGGTCGGGATGAATGCCCGAGGCGGCGAGCCAGTAGCGCAGCTCGTAGTTGTGGCTCGAATAGGGATGCACCACCGCCAGCCGGAGCTTATCCGCCCGGGACTTCACCACCTGTTTCAGCGCCGCCCCAACTTCGGCGGGCGCGAAATCGGCCGGCGCGCCCGCTGCTGCCATGTCTTCCCACAGCGCCGCGCTGACCGTGATGGCGTTCCCGCCCAGCCCCAGCCCCATGACGGCGATCACCGGCACGTCGATGGGCGAGAGCCCGAAACTCGCCGCGATCGGCATTGGCGCCAGCATGTGGGCGACGTCGAACTGCCCCACCGCCACCCGGTCGCGGATATTGGCCCACGAGATTTCCCGCACCAGCGTCAGGTCCACGCCTTCGGCGGCGGCAAATCCCTTTTCGCGTGCCGCGACCAGCAACAGGCTGTCGGTAAGCGGAATGAACCCTGCGGTGATGCGAAACTCGGTCATGTCTCCGGCCCCAGCAACCCTGCCGTGGTGACGAGGCTCTGCGCGATATCGACGATCCTGCGGTTCTGGTTCATCGCCGTCTTGCGCAACAGCGCATAGGCGGCCGCCTCGTCGAGCCCCCGGCTCTTCATCAGGATGGCCTTGGCGCGGTCGACGATCTTGCGGTCCTCGAGCGCCGTGCGCGCCTCCTCGAGTTCCCGATTCAGCCGCGCAAAGGCGTTGAAACGGTGGATGGCCATGTCGAGGATCGGCTTCACCCGCTCCTTCTTCAGCCCGTCGATGACATAGGCCGAGACCCCCGCCTCCACCGCCGCCTGGATTTCAGCCGTGTCGGCGCGGTCGACGAACATCGCCACCGGCTTCTGCAGCGCCTTCGACAGGGAGAAGAAGTGCTCGAGCCGGTCGCGGTCCGGGTTTTCGAGGTCGATAACCACCACGTCGGGTGAAATCTCGACGATGCGCCGCGCCACCTCGTTCACCGAATGCACCAGCGTCACCCGCGTATGCCCAGCCTCGCGCAGCCCGTCCTCGATGATGGACGCGCGAATGCGGTTCTCATCGACAATGAGAATGCTGAGCTCGGACACCGACATGGGCGCGATCTAGCCGGGCAGTGGAGCTGGGGCAAGCGCATCCGGCGCAACCCTGATGCTCGACGCACCTCAAAGCTGCCGTTACAACTTGATCCATGCGCCCGGGAGAGCGCCAAGCGGAGGAAATGTTCGAATGAAGATCACGTCGGTCAAGACGGCGGCCTCGACTGGCCACTGCATGCACCTGTGGGTGAAAATCACTACCGACGCCGGCGTAACCGGCATCGGCGAGTGCGTGCATGGCGGCTACCAGTCGATCGCCATCATCAAGGAGCTGGAAGAGCGCCTGATTGGCCGTGATCCCTTCGCCATCGACGCAATCTTCGAGGAAACCCGCCGCTCGCTGGTGTTCGAAGGCGGCTTCGCCGGTGCGCTGATCACCGCGCTCACCGGCATCGAGATTGCGCTGTGGGACCTCAAGGGCAAGGCCCTGAAAGTGCCCGTCTACGAGCTGATGGGCGGCAAGTTCCGCGACGATATCCGCGTCTACTGCGATTGCGAGGTATCGCCCGGCATGAACATGGCCGAAGTGCAGGCCGTGGTCGACGAGGTGCTGGAAGCCGGCTTCACTGCGCTGAAGGTCGATCTCGACATCCGCGCCTACGGCCACACCGGTTCCGAGACCGGCTGGTACGACAAGGACAAGTTCAACATGACTCCCAACAAGTGGGAGCATGACCGCATGGTGCAACTGGCCGAGATGGTGGTCGAGGCCGCCGGCAAGTCGGTGGACGTTGCTTGCGACCTTCACACCCGGCTCGACAAGCACTCGGCCATTCGCCTCGCCAAGGACCTCGAGCACCTGCAGCTGATGTGGCTCGAGGAGCCGATCCCGCCCGAGAACATCGACACCATGGCCGAGATCACCCGCTCGACAACGGTGCCGATCTGCGGCGGCGAAAATCTCTACCTGCGTCACGGCTTCCGGAAAGTGTTCGAGCAGCAGGCGCTCGACATCATCATGCCGGACATCCCGAAATGCGGCGGCCTCTCCGAGTGCCGCAAGATCGCCGAGATGGCCGACCTCTATTCTATCCCCTTCGCGCCGCACAATGTGAGCTCGCCCCTGGGGACCATGGCCTCCGCCCATGTCTGCGCCACGGTGCCGAACTTCCTCATCCTCGAGTTCCACTGGTTCAACCGGCTCGATTACTGGAGCACCGTCACCGACGGCGGCAACATCATCCAGAACGGCCACATCCGCTTGATGGATCGCCCCGGCATCGGCCTCGAGTTCAACGAGGAAGTGGCGAAGAAGTACCAGTACCCGGGCACGACCTGGTTCGAGTGAGCTGATGGGGGCGTGCGGGCCTTGCAGCTGTACCACCCCCTCCACTACGCTGGTCCCCCTCCCCCGTTGTCACGGGGGAGGACCCAGTCGACCTCATCTCTCAGAGATTGACGTTGCCGACACCACGACCTTGATCCTCCACCGCGCAGCGGGGGAGGGGGACCACGCGTAGCGTGGTGGAGGGGGCGGGAAAGGGCTCCGCCTTGCCCTACCTTACCAGCGCCGGCCGCTTCGGGTCGAACGCCCAGCCGTCGATGAGATACTGCATCGCCATGGCGTCGTTGCGGGCGCCGGCGGGCAGTTTGCGATAGGTCTCGTGCGCAGCCTCCAGCGCCACTTCGTCGAGCTCGACCCCGAGGCCCGGCCGCTCCGGCACCTTCACTTCGCCGTTGCGGATGAGCGGCGCGTCGACCGTCAGCCCGGCCCCGTCCTGCCAGATCCAGTGGGTGTCGAGCGCCGTGATCGTGCCCGGGGCTGCCGCGCCGACCTGGGTGAACATGGCGAGCGAGATATCGAAGTGGTTGTTGGAATGGCTGCCCCAGGTCAGCCCCCAGCGTGCGCACATCTTCGCCACGTCGATCGAACCGCGCGGCGTCCAGAAATGCGGGTCGGCGAGGGGAATGTCGACGCTGCCGAGCACCACCGTGTGGCCCATTTGGCGCCAGTCGGTGGCGACCATGTTGGTGGCCGTCCTGATGCCGGTGGCGCGGCGAAACTCCGCCATCACCTCGCGGCCCGAATAGCCCTGCTCGCCCCCGCACGGGTCCTCGGCATAGGCGAGGTGGGGCTTGATGGCGGTGCACACCTCGATCGCCTCGCGAAGCGACCACGCCCCGTTGGGATCGAGCGTGATGCGGGCTTCGGGGAAGCGTTGCGCCAAGGCGACAATCGCTTCCCCCTCCTCCGGCCCCCGCAACACGCCACCCTTGAGCTTGAAATCCTTGAAGCCATAGCGCGCCTGCGCTGCCTCGCCCTGTCGCACGATGGCGGCGGCATCGAGCGCCGGCAGGTCGCGCACCCGCTCCCAGTCGTCGCCGGAAGTGGCGCGCCGGTAGCCGAGGGGAGTCTTCGCGCCGTCGCCGACATAGAAGAGGTAGCCGAGCATCGGCACGGCGTCGCGCACCTGCCCGTCGCCGAGCAGCTCGGCCATCGGCACGCCGAGGAACTGCCCCATGAGGTCTAGCAGCGCACATTCGAGCGCCGCCACGGCGTGGATGGTGACACGCAAGTCGAAGGTCTGCGCCCCGCGCCCGCCGGCATCGCGGGTGGCGAAGGTTTCACCTACCTGCCTCAGCACCCGGCGGTAGGCGCCGATCTCCTGCCCGACCACCAGTTCCCGGGAGTCCTCGAGCGTCCGGGCTATGGCTTCGCCGCCCGGCACCTCGCCGAGCCCGGTGCGGCCAGCGCTGTCGGTGAGGATGACGATATTGCGGGTGAAGAAGGGAGCATGCGCGCCGCTGAGATTGAGCAGCATGCTGTCCTGCCCCGCCACCGGCACGACGCGCATGCCGGTGACGACAGGTGTAGCAGAAGTCATCGAACCATCAGCCCTTCACAGCACCCACGGTGAGCCCACCGACGAGGAAGCGTTGGGCATACATATAGAGGATGGCGACCGGGATGGCCGTCAGCAGCGACGCTGCCATCAGCTCGCCCCAGGGCAGGATGTCGCCCACCACCATGGATTGGAGGCCGATCGGCAGGGTGCGGATCGATTCCGAGGTGATGAACACGAAGGCGAAGAGGAACTCGTTCCACGCATTGGTGAAGGCGAAGAGCGCCACCGAGAGCAGCGCCGGCGCGGCCAGCGGCAGGGTGATGCGCACGAAGGCGTAGAGCCGGCTCGCCCCGTCGATCATCGCCGCCTCTTCGAGCTCCACCGGGATGGATCGGAAGTAGCCGATCAGCACCCAGGTGGCGAAGGGCACTAGAAAGGTCGGGTAGGTGGTAAGCAGCGCGCCGTAGCTGTTGATGAGCCCCAGGTCAGACAGCGTCTGGTAGAGGGGGATGAAGATCAGCGTGCCGGGCAGAAGGTAGGTTATGAGGATCGCCGTGGTGAGCAGTCCCGCGCCGAGGAACTTGAGGCGGGTCAACGCATAGGCGGCGAGCGCTGCGATGGCAATCGAGATGATCGTCGCCAGCGATGCCACCAGCACCGAGTTGCCCAGCCAGACGAGGAAGCGGGTGCCGAAGATCAGCTCCTGATACTGGTTGAGCGTCGGCGGATTGGGCCAGAAGATCGACTGGCGCTGGCTGATCTGCGTCGTGGTTTTGAACGACGTGATCACCACCCAGTAGAAGGGAAACAGCACGAACACCATGATCGGCAGCAGGATGAGGATGCGCATGCCGATACCGAGTTTCTCCCGTTGCTGCGGCTTGAAAACCGGCTTGTTGGCCGAACCGGTGAAGCGCTGCCGCAGGGTGCGGCCCAAGGACTCGATGCCGCGATTGAGCATGTCGAACGGCCAGAACAGCACGTCGAGGATGCGGCTGAACAAGGCGCCGAAGAACCTGCCGATATGGTGGCTGATGCCCTTCGTCGAGACGCCTGCGGCGCGTTCGTCATGCCGCATGTACTTGCTGAGCAGGTAGATGAGGAAGGCCATGAGCGGCGCCACGCTGAGCGCAATCGCCGAGCCCGGGCCATATTGCAGCGAGCCGATCGCCTTTTCGTAGGCGAGGATCGAGTAGAGGCGCGTGGCGCCCGACGGGCCGCCGCCGGTCATCAGGAAGATGAGGCCGAACTGGTTGAAGGTGGAAATGAAGCTGAGCAGCAGCACCACGAGAATGACGTAGCGCATGCCGGGCAGCGTCACGTAGCGGAAGCGCTGCACCGCATTGGCACCGTCCACCTCGGCGGATTCATAGAGCTCCGTGTCGATGGCCTTGAGGCCGGCGAGCAGCAACAGGGTGAAGAAGGGGATGCCCTTCCAGACGTTCACCGCGATGACGCTGCCGAGCGCGAGATTGGCATCGGACAGCCAGCCGAGCGGCTTGTCGATGACGCCCATCCCCTGGAGGATTGGGTTGAGGCCGCCGAACAGCGGGTCGTAGATGGATTTCCACGCCAGCGCCGTCACGATTTCCGGCACGATCCAGGGCAGCAGCATGATCGCCGACATCAGGTTGCGCCACGGCAACTTGGAATGAAGGATCATGGCGATCGTCATGCCAGTGACGAACTTGATGCTGAGCGACCAGAAGGTGAAGTTGATCGTGTTGGAGAGGCTCAGCAGGTAGTCGGAATTGGTATAGAGCCGCTCGTAGTTCCTGAGGCCCACCTGGTTGGTGGCGCCGGTCAGGAAGTTGAACGTCGTCGTCGACATCAGGATGGCGCTGATGAAGGGCCAGAAGATGAGCCCCGCCATCAGCACCACCATGGGCAGCACGAACAGGTAGGCGATCTTCCAGTCACGGCCGAAGATGTTCTTGAGCTTGAACCGGGGACGTGCGGCAGTTGTGGTGCCGCCGACCGGCATGTCGAGGGCGATGCGCTTGTCCATGGTCAAGCTCCTTTCCAGCTGAAGCACCCTGTGACCCGGATGCAGGAGTTGGGCCGGACGCCGTCACGCGCGTGACGGCACGATCCGGCATGGGAAGGAGCGGAGGACGGACACGCCGCCCTCCGCCCGCAAGCCGTGCAGCCTTAGGGCTGCGCGATCCCGCCTTCTTCGAAGATTTCGCGCATCTTGTTGTGCGCGTCCTTCACCGCCTCGGCGGCCGTCATGCGCTTGGCGATGACGTTGCCGACCGACTGTTCCAGCACGCCCTGGGCACGGATGGCGTCGACGCCGGCATTCGGGTCCGCCGGCCAGGACTGGCCGAGGAACGGGTCGGGCACGCTGACCTGCTCCTTGATGATCGCCAGGTTCGGATCGGTAGCGATCAGTTCCGGAGTCCACAGGTTCTCGTAGGCCGGAGTGAACAGCACGCCACCCGCCGCCGAGATCTTCCCGAAGTTGGCCGGGTCGAGCAGGTTGAGCGCCAGTTCCTTGGCGAGCGCGCCGTTCGGCGAGTTCTTGAAGATGGTCATCCAGCCGCCGACATTGCCGCCGTCGCGGTGGTCGCCGTTGAGGGCGGCCGGCGCCGGCAGCAGCACGGTGTTCTCGTAGACCGGGTTGCCGTCGCGCTTTGACTGCGCGTAGACCGAGAAGGCGTTCTGGGTGAAGCCGATCTGCCCGGCGAGCCAGGCTTCGTTGTTGCCGGTATCGTTCCAGCTCTCTACGCCCGGCGGCAGCATGGCGGCATATTTGCCGTTGCGGTCGTAGGTCTCGCCGAGGAACTCGAACGCCGCCACCGTCTCCGGGCTGTCGAACTGCACGATCATGCCGGTAGGGTCGGTGAAGTGGCCGCCGAAGGCCTGCACCACCGAGATGAGGAACCCGAAGCCGTCGCCCGACTGGTTTGGCGTAAAGCCCCAGCCGTAGAAGTCCGGCCCGGAAATGGCGAGCGCTGCCTCGCGGCGGTCGACGATGGTCTTGAGCGAGGCCGGGTCGATGCCCTTTTCGGCCAGCTTGTCCTTTCGGGCGTGGAACGCGGTCGTGGTGCCGATGAGCGGAATCGCCCACCACTTGCCGTCGATCTTGGCGGTCTTTTCGGCATTGAGGCCCGGCATGATGTTGCCGTAACGCTTGACCGCTTCCTCGACCACGTCGCTCACGTCCTCGACAAGGTCGAGCAGCTTGAGCTGCGAGATCGAAACGTTGGAGGTGTAGGCGAAATCCGGCGGATTGCCGGCTTTCACCGCCGCCGTCATCTTGCCCAGGAAGTCGCCGAACGATTCCGGGTTGGTGGTCGAAATGTCGAGTTCGACGCCCTTGGAATCGGCGAAGGCCTGCACCGTGTCTCGGAACGCCGTCTGCGCGGCCTCGAAATATTCGGTACGATGAATGACGGTGAGCTTGCCCGAGGCGCCGACCGGCAGCGCGGCATCGGGCTGGTCCTGCCCGATGACGGGCATGCCATTGGCAGCGAGCGTCAGACCCGCACCGGTTGCAGCCATGCCCCGCAGAAGTGCGCGGCGGCTGACCGAGTTCTTGTCGTCCATAGTCGTCTCCTCCTCAAGACTGTCTGCTGTCGATGCGATGCCTGCGCCCCTCAGCGCCCGCACCGCCAAGCCTATGCCGCCGGCGTCGTCGCAACCTCCCCTGGAGGCACCCGGTGCCGGTCATGCCGATCGCTGGAAACAGGGCGCGCCGTTGCGCCCGCCATGTCATGGAAGGTTGATGCCACCGGGGCCCGCCCGGCATGCAGCGCGAGAGCCGCGGCATAAGCCATGTGCTTCACGTCGCCCTCCCCCGGGCCCCCTCAGGCCCGCTTCCGTCCGCGTTCTTCAGGAGCCCGTCGGGTTTTCCTGTCATTGCGGTACGTTAAGCAATTTGTAGGGCATTCATCCGGCTGTCAACGACCAATCATACTTCTTGCCTAGGTCAGGACCGCTGACCAACCCCTTGCGTGCGTTGACAGGGGGTGTGAGCGCGGTGCAAACTTGTGAGTTATAATACTAATTTGGCGGCGAAGTCATGGATTACGAAAAGCTAAAAACCAAGATCGGCTCGGGACTTCTGTCGTTTCCGGTGACGGATTTCGGGGCCGATGGGGAGTTTGACCGGGCTGGCTACGCCCGCCGCCTGCAGTGGCTTTCGTCCTATGATGCGGCCGGCCTCTTCGCGGCGGGCGGCACGGGCGAATTCTTCTCGATCGGCAATGACGAATATGACGCCGTGATCCGCACCGCTGTGGAAAACTCGGCGCCCGACGTGCCGGTTCTGGCCGGCGTCGGCTACGGCACCCGCATTGCGGTGGACTTGGCCAAGCGCGCCGAGCGCGCCGGCGCCGCCGGCATCCTGGTGCTGCCGCACTACCTGATGGTGGCCGAGGAGGCGGGCGTCATCGCCCACATGCAGGCCATCTGCAGGGCGGTGGGTATCGGCGTGATCTATTACGGGCGCGACAACACGCGGCTTTCCCCGGCCGGGCTCGAGAAGCTGGCCGATACCTGCCCCAACTTCATGGGCTACAAGGACGGCATTGGCGACCTGCAGTTGATGCAGCGCATCCACTATCGCCTCGGCGACCGCCTGGTGCATATCGGCGGCCTGCCCACGGCCGAAGTCTTCGCCCAACCCTATCTCGAGATGGGCGTCACCACCTATTCGTCCGCTGTCTTCAACTTTGTCCCCGAGCTGGCGCTGCGCTTCTACAAGGCGGTGCGCGCCCGCGACGCGGCGACCATCGACGCCCTGATGAAGAGCTTCTACCTGCCGCTGATCGAGCTGCGCGACCGAAAGCGCGGCTACGCCGTCTCAATGATCAAGGCCGGTGCCGACCTCGTCGGCCGCTCCGCCGGCAAGGTCCGCCCACCCCTCACCGAGCTCGACGCGAGCGAACGCGAGGTGCTGCGCGGCCTGATCGACGCGCACACGACCCGGGTGATGGTGGCCTAGCCTCTCTGGAAAGCGGATATCGGGCAGGCGCCGCGCTGCCTGCCCGTCGGTGAACTCGGACCGGAAGCGCTCACCGCGGGCCGCCAGAGATCCCGGCGCCGTAGGGGTCCCAGCCGTTCGCCTGGAACAGCCCGATAATGTAGCCGAAGCAGAAGGCGAAGGCGGTTTCCATGTCGTTGTCGGCGGTGATGTGCGGCACGTGGTCGGGCATGATCATGCCGTCATAGCCGACCTCGTGGTAGATCTTCAGTGCCGCGGGCATGTCCATGTCGCCCTCGTCGGGGAACACCTCGGTGAATGAGTAGCGCCCGCCCTTGATGTTGCGGAAATGGACGTTGAATATCTTCTTGCGCTCGCCGAACCAGCGGATGATCTCGCCGATCTCCTCGCGCGGGTTTTCGAGGCTTTCGGCCACCGTGCCCTGGCAGAAATTGAGCCCGTGATAGGGGCTTTCGGCGGTCTGCACGAACTTCATCAGCCCCTCGGCATCGCCGAGCACGCGCTTTTCGAAGCCGCGGAAGCCGGGCGGCGTCATCGGGTCGTGTGGATGGCAGGCGAGGCGCACGCGATTGGCGGTGGCAACCGGCACCACGCGCTCGAGGAAATAGGTGATGCGCTCCCAGAACTCGTCGGCACTAACCTTGCCGGCAATGGTGAGGGTGTCGGCATTCTCGGCCTTTTCGGCCCGCCAGGTGGAAAGCACCGCCCCGCCGCGCCCGGTTTCGGACGTGGTGCGCGGGATGCCCAGCACGTTGAAATTGTACTTGGCGGCGCCGATGCCGGCTTCCGCCAGCGCCTCGATGATGCGGCAGATGCCGTCGATCTCGCGGTCGCGCTCACCCGGCCTGCCCAGCACGATACCGGGCGAATGGTGCTTGCGCTCGATGCCGGAGGAAGGCAGCGGCAGCTGCACCATGTCGAGGATCAGATCGTGGCTGTGGATGCGCTCGGCATGGCGCATGAGGATGTCGCGGTCCCACTGCCAGGGGTCGCCCTCGGGGTCGATGCACACATGCTTCACCCCCAGCTGCGCCAGCTGCTTCAGGTAACGGTCTCCAACTTTGGAGAACTGCTCTCCCCCCAGCTGCGTGCCCACATACATGACCATCCCCCCCCCGATTTTTATGACTTCTCCTAAGTAGTATGATAGGTTTTGCGCGGCAACTAGCCGAACGTCGAAAAACGGTGTGTCTCTCGGCCGAAAGGCGCCTTGCGAGGGGGCGCGACTTGGCCGAAAGGGTGAGTGTTCTTTCGTGCATGGGCCTGGGATGTCTGCCACTTTACACCTCACCGACCGGGTCAAGCTCGACCTCATGCGCCTCATCGAGGCGGGTGGGCTGAAGCCCGGCGACAAGCTGCCGCCCGCCGACGAACTGTGCGAGCAGTTCTCGGTGAGCCGCACCGTGGTGCGCGAGGCCATCGCCAGCCTCAAGGCCGAGGGCCGGCTGCGCTCGCTGCGCGGCAGCGGCGTGTATGTGTCGAAGCCGCGCGAGGTGGGCGCGGTGCCCATGTTCATGGCGGCGCCGCAGGAAATCACCGACGTGCTCGACTTCATGGAGTTCCGCGTTTCGGTCGAGGTCGAGGCCGCCGGCCTCGCCGCCGAGCGGCGCACCGAGGTGCATCTCCTCCGCATGGAGCAGGCACTGGCCCAGTTCCGCCGCGCCATGGGCGAGAAGTCGATGGCCACCGAGTCCGACCGCGCCTTTCACCGCGCCGTGGCCGACGCCACCGGCAATAACCGCTTCCGCTTGTTCGTCGACGAGATGGGCGAGCGGCTGATCCCGCGCCGCACGCTGGGCGCGAGCTTCGTCGACGAGGCCAGCAAGGCGGAGTTCCTCGGCCATATCGAGACCGAGCACCTGAAGATCCTCGCCGCCATTGCCGACCGCAAGCCCGACGACGCCCGCCTCGCCATGCGCCGCCACCTTGAGGACGGCCGCCGCCGCTATCGCGAATGGCGGCTGGCGCAGGACCTGGGCGAGCTGCGCTGAACGCATCTTCACCCTTTCGTTCGCGCCGTTGATTGTCGGCCCCCGAGCGCCCAGATTGGCCAGCATGATAGTCCCCCAGATCAGCGAAGCGTCCGGTGAACGGATCGCAAGCTGGACCCTCCCCTACTCGGCCACCCTCGGCTCCTCCGTCCGCGCCCGCGGCATATTCCAGGCGGTGCGGCTGAAGCTGCCCGCGAAGGCACGCAAGGCGCTCACGATACGGGGCTCCGAGCTGGCTCTGAACCTCTCGGCGACGGTCGAAGGCGAGGCACTGGTGGCGGTGGTCGACAAGGCGCTCGACAAGGTTGAGCAGCGCCCGGTGATCCCGCGCGAGATCGAGGACATTCTCGGCATCAAGACCTCCGAGCGCCATCGCTGGCTGAAGGACGGCCGCCTCAAGAGCTCCGGCACGCGCACGGTGAAGCTGCGCGGCCGGGCGAAAAAGATCACCTTCCAGGTGTTCGAGCCCGAACTGGTCGAGGACCTGCTCAACCGCGACGCGGTGGTGGACTGGCGCGAGGAGGACAAGGCCACTGCCACGGAGAACCGGCGCCGCGCGGCGTGGAAGGCCAAGCAGGCGAAGCTGCTCAAGGCGAGGGGCGAGGCGCCCCCTCAAGAGGCGGAGCTCGACGAAGAGGGCCGCCCCAACCTGATCGGCTGGGAGGAGTTCGAGCGGATGGGGCTGCTGAGGTAGCCTCAGGCATGGCCCGACCACCCCGCCAGCATCTCGCGGAATTTCCGCACCACCGCCGCATCCGTGTGTCGCTTCGTCTTGGCCGCAAAGCCCAGCCGTACGGCGCCCTCGGCGGAGGGCAGGGGCATGCCGGTGCAGGAGGAGTGGACTTCGTCCACCGGGACGGCGGCGAGGAGATCGAGCACGTTGTCGGGCCGGAGGCCGGAGCCCGCCATGACCTTGACGCGGCCGCGCGCCGTGGCGTGGACGAGCGCCAGCTGGCCGAGCCCTTCGAGCACCGTCGGGGCCCCACCCGAGGTGAGGATGCGGTCGAAGCCGAGGGCGACGGCGACTTCGGTGGCTTCGGCGAAATCGGGCACCAGGTCGATAGCGCGGTGTAGTGTGGTGGCGAGGCCGGCCGAGTGCTCGACCAGCCGGGCCAGCATGCGTTCGTCGAGGCGGCCATCGGCATGGTTGGCGCCGATGACGACGCCATGGAGGCCCGCCGCCCGCACCGCATCGATATCGCGCAGCATGGCGTCGAAGTCGTGGGCATCGAAGACGAAATCGCCCGAGCGCGGGCGGATGAGGGCGTAGGTCTCGATACCGGACTGCCGCGCCAGCGCCATCATGCCAGGCAGCGGTGTAAGCCCGCCCAGTTCCAGCGCCGAGCACAGTTCAATGCGCTCGGCCCCGCCGGCGACGGCGGCGGCAAGCGACTGGGGATCGGCAACACAGACTTCGAGCTTCACTTGAGCCCTCCCAGAATGGCGGCACCGACAAGGCCGGGTTCGACCTCGAGGGCGGCCGGAACGACGAGCGGTGCATCGGTGCGCCTCAGGATGCGGGCACGGACCTCCCGGTCGAGCCGCTCGACCAGCGGGCGTGACTTCGCAAGCCCCCCGCCCACCGGCACGCAACCGGCGCCGACGACATTGATGACCAGCGCCAGCGGCGGCGCGACGACTTCCATGAAGGCGTCGATGGTGCGCGAGGCGATCGGATCGCCCTCCTGCCACTCGGCAACGATCTGAACGCTGTTCCGCGTGCGGCGGCTGAGGTGCTTGTGGAGCCTCTCGAGCCCACGGGCCCCGCCCAGGGTATCGACGCAGCCATGCTGCCCGCAGCCGCAGGCGAGGCGCGGCAGCCTGACAGGAGGATCAAGCACCCGGCTTGCGGCGACCGGGGCATGACCCCATTCACCGGCATAGCCACCCGGACCACTGACCACCTTGCCGTCGATGACGAGGCCGCCGCCTACCCCGGTGCCGAGAATGACGCCGAAGACGATGGAGTGTCCCTGCCCTGCCCCGGCGCCCGCTTCGGCGAGGGCAAAGAGGTCGGCATCGTTGCCGATCACCACCGGACGGCCGAGCCGCGCGCCGAGATCGGTGGCGAGGGTGCGGCCATCGATGCAGGGAATATTGGCGCACTTGATGACGCCGGAGGCCGGGTCGATCACCCCGGTAATGGCGATGGCGACGCTGGAGCCGGTGGGAGCCGGCGACAGCGCCAGCATTTCGCCAATGGCGCCAGCAAATGCCTCGAAATCGTCGAGCGGCGTACGCAGCCGCCCCAACAATTCGATCCGGCCGGGGCTATGCGCGACGGCGCCCTTGATGCCGGAACCGCCGATGTCTAAGCAGGTGATCATCCGTTTGGTTTGCCTTGGTTTTCAGCGCCGATGCAGGATGGGGCGAAGAGGGACGAACTGGTGGCAGGCACCAAACCGACGGGCAAGATCACCATCGCCGACGTGGCCCGCCTTGCCGGGGTGTCGAAGGCTGTAGCCTCTCGCGCCCTGTCGCCCGAACGGCGCCCGGTTTCTGACGAGAAGCGCGAGCGGGTGCTGAAGGCGGCGCGCGAGCTCGGCTTCCGGGTGAACCTCCTGGCCCAGAGCCTCACCACCAAGACGGTGAATCTCGTCGCCGTGGTGGTCAATCACATCCACGACCTCTCGGACCTCGACCTGTTCGACGAGCTGCTCGCCCAGGTGCAGGGCATTGGCAAGCAGATGATCCTCGTCCGCGTCGGCTCGGTGGACAAGGTGGAAGAATTCTTGCGCCAGGGCGTCGCCTACCATGTCGATGCCGCGCTGGTGTTCTCCGACTTCGCCGATGCCGCCACAGTGCGGCAGATGTTCCGCACCGACCAGGTGATCATGCTCAACGGCCGCCACGACCGGCTGTCGCGTGCCATCGTGCCCGACGAGGCGCAAGGCATTTTCGAGGCGGTGGCCGATGCGGCGAGCAAGGGCGTGCGCACGGCGGCATTGGTGACCGGCCGCGCCACCTCGCCCATCGAGCAGGCGCGCGGGGCGAGCTATCGCGAGGCGTTCGCGCGCTACGGCATCACGCTGGGCAGGTCGGTGCAGGGCGATTACTCCTATCTCAGCGGCCATGCGGCTGCCGGTGAGTTCGTCGGCGCGGACTTTCCCGACGCGGTGTTCTGCACCTCCGACGCCATGGCGATGGGCATTCTCGACCGCTGCCGCATGCATTTCCCCGGCAACCGGCCGGCGCATTTCCGCCTCTATGGCTTCGACGACCTGTCGCTGCTCGATTTCGACGCCTATCCGATTGCCTCGATCGGCTATGACAAGACGGCGTACGTGCATGAAATGGTCAAGATGATCGCCGACCCCGGCGAGTTCATCCCCGGCACGCCGCCGGTGAAGATTCCGACACGGTTCGTGCCGCGCGCCACGGCGGGGTGAAGAAGAGCTGCCCGGACGAAGATCGGGGCCACCTTGCGGCGGCCCCGGGGTACGGCTCTAGGGTGTGGCGATTACCACAGAGCGAGCAGCTCCGGCGGGTTGGCGTTCTCGCCCCACCACTTCTTGTAGTTGGCTTCGTAGGCGCCGGACTGGATGTAGTCCGATACGAACATGTCGAGCCAGCGCACGAATTCCGGGTCGCCCTTGGCGACGGCGATGCCGATCGGGTCGTTCGAGTAGAGGCCCGGCAGGGTCACCAGCGAAGGGTTCTGCGTGGCGAGGTAGTCGAGCAGCGAAGAGTCCTCGATGGCAGCGTCAACGCGCTTCTGCTGCAGCTGCAGCACGCCATCGGGAGCGAACTGGTCGACATAGACGAGCTCGGCGGTCGGGATGGCCTTCTTGATGAAGGTTTCGCCGGTGGTGCCGCGGCCGACGACGATCTTCTTGCCGGCGAGGTCTTCGATCGAGTTGATGCCGGCGTCAGCCTGGACGATCAGGCGCAGGCCAGCGCGGTTGTAGGGAATGCTGAAGTTGACCGACTTCGCGCGCTCGAGCGTGGCCGAGGTGTTGGCAACCACGATGTCGAGCTGGCCCGAGACCAGCATGGAGATGCGCGCATCGCCCGACACGTCGGTGAACTCGACCGGCACGCCGAGCTTCTCGGCGATCATGGTGGCAACGTCCACGTCGTAGCCGACCGGGTTGTTCTGCGCGTCACGGAAGCCGATCGGCTCGCCGCCCAGCGACACGCCGATGCGCACGACACCACGCTGACGGATGTCGTCGATCATGCCGGCCATCGCCGGAACGGCCGTGGTGGCGACGAGCGCCAGCGCGGCAAGGGCAGTCAGGATACGCTTCATTGGGTTGGTCCCTTCCTCGGTTGAGATTTAGGCGTTGGTCGCGTCCCGGAGCTCGGGCTCCGGCATCGAGTCCTCCCAGAGCCAGTAGCGGATCTCGCCCTGACACCGGAAATTCGTGACCTGGTGGTTTCCGTGCGCATCGACGGCGTGGATCACCACCCCGCCGAGGAAGCCGCCGGCCAGTTCGTCGAGCTCGTCCACGGCCAGCTTCACCGCATCGGTGAGCGAGTAGCCGAGCTTCATGGCGAGCACGATGGTGCGCGCCGTGGCGCTGCGCATCGTCATTTCGCCAGTATGGGTGCAGGCGGCCGCGCCATAGCGGCTGTCGGCATAGTAGCCGGCGCCGGGGATGGGGCTGTCGCCGAGGCGGCCGGGATATTTCCATGCCCAGCCCGAGGTGGAGGTGGCGGCATGGATGCCGCGCTCCCGGTCGGCGGCGAGCCACACGGTGGTGTCGCGCACGCGCTCTGGATCGGTGATGGTCTTGAGCAGCGGCGCCAGCGGCGTGTTGGGGAAGGCCGCCTTCTGCTCAGGCGTCATCTCCTTTTCGAGCCGCTCCCACCACACGCGCTTGGAATCCTCGAGCAGCACGTCATCGACGGAGAAACCGGTTTCAGTGGCGAAGCGGCGAGCGCCTTCGCCCGTCAGCATGACGTGCGGCAGCTTCTTCATTACCTCATGGGCGAGCTTGGCTACCGGGATGGTGTTGGGTACGGCGCCGACGGCGCCGACCTCGCGTGTATTGCCGTCCATCACCGCGGCGTCGCATTCCATGACACCAAGCATGTTGGGCCAACCGCCGAAACCCACTGAACGGACCTTGGGCTCGCGCTCGACGAGGGAAATGCCCTCGACCATGGCGGTGAGCGGATCGGCCCCGGCCTTCAGCTGCTCGACGGTGGTTTTGAAGCCGGGCCAGGCCTCGGCATTGGCGACGAGGAGCATCTAGTCTTTCCGCATCTTGGAGAGGAACTGGGCAACGCGCGGTTGCGCAAGGCCGCCATCGGCGGCGAAGAACTCTGCTGTCGGCAGGTCCACCAGCAGCTTGCCCTTTTCGAGGAACACGATCCGGTTCGAGATCTGCCGCGCGAACTCGATCTCGTGGGTGACGAACACCATGGTCGTGCCGGATTTCGCCAGCTTGGCAAGAATGTCGAGCACTTCGGCCGTCATCTCGGGATCGAGCGCCGAGGTGACTTCATCGAGCAGCAGGTAGCGCGGCTTCATGGCCAGCGCCCGGCAGATGCCGACGCGCTGCCGTTGGCCGCCCGAGAGCTGTGCCGGATAGGCATCGGCACGGTCGCCCAGGCCCACCGACTGGAGCAGCGCCCTGCCCTCGGCCTCGACCTCGGCTTTCGGCCGCTTCAGCACCTCGACGGGTGCGAGCGTGATGTTCTGCAGCGCCGTCATGTGCGGGTAGAGGTTGAAGAGTTGGAACACCGTGGCCGAGCGCTTGCGCGCCTCGGCCAGCTCCTTGGGCTTGGACACATCGAAATCATCGACGGTGATGCGCCCGGCATTGAGCTTCTCGAGCCCGTTGATGCAGCGGATCAGGGTGGACTTGCCCGAGCCGGACGACCCGAGGATGGAAACGACCTCGCCCGGGTTCACCGTAAGGTTCACCCCATCGAGGACCGTGGTCTGGCCGAAGGCCTTCTTGACGTTATCGACTTTCAGCATGTCTCAGAGGCCCCGGAACGCGCTGTGGGCGCGCAGCCGCTTTTCGAGTTTGGCGCCGAGCGTCGCGACGAGCTTGGCGCTGAGGTAGTAGAGGATGCCCACCGCAGTCCACACGATGAAGGGTTTCAGCGTGCGCAGGTTGAGGTTGGCGCCGATCTTGGAAAGGTCCATCACGCCGATCACCGAAATCAGCGAAGTGACCTGCAACTGGTTGACGAGCAGCGCCGTCAGCGGCCCGATGGAAAAGGCCAGCGCCTGTGGCGCGATGACGTGGCGCAGCACCTGCCAGCGGGTGAGGCCAAAGACGCGCGCCGCCTCGATCTGGTCGCGGCCGATGGATTCGATCGACGACACGGCGATGACGTAGACGAAGGCGGCCGTGTTGAGCGACAGCGTGATGATCGCCGCGTTGACCGGCGTCATGTTGAGCTTGAAGAAAGCAGGGAAGCCAAAGAAGACGAGGAAGAGCTGCACCAGCACCGGCGAGTTCTTCAGGATTTCGGCGATGAAGGTGATGACCTGCGTCAGCACCGGCACGCGATAAAAGCGGATGACGCCCCAGAGCGCCCCCAGCAGCAGGCCGATGAGCGAAGTGACAAGGAAGAGCCCGATGGTGACCCCGAGCCCTTGCGCCAGGAGCCACAGGTCGAACGGGGTGAACTCGGTATAGCGCATCAGCTCACCTGCTCTTGCATGTCGCGGTTGAGCCAGCGGTGCAGCAGCGTGATGCCGATCGACACCAGATAGGTCAGCGCCGCATAGACGACGAGCAGCACTACATAGACCTCGAAGGGCCGGAACGTGTCGGAGGCGACGATCTTGGCGTTGCCGGTCAGCTCGTTGAGGGTGATGGTCGAGAGGATGGAGGAGGTGAGGATCATGTTGATCAGCACCGAGCCGAGCGGCCGCACCGAGGTCCTGAGCGCAATCGGCAGCACGATCTTCGAAAAGATCACCCGCCGCGGCAGCCCGCTCACCTCGGCCGCTTCGATGATGCCGTTGTCGATGGCGAGAATGCCGGCGCGGATCACGTCCGAGGCATGGGCGCCGCCAGCGATGGAGAGCGCCACCACCCCGGTGGTGAAGGCATCGATATAGATGCCGAGTTCGGGCAACCCATAATAGAAGAAGAAGAGCTGGACGATGAAGGGGATGTTGCGGAACAGGTCGACATAGGCGAAGGCCAGCCCGTTCAGCCACTTGAGCTGGCTGGTGCGCGCAATCGCCACCAGCATGCCGAGGATGACGCTGCCGATGAGCGCCAGCGCGCACACCTCAGCGGTCAGGAGCGCGCCTTGGGCCAGAAAGCCCAGATGTGGCGCAAGGATCGTCAGGTCGAGCCGCACTGCTCACCCTCAGCGTGTGAAACCGGTTTCACATTCAGGCCACCAAGAGAACTTGTCAAGCTGTGGCCGCAATTCTCACGGGCACCGAATGTCGCGCCCCCGCCGTCGGCCAGCCCCAAGAGGGTCAGTCGCGGGCTGTCGTGGCCGTGGCGGCGGCGATGATGCTGCGCAGTTGTCGCGACAATTCGCGGCCCTCCAGCTGGTTCTGGAAATAGCCTTCCGCGCTCACCGCGCGGCGGATGAGTTCGACGGTGGGGTAACGGCCGGAGCGGGCGAGTTCGAAGGCGCGTTCGAGAGCTGTCTTGTTCTGATCCATCCCGAACCATAGCAGGTTGAGCCCGAAAAGCTTGCTATTTTCTTCTCCGACGCCCATATCGTAGCTGGCGCGGCCGCATTGGTGGCCGCGGGCCGACCCCGTTCGCAACGGCAACGGGGAACGGGCACATGGCATGAGCCGGTGCTCACAACAGAAAGAATCCGCCGACCAATCCTGCGTGACGCCGCCTTCGAGCGCGGCCGCATGTGCGCTCGGCAATTGGGTGACTATGACAGAATTCGACTACCTCGCTCGCGCCGAGCTTCATCTCGGCAGCGACTGGGACACCGCAACTTCCCTCGGCCCGCGCGCGTTTCGTCGCGCAGCGCATGCCTTGCGCTTCGCCTTCGAGGAAGCGGCTCCCGTCAGCCTTCGGGGCGCCCGTCTTACCATCGGTGGGCATCAGTTCGCCGGTGGCGACCTCAGGCGCCTCTACACCAGCCGCCACTACCCGTTGCCGCGCAAGGCCGGGCTCCATTCCAGCCATGAAAGGACAATCAATGCAGGTCACCGTAAGGGACAACAACGTCGACCAGGCCATGCGGGTGCTCAAGAAGCGCCTGCAGCGCGAAGGCGTCTTCCGCGAAATGAAGCTGCGCCGCTACTACGAGAAGCCCTCTGAGACGCGCGTGCGCGAGCAGGCCGAGGCCGTGCGCCGCAGCCGCAAGAACGCCCGCAAGCAGGCCATCCGCGAGGGGCTGATCGCCGCCCCCAAGAAGCCGCAGGCGCGCACCGCCCGCTCGCCGCGCGCCTGACCTCAAACGCGTTCGCCGGGGCCTCGCCCCGGCAGGAGGACAGCAAATGTCGTCTTTCAAGACCATCGCCGTACCACCGCGCAACGCCAGCCGCACCCGGGGGCAGGACGTGTCCGGCCTCGCGGGGCTGCCGCCGGGGCGCCCCTTGTCGTCGCCACGCGCCGATCGTGCCGGCCGCGGCCACCGCTTCGCCATCGGTCAGAGGCTGGCCATGGCGGCTGGCGGGCGCGACATATCGCGCGGCAGTTCGCCCTGCAGCGTGGTGGCGCTCCTGCCCCACGAAGGCGGGCCTTTCCGCTATCGCGTGCGCTCCGACAGCGAGAGTTTCGAGCGCATTGTCGACGAAACGGATTTGTCGGAACTCAACAGCAGCCTTGATTAAGGCGCAATCCTCGCATAGGAAGCCTCACGTTTCGCTTTTCCGGCGCTATCCGATTGGTCCGTTCGCGGGCCCTGCTGGCTATCTCTTGATCATTGTGAGCGTGTAGACCTGCGCATGCATGTTGCTGTCGCGGGAACGCGTGTGACGCGGGAAGGCCCCGCACACGACAATCGAAAGGGGGCCATCATGATCGAAGGCACCGTCAAGTTTTTCAACACCACCAAGGGCTTCGGTTTTATCCAGCCGGACGACGGCAGCAAGGACGCGTTCGTCCACATCTCCGCCGTCGAGCGCTCGGGCCTCGCGACCCTCTCCGAGGGCCAGAAGGTCAGCTACGAGCTGCAGACCGGCCGTGACGGCAAGGTCTCGGCCGCGAACCTTCGCGCGCTCTGATCTCAGACGTCCTCGCCGCGTGACCTCCGCGGTGTGACTAGGAAAAGGGCCCCTCACGGGGCCCTTTTTTCGTTTTGGGGCGGACGCGCGGCGCGCAGGGCCAGCGTCGGGCCTGTACCGCGACGATGCCAGCCCCCCACTGACGTGT
>ENA-UOVV01000872-UOVV01000872.1-compost-metagenome-genome-assembly--contig:-NODE-872-length-28885-cov-24.282171_pt1 | contig 28885 bp, 22 predicted proteins | sample MGYA00238155_ERZ761577 | MGnify/ENA primary metagenome ERZ761577 (study PRJEB28898, sample SAMN06268775) | compost metagenome | isolation source: Emeryville, CA | place: USA:Emeryville, CA | collected... | reverse complement strand
TTGCCCGGGTAGTAGTTGATGTCGCCGATGGCGAAGATGCCGGGGATCGAGGTCTGGAACTTCTCGGTGTCGACGACGATCAGATTGTCGTTGAGTTCGAGGCCCCAGTCGGCCACCGGGCCGAGCTTCATGGTGAGGCCGAAGAAGGGCAGCAGGCGCGTAGCCGGCAGCACGGTGTCGCCCGAATCCATGGTGAGGTGGATGTGGTCGAGCTGGCCGTCCTTGCCTTCGAGCTTCGCGATCTGGCCGAGGAGGAAGTTGATCTTCCCCTCCATCACCAGCTCCTTCATCTTGTTCACCGAGGCCGGCGCCGCCTTGAAGGCGTCGCGGCGGTGGACGAGGGTCAGCGAGCGGACGATGGGCTGGAGGTTGAGCGTCCAGTCGAGCGCCGAGTCACCGCCACCGACGATCACTACGTCCTGGTCGCGGAAATCTTCCATCTTGCGCACAGCGTAGAAGACCGACTTGCCCTCATACTCCTCGATGCCCTCGACGGGCGGGCGCTTGGGCTGGAACGAGCCGCCGCCGGCCGCGATCACCACCGCCTTGCAGAGGAAGACTTCGCCGGCATCGGTGGTGAGCCGGAAGGTGCCATCCTCCAGCTTCTCGACCGTGTTGACCATGCGGTTGTAGTGGAACTCGGGCCCGAAGGGCGCGATCTGCTGCAGCAGGTTGTCCGTGAGCCCCTGCCCCGTGATCATCGGGAAGCCCGGAATGTCGTAGATGGGCTTTTCCGGATAGAGTTCGGCGCACTGGCCGCCCGGACGGTCGAGGATATCGATCAGGTGGCATTTGATGTCGAGCAGTCCGAGCTCGAACACGGCGAACAGGCCCACGGGGCCGGCGCCGATGATGACCACGTCGGTGACGATTTCGTTCGACATTCACTTCTCGTTTGGCTGGAGGCCGCTCCACGGCCCTCCGGTCTCAGGTATGCGCAGCCTGTCACGCTCGGCGCAGCGAAATGGCCCGCTCCCGCTACAAGGGAGCGGCCGGTCAGTGGTGGTCAGGCGATCTCTGCCGCGCGACGACGGAGGAAGGGCCGTGTGCCGAGCGGCACCTCGGTCTTGCCTACCGGCTGGTAGAAAATCTCGACGGTGGCGAGCTTGCCTGCTTCCAGTGCCTTTTTAGTCGGCCCGTGGGTGACCACCAGTGCATTGATGCCGCAGCGCAGCATATGCGAGATCTGGTCGTGCAGCACGTCGCCGACGGCGCGGATTTCGCCCTGGTAGTTGTAGCGCTCCGACAGCAGCCGGGCCGTGGAATAGCCGCGGCCATCGGTAAAAGCCGGGAAGCTGATGGCGATCGAGGCGAAGCGCCCCAGATCGGCCGCAACGTCCTCCACCCGGTCGCCCGGGGAGACCAGCAGGCCGACGGGGTGCGGGTTCGCCAGCACAGCGTCGCGGTTCTCGACGAAGACCTTGAACGGAATGTGCTTGTAGCTCACCGCGGCGGGATCATCGCCCTCGACCCACGGATGGAACGGATCGGCGATGAACGTGCCGTCCTTGAAGAGGTTCAGTTCCTGAGCGGCCATGGGCTTGGCGATGGCTCCGTTGAAATCGAAATGGATGCCGCACTCTTTCTTGTTGAGCCCCCGCCAGCGGCCGGCACGAGGGTCTTCGCCCTCGGCCACGACGCTCGTGCAGGGCGCGCAGCCGATGGACTTGTAGCCCTTGGCATAGAGCGGATGCTCCGGCAACCCATACTTGAGCTTGTAGGTCGTGATATCCGCATCGGAGAAATAGGCGAGCGGATTGACCTTGATGCGGTCGTCGCTGGTGAGCTCGAAATGCGGCAGGACGCCGCGCTCCTTGGTCTGGTAGCGTTTGCGGCCCGTGACCCAGCCGCCGAAGCCTGACACCACCGCGTCGAGCGGCTCGGTCTTGCGGATGTGGCAGCACGAATCCGGATCGGTCTCCCACAGGTCGCCATGTGGATCGAAGCGGGCGACGTCCTTCTGGTCCGGGTGAATGGCGATGACATTGGTGAGCCCGAGGTGCTGCTTCAGCGTCTCGACATACTCGAGCGTCTCGGGGAAGTGCTTGCCGGTTTCGAGGAAGTAGACCGGCAGGGTCGGATCGACCTCAGCCACCATGTGGAGCAGCACCACCGAATCGGCGCCGAACGAGGAGACGATGGCGAGGTCGCCCGGCAGCAGCTCTTCGGTTGCCTGGCGCAGCACGCCGACGCCGTCCATCTCGTCGAACATGCCGTTGAGCGACATGATGCCGAGTTCGCGCAGGCGGTCGCGCTTGTGCGGGCGGAGACCGGCGACGGCGGGATCAAACACTGCCATAGAGGGCCTCCTTGAAGGGCTCCTTGCCGAGGCGGCGGAAGGTATCGATGAAGGGCTCGTCAGGGCGTTCGCGGCGGGCGATATAGGTGTCGACCAGCCGCTCGATGGCCGCCGGCACCTCCTCCGCCACGAAGCCGTGGCCGAGAATGTCGCCGATGGCGGCCTTCTCGGTGGCGTCGCCGCCAACGGTGATCTGGTAGAGCTCGGTGCCTTTCTTCTCGACGCCGAGAATGCCGATATGGGCCACGTGGTGGTGGCCGCAGGCATTGATGCAACCCGAAATCTTGATCTTAAGGTCGCCGATCTCGGCCTGCCGCTCGGGCGTGCCGAATTTGCGCGAAATCTCCTGCGCGATGGGGATCGAGCGGGCATTGGCCAGCGAGCAGAAATCAAGGCCCGGGCAGCAGATCATGTCGGTGATCTGCCCCGCATTGCCTTCGGCGAGCTGGTGCTCGACGAGCTTGGCATAGATCGCCGGCAGGTCGGTGATCTTGACATGCGGGAGCACCAGGTTCTGCTCGTGGCTGACGCGCAGCTCGTCATGCGAGTAGCGCTCGGCGAGGTCGGCGACGACATCGATCTGCTCCGCCGTTGCATCGCCCGGCGCGCCGCCGATGGGCTTGAGCGAGATGGTCACCGAGACATAGCCGGGCTGGCGGTGCGCGTTGAGGTTGCGCTCGAGCCAGCGGCCGTAAGGCGGGTTGACGATCTTCTCCCGCGCCACGTCGATGGTGGTCTCGTTGACCAGCTCGTATTGCGGCTCGGCGAAGTACTTCGTGATGCGGTCGAGTTCTTCCTGCGGCAGGTGCAGAACGCCGCCCTTCACATGGGCAAACTCTTCCTCCACCTGCTGGCGGATCGAGTCGATGCCTTCCTCGTGGACGAGGATCTTGATGCGGGCCTTGTACTTGTTGTCGCGCCGGCCGTAGCGGTTGTAGACGCGCAGGATGCTCTCGAGATAGGCGAGCAGGTGCTCGTGCGGCACGAAGCCGTTGATCAGCTTGGCGATCATCGGGGTGCGCCCGAGCCCGCCGCCAACCCACACCTGCCAGCCGATTTCGCCCAGCTCATTGGTGGTGGCCTGCAGCCCGATATCGTGGAAGCGGATCGCCGCGCGGTCGCTGGGCGAGCCCGACATGGCGATCTTGAACTTGCGCGGCAGGTAGCTGAATTCGGGGTGGAGGCTCGACCACTGGCGCAGGATTTCTGCCACCGGACGGGGATCGATGATCTCGTCGGCAGCGGCGCCGGCAAACTGGTCGGTGGTGATGTTGCGGATGCAGTTGCCCGAGGTCTGGATGGCGTGCATCTCGACCGAGGCTAGGTCCTCCAGGATCTTCGGGATGTCGCGCAGCTTGGGCCAGTTGAACTGGATGTTCTGCCGCGTGGTGAAGTGCCCGTAGCCGCGATCGTACGTGCGGGCGATGTGCGCCAGCATGTGCATCTGCCGCGAGTTCATCGTGCCATAGGGCACCGCGATGCGCAGCATGTAGGCGTGCAGCTGCAAGTAGAGGCCGTTCATCAGCCGCAGCGGGCGGAACTGGTCCTCGTTGAGCTCACCGGACAGGCGACGGGCGACCTGGTCGGCAAACTGCGCCGTGCGTTCCTTCACGAACGCGGCGTCAAACTCGTCATATCGATACATGGCCGTCCTCGTCGAGATGCTGGCGGTCGAAGCGCGGGGCGGTGGGGCCCTCGGCGCGGATGCGCTCGCGGATGCGATCGGGATAGATCACACCGTCGCGCAGCGACACGGTTTCCACCTCGAGGGAGATGACGCGCCCGGTCTTCTTGGTGGCGGCGAGCGCGGCGTCCCTGGCCTCCGCTTCCTCCTTGAGGAAGACGCGCGCCTGCTGCAGCTCCTCCACCCACCTGCCCTCTCGGTCGAGATAGACCGTGGCGCCGCTCAACAGCTCGTTGCCGGTGAGGATTTCCATTTGCGTCATGCCACCTTGAATTCGTTGCGGGCGAGCCGGATGGCATCGCTCCAGTCGCCGTGCGCGATCGCCTCGCCCACGAAAATGATTGCCGGGCCGTCCTCCAGCGCGACGTGGCCGGCCGCCAGTTCGCCCAGTGTGCCCCGATAGAGCACACGGTCCTTGCGCCCTGCCCTCACCACGAGGCCGACCGGTATCGTCGGTGCTGCGCCTTCGGCGATGAGCCGCGCCGAAGTCTCGGCGGCGACCGACTTGCCCATGTAGAGCGCCAACGTCAGCCCGGCCGAAGCGAGCGACGCCCAGTGCTGCAGTTCCTCGGAATTGGCGCCATGCGCCGTGGCCAGCACGAAGCCAGTCGAAACCTTGCGCAGCGTCACCGGCGTCGCCGTATCGGCAGCCGCCGCGAGCGCGGCCGTGACGCCCGGGACGACGTGGAACGCGATGCCGTGCTTCCTGAGCGCCTCGATCTCTTCGCCGGCGCGGCCGAACACCATCGGGTCGCCGCCCTTGAGGCGCGCCACGCGCTTGCCGGCCTTGCCCAGCCGCACGATCAACGCGTTGATCTCGGCCTGGGTGAAGGAATGGTGTCCCTTCTGCTTGCCCACCGAAATGCGCTCGGCATCGCGGCGACCCATCTCAACCACCGCCGCCGGCACGAGCGCATCGTGGACGATCACGTCCGCTTCCTGCAGCAGCCGCTGGGCGCGCAGTGTAAGAAGGTCCTCGGAGCCGGGACCGGCGCCAATCAACCAGACGACACCCGGCGCCTCGCCTAGTTCGGCATGCTGGGCGAGAACGGCATCGGCCGTGGACGGTCCCTTCCCGCGCAGCAGCGCCACTTCGACCTCGGGAGAGGTCACCAGTTCCTCATAGTAGCGGCGCGCGCGCGCCCCCGGCAGCAGCGCCGCCACCTTGTCGCGCATCGAACCGGCGAGCCGGGCCAGCGCCCCGATATTGGGAGAGATCACCTGCTCGATCCGCGCCCGGATCAGCCGCGCCAGCACCGGCGCATCGCCCTCTGAGGCGACGGCAATGGTCACCGGGGCGCGATCGATGATGGACGGCGTGTAGAAATCGCACTCCTCGGGCACGTCCACGACGTTGAGCGGAATGCGCCGCGCCCGCGCCTCGGCCTTGGCAGCTTCGCCGTCCGGCCCGTGGTCGGCCACGAACACTAGCGCCGCGTTATCAAGATCGGCAGGCTCGAACGGCCGCGCCAGCACCGTCGCCGGTACCTCGGAAAAGTCGGACTCGATCGCGCGGGATATAATGACGACTGAAGCAGTAGTCTTAACAACCAACCGGGCTTTGTTGAGGGCTTCTTCTCCACCGCCGACGATGACGATGCGCTGACCCTCGACTTTGTAGCTGACAGGGAATGTTGTCAGTTCACCCATTGGCGGCCTTTTCGGATGGCGCGATACATACTCACATCCGCACAATGGGACAAGCTATTGAAATTCAATAGCTTTAATGTTTCCCGTAGCGGGCAAGGATTGGAATGGCCGTCGAGCGGAATAGCCGAGACCGCGAAAAGAATCCATGCCCGGCTGATCGGATGGAAGAAACCGGTTGCGCATCAACGCACGCCTCCCGCGCCGACTCTGCTCGTCGCGCCAGGCCGGTTAGCTGTGCCTTGCCTCGGTGATCGGAATGTCCATGGCAAAATGGTCCAGAGTTCTGGACCATTTATCGAGCCCATCACGGGGCCGGCTTGAGTCAGGCCTGGCGGCTGGGCACGTGGACGACCAGGCCGTCGATCTCTTCCTTCACCTTGATCTGGCAGCTGAGCCGGGAGTTCGGCTTGGGCTGGTAGGCGAAGTCGAGCATGTCCTCTTCCATCATCGACGGGCCGCCGACCACTTCGGTCCAGGCGTCGTCGACATAGACATGGCAGGTGGCGCAGGTGCACGAACCGCCGCATTCGGCAATAATGCCGGGAATGCCGTTCATGATCGCGGTTTCCATCACGGTCGAGCCGAGTTCGGCCTCGGTTTCGTGCCGCGTGCCGTCGGATTCGATGTAGGTGATGTGGGGCATGTCGGTCTTTATCGGGAGGATGAGCCGCATATAGCGGGCCGCCTTCCGCGTCGCAATAGTCGCAAGGACGCAGGTCAGTCCGCGTGCTGCTCCACGACACTGTCGATGAAGGCGACACACTCGGCGACCGCCATGGCGATGTCCTCGATGCGCTCGGGGTTCACCGGCTGGCCCGCGCGCAGCTCGTCCTCGGCGCGCCTCGCGAGATCGCGGACACTCCAGGCACCGATGCCGGCCGCCGCACTCTTTAATGTATGCAGGTGCTCGAGCAACATGGGAACGGAGGTGCTGTCCTCGATCCGGCCCATGTAAACCTGGGACATGGTGGCGTAGAGCCTCAGCACCTCGTCCTGCAGCCCGGGGTCGCCAAGCGTCTGGCCCGCGAGATGCTCCATGTCGATCGGACCGTGCGCGTGGTCCTCGCGCAGGGCATCCTGCCCCACGTCCAGCGCAGTACTCTTTACCATCCCTGCGATCCTGTTCGCTTTTCGCCCGCTTCGGGGCGTATCGCAGGAGGCTAGCGGGGCGGCGTGAACAGGCCCTTAAATTAGAGGGGATAAGGCGCGCCCTGCCCTTAACCCGCCACGCTCATGCCGCGATATTAACCTTCCATTAAGAAAACTTTCGGTTTGCCTAAAATTGAATGTATGTTCGGGCTCTACCCAGCGTGCGGCGGGGTTAGGGTTGGCGGGTAGGTTGCGGGGCATTTGAGTCGCATTTTACCCAATTTGGAACGCTTCCGAATGATCGGGGGTGTTCCAATGCATACTCTAAAGGCCCGCCGAGTGCCGATGCGAGAGTTGTAACGAGTATGGCCAAGAAGTCTTCCTCCCCCCAGAACGATCCCGCAACGCTGGCTTTCTCTGCGGTGGAGGACGCACTCAAGGACTCGGTATTTGCCGGCCTTGACCAGCCGGCCGCCGCAGAAGAACCCGCCGAACGCCCTGCCCCATCCCTGGGGCCGAAGCCTGTCGCGCGCGATAACTCGCCGCGTAGCGAGCGTCAGCGCACCGCCGACAAGTTCGCGGCGCAGACCGGTTCGGTGGCCAATGACGACCGGTTCCAGTCCACCAAGATTCTTTACGGCCTGCAGCAGAAGCCGGCCGGCAACACCACCATGGTGGCGTCCCTGATCTCGCTGGGCTGGGTCGTTGCCATCGCGCTCGTGGCCGTGGTGCGCAACGGTTCCGAACTGGGCAACCCGTCCTTCTGGGCCTCCAACGATTTCATCGGCCTGCTTGCGCTGGCCGTGGTGCCGGTCATCGGCATCTTCGCCATCGCCACTCTCATCCGTCGCGCGCAGGACCTGCGAAATGCCGCCGCCGCTGTGACGCAGGCGGCCATCCGCCTTGCCGAGCCCGAGACCACCGCGTCCGAAAAGGTCGCCTCGGTCGGCCAGGCCGTGCGGCGCGAGGTGAACGCGCTGGGCGATGGGCTCGAGCGCGCCCTGTCGCGCGCCGGCGAGCTCGAGGTGATGATCCACAACGAGGTCACCGCGCTCGAGCGGACCTATTCCGATAATGAGTCGCGCATGCGCGCCCTGATCCAGGAACTGGCCAGCCAGCGCGAAGCCGTCATCACCAATACCGAGCGCGTGCGCGAGGCCATCACCGAGAGCCATACCGGCCTCGTCTTCGACCTCGACATGATCTCGCAGCGCATCGCCGGCACCATCGTGGAATCGGGCGGCAACCTCACCAAGGCGCTCGAAACCGCGGGCAACTCGCTTAACAGCGCCTTCGGCGAGCGCACCGAGAGCTTCGTGTCGCTGATCGACCAGCGTACCAGCCACCTGCTGGTCGCTCTCGACGACTCGGCGAGCCGCCTCAACATCACCCTCGAGGACCGCGCCAGTACCATTTCGGGCGCCTTCGAGAGCCGCACCGAGCAGCTGAGCGCCGTCATCGACCAGCGTCTCGAGGCCCTGACCGAAGCGCTCGACAGCCGCACGGTTACTCTTTCCGACGCGATCGACAACCGCACCTCCTCGCTCGCCAAGCTGCTGAGCCAGGGTGGCATCACGCTCCTCGACCAGCTGCGTGACCGCGGGCACGAAGTGTCGAGCGCTCTCGACATGATCGGCACGCGCATTGCGTCCGACATCACCGGCCGCGCTCGCGAGGCCGAGGCCCTGCTCTCCGGTCTCAGCCGCCAGCTCGACGAGCAGGTGCAGATCCAGGTCAACTCGATGGAGTCGCGCCTCCAGTCGGCGATGATCGAGCTCTCGGGTGCCCTCGACGACACCACCGAGCGCGCCCGCGTCACCCTGACCGGCGCCGGTTCGCAGAACCTCGCGCAGTTCGACGCCCGTCTCGACGAGATCGCACAGGCCATCGACAGCCGTCTCGCCGGCCTCGACAGCGTTATCGGCGACAAGGGCGACAAGCTGGTGGAGGCGCTCGACAAGCACAATGCAAGCTTCGCCGCCCGTGCCAACGTGCTTGAAATGGCCCTCGACGAGAAGAGCGAGCACTTCAACGAGCTCGTCTCGCAGCGCACTCGCGAGATGACCGAAACGCTCGGCCAGCGCACCAAGCAGATCACCGAGACGATCGCCAACCGCAGCCGCGAGATTTCCGACGCGCTCGAGGGCCACACCCAGGTCATCGCCGAGGCGCTCGACGCTCGCACCAACCTGCTCAACGAGACGTTGCAGAACCGCAATGTCGACTTCTCCGAGACCCTGCTCGGCCGGGCCCGCGAGATCGACGACGCGCTGTCGGGCCGCACCCGCGAACTCGAGCTGGCGCTCACCACGCGCACCAACGAGCTCGAGCAGGCGATCACCACGCGCACGGCCACCCTCGGCCAGACCATCAGCGCCAATGCGAACGAACTGGCCCAGATCATCACGGACCGCACCAGCGAGCTGAACCAGACGCTCGCCACCCGCGCCGGCGAAGTGGAAGCCGCGCTGACCTCGCGCACCGCTGCCCTCGATGAGGCGCTCAGCGCGCGTACCTCGGAACTCGATGCCGCCATCGCCCGTCGGGCCGGCGAGCTCGACCATACGCTGGGCCAGCATGTCACCGCCTTCGACCGGACCATCTCCGGTCACGCCCAGGCGCTCGACTCCACCATCATGACGCATGTGCAGGCGATCGACACCAGCCTCGCCAACCGCGCCGAGGAGATCGTCGGCGTGTTCGCCGGCCGTGCGGACCAGATCGACGGCATCATGGCGCAGCGCACCGCGACCCTGAACGAGGGCTTCGATGCCCGCGTCCAGACGCTTGACGCCAACCTGCTGGAGCAGACCAAGGCGCTCAACGAGGGCCTCGATGCCCGCGCCCAGCGCATCAATGCCAGCCTCGACGCGCAGACCCGCGCCCTCAACGAGGGTATCGACACCCGCGTTGCCGCACTGCAGGAAGGGCTGGACACCCGCGCCGAGGCGCTCAACCAGAACCTCGACCTGCGTACCACCGCGCTCAGCGACAACCTCGACATCCGCCTGCAGGCCATCAACGCGAACTTCGACACCCGTGCCGAAGCCTTCGCCGAGAGCCTCGACCAGCGCACCCAGACGCTGGCCAGCACCGTGTCGGCCCGGTCGGCCGAACTCGCCGAGGCCCTCAACACCCGCACGCAGCAGCTGGCCGAAACCCTCGGCAGCCACACCGTGGAGATTGCCGCCGCCATCGGCGAGCGCACCAGCGAACTCGCCCGCACCATTGATGCCCAGGGCGCCGCGGCGCGCGACAAGATCGACACCTCGCTGCGCAACGTGGCCGACACTATGGGCGAGCGCGCCTCGCAGGTCGCCACCCTCATTCAGGCCAAGGTAACCGAGGTCAGCGAGTCGCTGGGCCGCGGCGTAGAGAACGCCCTGCTGCGCATGGCCGATGCCGAGACCGGCGTCACGACCCGCATCGAGCAGGCCTCCTCGACCGTCGGCGAAAGCGCCCGCGCCGCCGCCGACATCATCGAGACCGGCGTCAACTCGGCCCGCAAGGCGATCACCGACATGGTCGACCAGCGGCTGGGCACGCTGCCCGAGGCGATCACCGCCCGCGCCGACATCACCGCGGAGCGCCTCGCCTCCCTCAACACCGCCATCAACACTGCCCTCGTTCAGTCGATGACCGACCTCGAGGCCGGTGCCGACCGCATCGAGGAGACCATCTCCCGCCGCATCGTCGCTGCCACCCAGGGCATTGCCGACGACGTGACCACCACTGCCGACCGCATGGACGTGGCCGTCCGCAATGCGCTCGAGCTGATCAACGCCGCCTCGCGCAACATCGACGACCTCATCTCTATCAAGGCCGTAGCCGCCGCCGACGCCATCGGCGGCAAGGTGGCCGAGATCAACCGCGTCGTCACCGAGCAGACCGACGCCTTCTCCAACCTCGTGTCGGAACGTTCGGCCCAACTGCAGATGGCGCTCGAGAACCACGGCAACGTGCTGCAGCAGGCGCTCATCACCAACGCGGCCGCGGCCGAGGACCTGATGAGCCAGTCGACCTCGCGCATTCTCACCGACGTGACCGCGGCGCTGGGCAAGCTCAACGACTCCAACATCCTGCTGCAGAAGGTGCTCGACGCCTCCACCGCCAACCTCGCCAACCTCGAGAACTCGGTGGCCCAGCAGACCGCCACCTACTCGAACACGGTGCGCGAGGCCATCGCCTCCACCGAGGAAGCCGGCCGCATGGTCACCACCCACGTGGGCGCCCTGCAGGCCACGATCCAGACCATGGTCACCGAGTTCGGCGCCATCCTTGGCAATCTCGGGGCCGAGGCAGCTTCGATCGACAAAGCCGCCGAGAACCTGAACTCGACGTCGAACTTCACCCTCGGCATGCTCGACGAGCGCCGCGCGGCCATGGATGCCCTTGCCGGCAGCTTCGCCTCGCGGGCCGACGAGATCGACCAGCGCATGCGCAGCTTCGCCCAGTCGATCGCCGACACCGTCAACGAGACCGAGCAGCGCCTCGGCGCCGCCCGCATGTCGATGGAGCAACTGCTCGCCTCGACCACCTCGAACGTCGCCGAAACGCTGGAGCAGACCTCGGGCTCGATCACCACCGCGCTGAGCGAGACCACCGACCAGCTGCAGAACGTGCTGACCCTCACCACCGACCAGGTGCAGTCGGCCCTCGCCGAAACCACCGGCCAGCTCGAAGGCGTGCTCAACTCCACCACCGAGAAGGTGCAGTTCGCCCTCGCCGAAACCACCAACCAGCTCGAGGACGTACTCAACTCGACCACGAGCCGCGTGCAGGATGCGCTGGGCACCACCACCGAGCAGGTGCAGAACGTGCTGACCGCCACGGCGGACCAGGTGCAGTCGGCGCTCTCGGCTACCACCGACCAGGTGCAGACCGTGTTGAGCTCGACCACCGAGCAGATGCACGGCGCGCTCACGGCCTCGACCGGCGAGATGGAAGCTGCCATCGCTGCCACGCAGGAGCGGCTCCAGACCGCCCTCGGCAAGACCACCGAGCAGATGGAAACTGTCCTCGGCAAGAGCACGAACCTGCTCGAGGAAGCGCTGGAGCTCACCTCGCAGCGCGTCTCGACCCAGCTCGGCTCGTTCACCAGCACGGCCAGCAACGAGAGCCAGCGGGCCGCCGATGCCCTGCGCCAGACGCAGGCGACCATGATCCTCGAGATGCAGCAGGCCCTCGAAGCCGCGACCCAGCGCTTCAACGAGACCGCTGCCGCCATGCGCCAGACCGCCAAGGAAGTCGGCACCGAACTCGAAGCCACGCGCTCCGAGCTGGCCCGCGGCGTCATGGAGCTTCCCGAGGAGACCAAGTCGAGCGCTGCCGCAATGCGCCGCGTCGTGGCCGAGCAGATCGAGGCTCTGGCCGAACTCAACGCCATTGTCCGCGCCCAGCCGCAGACGCATGACCTGAGCGACCGCCGCCCGCCTGCGCCGACCCGCCAGTCTATCGCCCGTGACGAGGCGCCGCTGTCCCGGCCCGAGCCGGTGCGCGAGTCGCGCCCCGAACCGGCCCGCCCGGCTCCGGCCGCTCCGGCGACTGCCACCGTCGCCCAGCCGCAGTCGCGCTTCGTGCCGATGCCGGATGTTCCGTCCCCGGCTGCGCGTCCGGCTGCGCCGGCTCCCGCCGCCGCTGCCCGTCCCGCCGAGCAAAAGACCGAAGGCGGCGGCTGGCTGCGTGACGTGCTGCGCAACGCCTCCGGCCCGGCGACCCCGCCCCCGGCCGCGGCGCCCGCCGCTCCGGCTGCCCCCGCGGCCGAGCCGCAGCAGCAGGGCCTGTCGACCCTCACCGAGGAGATCGCCAAGTCGATGGACGCGGCGGCCCTGGCCGAGGCCTGGCAGCGGTACCAGTCGGGCGAGCAGAACGTCTTCTCGCGCCGCATCTACACGCTGACCGGCCAGGCGACCTATGATGAAGTCCGCAAGCGCATCCAGCGCGACCCCGACTTCGCCAAGACCGCCCAGACCTACATGAGCGAGTTCGAGCAGTTGCTGAAGCGGGCCGCCACCGGCGCCAACCCGATCGAGGAGACCCGCGAGTACCTGCTCAGCGACCGTGGCCGCGTCTACACCATGCTGGCCCACGCCAGCGGCCGCCTCGGCTGACGTCTTACACATTGACCTCACTGGCCCCGCGGGAAACCGCGGGGCCTTTGTTTTGGCCTCAGCCGAGCTTGGGTTCGCCCGCCTGCCTGGGCGCATGGAGGACGATCGAGGCGAGGATCATCGCCGCCCCGACCAGCGCGAACCCAGCGGCCACGAACCACGCCTTTGTGCCAATGACGCCGATGAGCCAGCCGAAGCCAGCCAGCGTCACCACGTTCATCGATTGCTGCAGCATCACGAAGAAGCCCTGAGCCTCGGCGGCGATATCGTCGCTGGTCCAGTTGGTGATGAAGTGCATGCAGCCCATGTAGCCGAGCGCGAAGGTGACGGCGTGGAAGAACTGCAGCGGGATGAGCCAGCCGATGCCGGGCTCGAACGCCATGAGGATCCAGCGGATCACCGCGCCGCCGGCTGAGGCGAGGATCAGGGTGCGGGCGGAAACGCGCCGGGCGATGGGCCCGAAGGTGAACATCAGCGCCGCCTCGGCAATCGCCGCCACGGCCAGCAGCGGCCCTATGATATCGGCCGAAAAGCCTTGCTCCTTCCACAGCAGGCCCTGGAAGGCGTTCTGCATGTTGTGGGTGGCGATCACCAGCGAGAAGCCGATCAACGGCAGGATGAAGAAGGGCTTCATGGCGTCGCGTAGCCGGCGCGCCGCGCCTGCGTGCTGCACGGCGCTCGCCTTGCCCTCCGGCCCGCGGAAACGCGGCAGCTGGAAGGCGGCGAGGGTACGCAGCAGCGACAGCCCGACGAACATCGGCAAGAAGATGCCACCGCCCAGCCAGTTGATGACGAAGCCTGCCGCCACCAGCATCACCATGTAGCCCACCGTGCCCCAGGCGCGGATCGGCCCGAACTGCGAGCCGCGCCGCCGAGTCATGCGGATGGTGGCCGCATCCATCACCGGCCCGACGGCGGCCGCCGGCAGCGACAGCAGCGTCCAGACGATCAGGATGCCGGCAAAGCCCGAGACGAAGAACAGCGCGATGGGCAGCACGCCCGCCAGCACGCCGCCGATGACGATCACCGTGCGCCAGTCATTGGCCTTGTCGGCGATGCGCCCGACCACGACGTTGAGCACCAGCATGATGAGCACCGGCAGGGCGTTGAGGATGCCGATCTCGCTGGCGCTGAGCCCCTGCCCGGCAAACCAGATGCCGCCATAGACAGTGACGACGGCCCCGGACATGTACTGGATGAAGTAGTAGAGGGTTGCCCGGAGTTCGGGCGTGAAGATGCCGCGGTCTTCCGCGACTGAGGTGGTCATGGAGGCCTCCAGGCCAATAGTCAGGGCGCCGGTTCGGCGGCGGTGATGGTTTCGGGATTGACGGGGGTAGCGGTGGGCGGCTGGATGCGGATCGACACCCATACGCAGAGCGCGCCGACCAGGGCGTAGGCCCCAAGTGCCACCCAGGCCAGCGGCCCGAGCGCGCCATAGGCCCAGCCCATGCCGAGCAACGCCACCACCGACATGGCCTGCTGCATCACATAGGAGAAGCCCTGCGCCTCGGCGGCGATATGCTCGGACGTCCAGTTGGCGATGAAGTAGATGCCGCCTAGATAGCCCATGGCGAAGGTGATGGCATGCAGCAGCTGCAGGCCGAACAGCACCGGCAGCGGCGGCGCGAAGGTGAGCGCCGCCCAGCGCGCCGCCGCCACGAGGCAGGCGAAGACGATGATGTGGCGCGCTGAGATCTTGAGGTTGAGCCGCTTCCACACGAACATCATCGCCGCCTCGGCAGCCGCCATGGTGCCGATCAGTGGGCCGATCAATGCCTCCGGCACGCCCTGCCTGGTCCACTCTATGGCGGCAAAGGCGCCGAACGCGCCGTGAGTGGAATAGAGAATGCCGAGGCCCACTAGCGTCATCACGAACCACGGCTTCAGCACCTGCTTCAGCGCCGTGGCGCCCTGCTTGTGGGCCGTGGCGCCCGGCACCGGCTCGGCGCGGAAACGAGGCAACTGGAAGGCGAGCAAGGCGCGCAGTAGCGCCAGCGCCACGAAGAGCGGCACGAAGGCCGCGTCACCGAGCACCGCGATGATCGGCGCCGCGGCAATGCCGGTGACCATGAAGCCGACGGTGCCCCAGGCCCGCACGGTGGCGAAGTTGGTGCCGCGCCGCTGCGTCATCCTCAACGTCGCCGCGTCGGTCACCGGCACCAACGCCTGCGCCGGCATGATCGAGAGCGTCCAGATCAGGAGTATGCCCCAGAAGCCCGAAACGAAGAACAGCCCGATGGGAATCAGCCCCGCCAGCAGCGACAGCACGATGATGACGCCGCGCCAGTCGCTCGCCCGGTCAGCGATGCGGCCCACCAGCTGGTTCACCAGCAGCATCAGCAGCACCGGGGCGGCGTTGATGATGCCGATCTCGTTGGGGTGGATGCCCCGCATGGTCAGCCAGACGCCGAAATAAACGGATATCGCCCCGTTCGTTCCGAACACGGTGAAGTGGTAGATCGCAGCGCGCAGCTCCGGCGAGATACGCGAGGCGACCGGCTGGGCCGGCGACATGACTGGATAGCTCCGGGCGGGGGAATCCGCGCGACCTCCGGAGAGTGCAGGCGCCCGAAGCAAATGGCAATTGGCCGTCCGTTACATGAGCGATGCCCGCAACGTGGCGCGGGTCACAGGCCTACTGCGCGGCGGGGGCTCGTCTGAGGCGCAGGCGGCGCGGCTTGCGCGGCAGCGGCGTTTCGGTCCAGCGTACCAGCTCCAGCACGCCGTCATAGGTCTCCGCCACCGCCGTGCAGCTTTCCACCCAGTCGCCGGTATTGACGTAGTGGATGCCCATGCGGTCGTGCATGTCGGCATAGTGGATATGGCCGCAGATCACCCCGTCCACCCCGGTGTCGCGGGCAGCGAGCGTCAGCGCTTCCTCGAATCGGCCGATCACCGACACGGCGTTCTTCACCTTGTGCTTGGCCCAGGCCGAGAGCGACCAGTAGGTGAGCCCCAGGCGCCGGCGGACCCAGTTGACCATGATGTTGACGCGCAGTGCGAAGCGATAGGCCCAGTCGCCCACATGAGCGAGCCACTTGGCGTGCGCCACCACCACGTCGAACTGGTCGCCGTGAATCACGAGATAGGTCTTGCCCTGCGCCGTGGTGTGCACGGTGCGATCGACCAGCTCGATCTCGCCGGCATAGGTACCCAGGTACTCGCGCAGGAACTCGTCGTGATTGCCGGGCAGCATCACGATCCTGGTGCCGGCGAGCGCCTTCTCGAGGAACAGCTCGACCATCTGGTGATACTCGGCCGGCCAATGCCAGCTTTTCGCCAGCCGCCAGCCATCGACGATGTCGCCAACGAGATAGATGGTATCGGCGTCGTGCCAGCGCAGGAAATCGTTGAGCTGTACGATGCGGGTGGGTCGCATGCCCAGGTGCACGTCGGAGATGAATAGCGCGCGGACGCGCCGCACCTCCCTGCCCTCGTCGGTCATGCCTTGGTCCTTCTGCAGTCGCCGGAAGGTCCCACTTTAGCGCATCGCGCCCCCCGGACGGAACCCGTGCCCGTCCCAGGCTGGGGAAAAACGACGGATCGGGCGGTTACGCCCCTGCGTCAGCGCTTCAACTTCTGCTTCAGCCTGACGATGCGGCCGTAGCTTTCCTCGATCCGCGCTGCAAAGGCGGGGTCGGCCTGGGCATGCTTCACCAGCACGGCCCGGATGTCGTCCGCAATGCTGGTGCGGGGTCGCGCGGTGTTTGAGAACAGCAGGATATCCACGCCCGCCTTCACCGCCCGCACGATGCGATCCTCGAACTCGTAGTGCTCGCGGACGGCACCCATCTCCATGTCGTCGGTTATCACCACCCCGTCGAAGCCGATTTTCTCGCGCAGCACCTGGGTGATCCAGTAATGCGACAGGCTGGAGGGGACCTGGGCCCCGTCGCCGCGGTCGCCGACATAGAGGTGGCCCACCATCACCATGTCCACCGGGGCCCCGTATTTCAGCAGCAGCTTGTAGGGCGCCAGTTCCGACTCGTCCCAGGTCTTGGAGATATCGACGAATCCCTCGTGGCTGTCGCCTGTGGAGGAGCCGTGGCCTGGGTAGTGCTTGAGCGCCGTTAGCACCCCCTGTTCCGAATGGGCGTTGATGAAGGCCGCGTCGTACTGGAAGACCTTGAACGGATCGTCGCTGTAGGCGCGGCCATACCTGGCGATGATCGGGTTGTTGGGGTTCACGTTGACGTCGGCCACCGGGCCGAAATTGACGTTGAACCCCTCGGCAGCGATCGCCTTGGCGAGCTTGCGGTAGAGCTCGGCCGCGCCGAGTTCGTCCATCTTCTCGGCCACCTCGGCGGCGCTCGGCGTCTCGGGAAAGCCGACTTCGCGCGTCAGGCGTTCGACCCTGCCCCCCTCCTGGTCAAGGGTGATGAAGGGCGGCAGCTCCGGGTTCGCTGCGAGGAAGCTGGCGTTCATGGCCCGGACCGTCTTGAGGTCCGTGACATTGGTCTTGAGGTACATGACCCCCCCGACCTCGCCCTTGGCGATCTCCTCGCGCAGCGCGGCCGTTTCGGCCATCGACTTGCCCTGGAAGCCGACAACGATCATCTGCCCCGCCATCTGCTCGATAGTGGGCGCGGCAAGCGCGGCCGCCGGCAAGCCCAGACCGGCCAGGAGGCTTATCGCGACAAACCGGCAAAGCTTACTCTGCGTCAATGGGCGGCAACTCTGTTGGTCGGGGCAATATCACCCGGCAATGTGGCAAAAGCAAAGTCTTGCCAACGGATGGCCGGGCCCAAACCGGTTAATCAAGCGTTAACTTCTGCATCGCAGTCTCACGCGAAGTTTCCTGAATTGGGACAGTTCCATGATTCTGCGACTGGCGATCATTGCGGCGACCTGCTGCGCTACGTCCGCGCTCCCTGTCTCTGCGGAGGAAGGCTCCGACCTTGAGGCCCTGCGCCAGCTGGTGGCGTCGGTCGATTTTTCGGCGCTCGGCAGCACTATGCCGACATATGGCAAGGCGTGGGAACTGAGGCTTCTGGGCATCGAAGACCGCGTGCGGCAGTCGGCCGGCGGCATCGACGGCACGGTAACCGGCTCTATTCCTCGATCGGAATGACGTCGCTGAGCGGGATGGTGATGTACCGCTTGAGCCCGCTCACATAACCCTTTGATTGTCGGCTGCTTCCCGCAACCGACTTCAGCGAGCACGTCCGGGTCGCGGTGCGATAGGTGAAGGCAGCGCAGCGATCTTCCTCGATACAGGCCTGACGGCACTCGCTCAGTGAGTTGATGCCGCCCGTGCCGGTGGTCATGTCGAGGCCGGTATAGCGCAGGCCCTGCGTCACGTCGTTGGTCGGGTCGATGGCGCCGAACGTATAAGCCTCGGCTGGCTGCTCGCCATTGCGCAGCACACGCCCCGAAATTGCGTAGCGATAGGCCTCGAGCCGGCCGGTGCCGGACTTGAGGAAGCAGTTCGGACCCGACTTCACCTTGGGATCTGCATTGAAGGTGAAGGCCCGGCACATGTTATCGCCGAGGCAGCCGCGCGCGCATTCGGCAATATTGGCCACATGGCCTGACGACAGGTCGCCGCCGTAGAAATCGAGCCCCTCATAAACGGCGATGCTGAGGGTCGATTGCGGCGCCACCGGCTGGAAGACCGGCACCTCGGGCTCCTCCTCCACCTCCACCTCGGCCTCGACCTCGATAACGGGCGACGGACCAGAAGGCGCGGGCTTGGGCGGCGACACCTGGATCGGCGGCTGCCGCTCGACCTTGCGGTCCACCTCGCCGAGGCGCGGGTTGAGCAGCCCCAGCTCCGCCACGGTCAGCGTGTGCTGGCCGGTGCCGGTGAGGATCATGCTGATGATCTGCTGCGGCGTGCCGAACTCGTTGAGAGCATCCACCAGTTCGGACTGGCCGATCTGAAGGCCGTCACCGCCATCGGGTTCGAAGCGCGCGAGGGTGACCGCGCCATCGGCCACCCGCGTCACGCCGGCGAGGAACACATAGGCGCATTCGGCCCGGCAAGCGCCGTCGCGCGGCACGAAGGTGTTGAGTCCCCGCTCGCGCACTTCGAGCGCCACCAGCAGCGCCTCGCCCGGCGGGCCGCCCGGGCTGGTGAGGATGAGGGTGCGGGCATTGGGCCGCTTCTGCGCCGCGCGGCGGAAGTCGAACGGCGCGTTGCGGTCGATGCGGCCGGTAAGAGCAATGACGTTCTGGTCGTCGAGAATACGGAAAGCGCCCAGTTGCTCGTCGGCCAGCGACACCGACGAAACAAGAAGCAACGCGGAAAATAATAGAACTCGAAGAGACCTGAACATTTACGCCCGCCACGAACATGCGGACGCTATGACGGTTGTTGCGGCGCGGCAAGCGTCGCGCCGCAACACTTGTTTGAACAGGGTAACCGGCTCAGCGGTTCTGCCGGTTCTCGATCAGGTCGGTGACCACGCCGGGGTCGGCGAGAGTCGTGGTGTCGCCCAACGAGCCAAAGTCGTTCTCGGCGATCTTGCGCAGGATGCGGCGCATGATCTTGCCGGAGCGGGTCTTGGGCAGGCCGGGGGCGAACTGGATGTGGTCGGGCGAAGCGATGGCGCCGATCTCCTTGCGCACCCAGTTCCTCAGCTCGGTCTTGAGCTCATCGCTGGGGCTCTCGCCGGCCATCAGGGTGACGTAGCAGTAGATGCCCTGCCCCTTGATGTCATGCGGATAGCCCACCACGGCCGCCTCGGACACCTTGGGATGCGCCACCAGCGCGCTCTCGACCTCTGCGGTGCCGAGGCGGTGGCCGGAGACGTTGAGCACGTCGTCGACGCGGCCAGTGATCCAGTAATAGCCGTCCTCGTCGCGGCGGCAGCCGTCGCCGGTGAAGTAGTAGCCCTTGTAGGTCTCGAAATAGGTCGAGACGAAGCGCGCATGGTCGCCCCACACCGTGCGCATCTGGCCCGGCCAACTGTCCTTGATGCAGAGCACGCCTTCGGCCTTGGTCTGCTCCTGCAACTTGCCCTCGGGCGACAGCACGATGGGCTGCACGCCCGGCAGCGGCCGCGTCGCCGAGCCCGGCTTGGTCGCGGTGGCACCCGGCAGCGGCGAAATCAGGATGCCGCCGGTCTCGGTCTGCCACCAGGTATCGACGATCTCGCATCGGCCCTTGCCGACATGCTTGTGATACCACAGCCATGCTTCCGGGTTGATCGGTTCGCCTACCGAGCCGATGAGGCGCAGCGAGCTCATCTCGTACTTGTCGACCCATTCCGGCCCCGCGCCCATGAGCGCGCGGATGGCGGTGGGGGCGGTGTAGAAGATGTTGACGTTGTGCTTTTCGATCGTCTGCCAGAAGCGCGAGGCATCCGGGTAGCTCGGAATGCCCTCGAACACCAGCGTGGTGGCACCGTTGGCGAGTGGCCCGTAGACGATATAGCTGTGGCCGGTGACCCAGCCCACGTCAGCGGTACACCAGAACACCTCGCCCGGGCGGTAGTCGAACACCTTCTCATGGGTGTAGGCGGCCCACAGCAGGTAGCCGCCCGTGGTGTGCAGCACGCCCTTGGGTTTGCCCGTCGAACCCGAGGTGTAAAGGATGAAGAGCGGGTCCTCGGCGTTCATCGGCTCGGGATCGCAGAACGGCTCGACACCCGCCGCCGCCTCGTGCCACCACACGTCGCGCGAGCCCTTCATGGCCACGTCCGCGCCGGTGTTGTGCACCACCAGGACCTTCTCGACGCCCGGCGCATTCATCAGCGCCTCGTCGACATTCTTCTTGAGCGGAATGGTCTTGCCGCCGCGGCGCCCCTCGTCGGCCGTGATGACGACGCGGCTGTCGCAGTCGTTGATGCGGCCAGAGAGCGAATCCGGCGAGAAACCGCCGAACACCACCGAGTGCACGGCGCCGATGCGGGCGCAGGCCAGCATGGCGTACACCGCCTGCGGGATCATCGGCAGGTAGATGGTGACGCGGTCCCCCTTCCTGACGCCCAGCGACTTCAGGACGTTGGCGCAGCGGCACACGCGCTCGTGCAGCTTGCGATAAGTGATCTTCTCCTCAGTGCCCGGCGTGTCGCCTTCCCAAATGATCGCGACCTCGTCGCCGCGCTCCGCCAGGTGCCGGTCGATGCAGTTCACCGAGACGTTGAGGATGCCGTCCTCGAACCATTTGATCGAGACGTTCGGGTATTCGTAGGTGGTGTTCTTTATGATCGTCGGCGCCTTGATCCAGTCGAGGCGCTTGCTTTCCTCGCGCCAGAAACCGTCCGGATCGTCGACCGAACGACGCCAGGCGTCATGGTACTGCGCCTCGGTCGTGTGGGTGCGCGCGATCGCTTCGGCGCTGGGCTTGAAGAGCAACGGTTCGGTCATCGATATCCTCCGGCCGCCTCGCCCGGGCGGCTTCTGTCCAGAGGTTTTTAGCCAACCCGTCCGCCCCCGGCAAGCAGACCAACTGTCGCCCCTTAGCGCGACGGAAACCTTGGCGATAAACGCTTTGGCGGCGGTTTGTCGGCATACTGCCGGGCCTTGGGAACAGGGGAGGCACCAATGCCCGAACTCGGCTATCGCGCCGCAACGCCGGCGGACCTCGACATCATCCATCGCGAGCTAATGGCGGTCATCGACGAGTCGCCGCACTACAACGACCTCTTCAAGGAGCACGAGAAGGCACGCCTGACCAAGGGCTTCCTGCGCGCCCTGCAGCGCATCGATCCTTTCCACGTCATCGTGCTGACGGCCGATGGCGAGCCCGGCGGCGGCCTGATCTCGGGGCCCGACACCGGCGCCATCTTCCGCTACTGGAGCTGGATATTCCCTTCGCACCGGCAGACCCGGCTGGGCCTCCACGGCATGCGGATCTTCGACCAGCACTGGGACAACGGCAAGTTCCACAAGGCCTACACCTGGGTGCGACCGGAGAACGAAGTCGCCCTCGCCCTGCTCCGCCGCTATGGCTACGAGCAGGTGGCGCTGCTGCGCCAACAGATCTTTGGGCAGGACTACGTGGTGATGGAGAAGTTCTACACCAAGGTCACCCCCGACTACGACCGCGGCATGACCATGGGGCGCATCGCCCGGTTCAAGGCGCGGATAGACATGCTGCTGGGGCGCTGACGCTTCATGGCGGAGGCCCGCAAGGGACGTCCCTCTCGCCCGCCGCCCATTTCGCCACGGCGCCCAGCCGCAGCGGCAGGGGCTTGACCATCACGAGGCAGCCGCCCGCGACCTCGCCGCCCTCCATGAACAGCAGCGGCTCCTGCATCACGCCCGGCCAGCGCGCCGCGGCGAACACCATCAGCTGTTCCACGGAGACATCGTCGAGGCCGGGCCGGACCCTAGGTCTCGTCTGGTATCGGAGTTGCTGACCAAGGCGCCAACCTGCGAGGGGATTGCGCCTTTGGTTACGAGTGGCTTAGTGCGCCGCAGCTTCCACCGGCGGCCCCTTGATCAGCGGAATCTCGGGCAGCGTGTGGTTGAACAGCGCCGCGTCCGCCCCCTCGTAGATCATCTTGGCGGCCACGTAGAGGATGATGAGCAGGCCGATCCACGCGATCCAGCGGTACTTGGTGAGGATTCCGGCAACCAGCGTCGCCGCCACGCCCATCAGCAGGACCGAAAGGCCAAGCCCGAAGATCAGCGCCACTTCATGGTGGCGCGCCGCGCCGGCCACGGCCAGCACGTTATCGAGCGACATCGAAACGTCGGCGATGATGATGTTGATGACCGCCTGGCGCAGCGACTTCTTGGGCGCCCTGCCGGCAATGGTGCCGTCGGCGTTCTTGTCGGCATTCTCCAGCGCTTCCTGCGCCTCGTGCTCATGCTCGTGCGGCACCGCCATCTCGCGGTACATCTTCCAGCACACCCAGAGCAGCAGGATGCCGCCGGCAATCAGCAGGCCGCCGCCCAGCGAAAGCAGCTGTGTGGTGATGAGCGCAAAGCAGATGCGGAGGACGGTTGCGGCGAGGATGCCGATGAGAATCGCGCGCCGGCGGAGATCGGGGGCGAGGCCGGCGGCCGCAAGGCCGATCACCACGGCATTGTCGCCCGCCAGGACCAGGTCGATCATGATGACATTGAAGAATGCCGCCAAGGCAGATGCATCAAGGCCAAACATGCTTCGCCGTCTCCATGGAGCGTTGGAACGCCGCTATGTATGCGGCGGCCGCGGGGCTGTGAAGGCCCCTATTGTAACTATTCCCCCTCCCGTGCGGCAAAATGGGCCATTTGTGCCGCCACCCGGCCTGCCGGCCCCGCGAACAGGCCCGCAAGTTGCGGCCCTTCCGGCCATCGTCGGGGGCCAACGCTTTTCCCCATCAACACAAAACCGACATGAAGCGTGAAATTGGGTGTAGACAAGCGCACCGACACCCTGCTAGTCACCCGGCCGCCGGACGACGACACGTTGTCCAGCCGGGTGTGTAGCTCAGATGGTAGAGCAGCTGACTCTTAATCAGCGGGTCCAAGGTTCGAGTCCTTGCACACCCACCAAATCCTCCGGTCCCTGACCGACCCCTCCCCCCACAATCGTCTGTGTGTTCGTCACCGAGATCGCGCGCGGCTCGGGTTCGTGGGTCAGTTCTGGTGCGGCTGAGGTAGGGTGCTCTTTTCCGACAGGTGGCGAACCGGCGCGAACTTGCTAAGTTCGGCATCCTACCCAGCGGACCTCAAATGCCTGCCGAAATTACCTCCACCCTGCTCGACTGGTCGTTTCGCTTCGGGCTGCCGATGCTGGCGGCCATCGTCACCCTCGTCGTCGGCTGGTACCTGGCGCAGGCCGTCTCCCGGCTGATCAAGCGGCTGCTGCCGCGCGCCTACGGCATCGACAAGAACTTCGCCCCCCTGCTGGCGCAAGCGTCCCGCTACGGCATCATCATCTTCGCGGTGGTGACGGCGGCGAGCTTCGTCGGCGTGCCGATGACCTCCATCTATGCCGTGCTCGGTGCCGCCGGCCTCGCCATCGCGCTGGCGTTGCAGAACACGCTCGCCAACATCGCGGCTGGAATCATGCTGGTCTGGCTGAGGCCCATCGCCATCGGCGAATACATCGTCGGTGACGGCGTCGCCGGCGTGGTGGTGGAGATTGGCCTCTTCGGCACGCGGCTGCGTTCGACCAGCGGCCTCTACATCTTCACGCCCAACCTGAAGCTGTGGAACAGCGCCATCACCAACCACAGCCGCGAGCCACGCCGCCGCATCGACGTCAACGTCTCGATCCCGGACTCGGCCGATGTCGGCGCCGCCCGCCGCACCATCCTCGATGTCGCCACCTCAGACCCGCGCGTCCATCTCGACCCGGCGCCCACCGTGCATGTCGAAACCTTCGCGGGCGACAAGATTGTGCTGCAGCTGCGCGCCTGGGTGGCAACGCCAAACTATCTCGACACCCTGCGCGACACCACGGAAAAGGCCAAGCTCGCCATCAACCGGCAGCTCGCCGGCAGCAAGGCAAAGGCCGAAGTGACGCCAGCGGGCGATCCCCACACCATGACTCCGGCCGAACAGACTCCCAAGCTGTCCTAAGCTTACGCGTGCCCGTCGAGGCCCTGGAAGGCCTTTTCGCTCCAGATCGCTTCCACCTTCTGGTTCTTGCCGCACCCGACGCGATAGCGCGCGTAGTGCTGGGCGCGGGTCAGTCCGTTCTGCAACAGTTCAGTGCCCTGCCAGAAGTTCTGGTGGTAGTCCTCGGCCGGATAGAAGGTGGGCGCCATGGCGATAATGGTGGCAACCGGCTGGCCGAGCTCGGCAGCCACGGCGTCCTTGGCGGCCTGCGCCGCCTGCAGTTCCTCGCCGCTTCCTGCATAGATCGCAGTGGTATAGCTCTCTCCGAAATCGCAGAACTGGCCCCGCGTCTCGATCGGGTCGATGAGGTGGAAGAACGTATCCACCAGCGTCTCGTAGCTCGTCACCGAAGGGTCGTACTCCACCATCACCGCCTCGCGGTGCCCGGTCGTCTCCGTCACCACCTGCTCATAGGTGGGGTTCTTCACGTGTCCGCCGATATAGCCCGAGGTCGTAGAGATGACCCCCGGTGCATGGTCGAAATCACTCTCGACTGACCAGAAGCAGCCACCCGCGAAGATGGCTATCGCAGTCTCGGCGCCCTGCGCGCTCGTCATCGCCACTGCGCCGGCGAGGGCCACCGCAAGCGCCAGCTTGTTCTTGTGCATGGGAGGTACCTTGTCGTTCTGCGTTCGGGAAATACTGCCGCGTATCTGACGCGCTACAAGCGTCGCGCACAACACAAACAAACGTGCGGCTATGCCCTGTAACCGTGCCCGTGGATGGGGCGAACTAAGCCCGTTGCAGCCAAGCGCGAAGCCGCTAAGGTCGCGCCACCATGCGACCGCTTCTCACCTCCATCGCCCAGGGCCTGCCCGACACCGTCCCCTTCACCGGACCGGAGGCGCTCGAGCGGCGCACCGGCATCCCGTTCCGCGCCCGCGTCGGCGCCAACGAGAGCGGCTTCGGCCCCTCGCCGCGCGTCATCGAAGCGGTGCGCGACATGGCGCCGGGCATGTGGATGTATGGCGACCCCGAGATCTTCGAACTGAAGACGGCACTGGCCGAAAAGCTCGGCGTGCCGGTGCCCAACGTCGTGGTTGGCGAAGGGATCGATGGGCTGCACGGCCTGATCGCTCGACTCATCATCGAGCCCGGTGACGTGGCCGTCACCTCGCTGGGTGCCTATCCGACCTTCAACTACCACGTGACCGGGTTTGGCGGTCGCATCGCCTTCGTGCCCTATGCGGGCTACCGCGAGGACCTCGGCGCGCTGGCCGAGGCGGCGCGGCGCGAGCGAGCCAAGGTGGTCTACCTCTCCAACCCCGACAACCCCATGGGCACGTGGTGGAGCGCCTCGGAAATCTCGGCCTTCATCGACGAAGTGCCGGAGGAAACGCTCGTCCTGCTCGATGAGGCCTACTGCGAGACGGCGCCTGCCGGCACCCTGCCCCCGCTCGATATCGAGCGGCCCAACGTCATCCGTACCCGGACCTTCTCGAAGGCCTATGGCCTTGCCGGAATGCGCATCGGCTATGCCATCGGTGAAGCCAGCTTCATCAAGGCCTTCGACAAGGTGCGCAACCATTTCGGCGTGACGCGCGCCAGCCAGGTAGCGGCGCTTGCGGCGCTGGGCGATGACGCGTGGCTGCAAGGCGTTATCGGACGCGTCGCGGCGGCCCGGCGGCGGCTCTATGCCATCGCGCAGGAAAACGGGCTCGCCGCGGTCGAGTCGGCCACCAACTTCGTCGCCATCGATTGCGGCCGGGACGGCGCCTATGCAGTCAACGTGCTGAAGGCGTTGGAGTGGCGCGGCGTGTTCGTGCGCAAGCCCGCCGCTGCGGGGCTGGACCAGCATATCCGCGTCAGCGTCGGCCCCGAGGCGGAGATGGACGTGGTGGCCGCCGAACTGCCGCAGGCGCTGCGCGAAGCGGCGGTGGGCTGAGGCCCTACTGCGGCGCCAGCGACAGCTCCGCCATCAGGCCGCGGTGGTTCGAACCCATCGGGTCCTCGAGCGCCTCGATCGAGGAGATGTAGAGCGACCCGCGCGTCCACATGTTGTCGATGGGCACGCCGAGCGGCCCGAGCCGCACCGGCCAGGTGGCCGGATAGGCAGGCGGCGCGATCAGCTTCTGTGCCCGCGCCAGCCGGTCGATATTGTGCGACCAAGCGGCCGAGTTGAAGTCGCCGGCCAGCACCAGCGGCCCTTGTCGGCGGCTGATGACGCTGCCGATGATGTGGGCCTCACCTTCCGAGATCTCGTCGAACTAGGGCTTGGTCATGTGCGCCCCGACGACAGTGATCTTCTGCCCGCCGATCACCGTGTCGGCCACGACCCGCCGGTTGTCCCATACCCGGCTCATCGAGGTAACCTGCGTGTCGGTGATGGGCGTCTTCGAGAGGATATACGTGTCGCAGGCGCCCTGCCGGGAGCACTGGGTGCGGTAGGGGTAGGTCCGCGCCAGTTCGTCGGCGAAGGGCTTGATCGGCCCTGCCTCCATCAGGAACACGATGTCGGCGCCCGAGCCCTCGATGAAGCGCGCGATCTCCTCGCCGTTCTGGCGGTTCGATTGCAGCAGGTTGAAGCTCAGCATGCGCAGCAGCGGCTTGCCCGGCTCCGCCGTAACGGCCGCGCGCACCTCCTGCTGGCGATGGATGATGAGCCCGCCCTGCCCGATGCTCACCGCCGCGACGGCGAGGAACAGCACCGCGCGCCACCATGCCCCGCTGGCGAGCAGCAGCAGAATGAGGCCGAGCAGCCCCGCGGCAATGTGGAAGCGCAGGGTCTGCAGCAGCGCCTGCCCGGGGATGCCGACATCGTAGCTGACCAGCACCAGCAGACCGCAGACGATCAGCGCGAACGCGGTGAGAGCTCCCCTCAACTCACGCAGCAGCGGCACCTCGTGCGTCCCTCCGGCGGGCCCTGTGCCCGGCGGCGCTTATAGCCGCCGTATGGTTCACAGAGCCTTGCGCAACGCCCAGAACGAAAGAGCCGCCCGAAGGCGGCTCCTGATGATGCGATGGTGTCGCCGTTCAGCCGGCGAGCGCGCCCTGCGCCGGAGCGCCGCGCTCGATCATCATGCGGTTGACCGCGTTGAGATAGGCGCGGGCCGAAGCCACCAGCGTATCGGGCTCTGCGGCATTGCCCGAAGCAATGCGGCCATTGAGCTCGAGGCGGACATGAGCGCTCGCCTGCGCGTCGGTGCCGCCGGTCACGGCATCCACCGCATAGAGCACCAGATGCGGCTCGATGCCGACCACCTTCTTGATGGCGTTGAAGATTGCATCGACCGAACCGGTCCCCTCGTAGCTGGTCTCGACCGGCTCGCCGTCGATGATGACCTTGAGGTTGCAGCGATGTACGCCGCCGGTCTTGGAGACGACCTCCATGTCGACCAGCTTGATGCGGTCGTCGACCGAACCTGCCTCGTCATCCACCAAGGCGATAATGTCGGCGTCGTAGACGTGCTTCTTGCGATCAGCGAGGTCCTTGAAGCGCTGGAACGCTTCCTGGAAGGCATTGTCGCCAAGCTCGTAACCCAGTTCCTTCAACTTGTCCTTGAAGGCGGCGCGGCCCGAGTGCTTGCCCATCACCAGGGTGGTTTCCTTGATGCCGACCGAGGCCGGCGTCATGATCTCGTAGGTCTGCGCGTTCTTCAGCATGCCATCCTGGTGGATGCCGCTTTCATGCGCGAAGGCATTCTTGCCGACAATGGCCTTGTTGTACTGGACCGGGAAATTGGCGGCCGCAGACACGATCCTGGAGGCGCGGCTCAGGTGGGTCGAGTCGATCTCGGTGTCGAACGGCATGGCGTCGCCGCGGGTGCGCAGCGCCATCACCACTTCCTCGAGCGCAGCATTGCCGGCGCGCTCGCCGAGGCCGTTGATGGTGCACTCGATCTGCCGGGCACCGCCGCGGAGGGCGGCCAGCGAGTTGGCGACGGCGAGGCCGAGGTCGTTGTGGCAGTGGGCCGAGAAGATCACCTTGTCGGCGCCCGGCACGCGCTCGATGATCGAGCGGAACATAGCCTCGTGCTCGGCCGGAATGGCGTAGCCCACCGTATCGGGCAGGTTGATGGTGGTGGCGCCGGCCTTGATCGCCAGTTCCACGCAGCGCGCCAAGTAGTCGATCGGCGTGCGGGTGGCGTCCATGGCGCTCCACTCGACATTGTCGGTGAGGTTGCGCGCCTGGGTGACCGTGGCGGTGATGATCTCCAGCACCTGCTCCTCGGTCTTCTTCATCTGGTGGGCCAGATGGATGGGCGAGGTGGAAACGAAGGTGTGGATGCGGCCGCGCCTGGCAAAGCGGATCGCCTCGCCGGCGCGGGCGATGTCGCCGGGAATGGCACGGGCGAGGCCCGCGACTACGGCGTTCTTCACCTGCTTGGCGACGGCGACCACCGCCTCGAAGTCGCCGTTCGAGGCGATCGGGAAGCCGGCCTCGATGATATCGACACCCATCTCGTCGAGGGCCTCGGCGACCTGCAGCTTCTCCTCGAGCGTCATGGTGGCGCCGGGGCTCTGCTCGCCGTCGCGCAGCGTGGTGTCGAAGATAAAGACGCGGTCTTTGTTGGATTGGGTCGTGGTCATGCTTCAGTCCTGACGAAACGG
>ENA-UOVV01000870-UOVV01000870.1-compost-metagenome-genome-assembly--contig:-NODE-870-length-28944-cov-76.109350_pt1 | contig 28944 bp, 27 predicted proteins | sample MGYA00238155_ERZ761577 | MGnify/ENA primary metagenome ERZ761577 (study PRJEB28898, sample SAMN06268775) | compost metagenome | isolation source: Emeryville, CA | place: USA:Emeryville, CA | collected... | reverse complement strand
ATCGACGAAGCCATCGCATGCCGTGGCGTCGAACAGCTCGCGCAGCGCGGCCAGCATCGGCCGATGGCGTGGATGGCCGGACCGCGGTGCGTACGATGATGACAGCAATCGCCCGCGCAAGCCTTCGAAGTCGAGGCGCTGCGAATGCGGGAAACGTGCGCTCGCACGCAGCCCGGCACCGAACCATCGATGCATGTGTGCGTCGTCGCCATGGCGTTCGGAAACGCTTGCGTAGTCCGTGCCGAACGCTTGGAGCAACCGTTCGTAGCCATCGAGGAAGGGCGTGCCGGAGAGCCGGCGCGAGTTCCAGTACACGGCGACGAGTCCGTCCCGACGCAGGATGCGCCGCCATTCGTGCCGGATCGCGTCCTGATCGAACCAGTGGAACGACTGCGCTGCGGACACGAGATCCACGCTCGCGTCCGCCAGCGTGGTCGATTCGGCTCGGCCATTGCAGGCCCGGTAGCGGTCGCAATGGCCGAGCCATGCGATTGCCGCCTCGCGCATGGGGCCATTCGGTTCGACCGCGACAACCTCATGACCGGCATCGAGGAACATCTTCGACGAGATGCCAGTCCCCGCGCCGATGTCGGCGACGACGGCATCGGCCGCCACGCCAGCCTCGTCGTGCAGCCAGGCCGTCAGCGCCGCCGGGTAGTCCGGGCGGTAGCGGACGTAATCGGCGACGCGGTCGGTGAAGCGCCGCGTCGGGTCGAGGGCGCTCACGGGGCGCGCGCGTCGATGCGCTTCACAGATCGAACTTGATGCCTTGCGCCAGCGGCAGCGAGTCGGAGTAGTTGATCGTGTTGGTCTGGCGGCGCATGTACGCCTTCCACGCATCCGATCCCGACTCGCGTCCGCCGCCGGTTTCCTTCTCGCCGCCGAACGCGCCGCCGATCTCGGCGCCGGAGGTGCCGATGTTCACGTTGGCGATGCCGCAGTCCGAGCCGGCCGCCGACAGGAACGCTTCGGCCGCCTTCAGGTTCTGCGTGAAGATCGCCGAGGAAAGGCCCTGCGGCACGTCGTTCTGCATCGCGATCGCCTCGTCCAGCGTGGAGAACTTCATCACGTACAGGATCGGCGCGAACGTCTCGGTCTGCACCACTTCGGCGTCGTTGGACAGGCCGGAAACGATCGTCGGCAACACGAAGTTGCCCTTGCCCTCGATCGCCGCGCCGCCGGTCTCGATTCTGCCGCCGGCGGCCTTGGCCTTCTCGACGGCCGCGAGATACATGTCCACCGCGGCGCGGCTGTTGAGTGGCCCCATCAGGTTCTTCGGGTCGGTGGGATCGCCGATCTTCTTCTCGACCTGCTTGTACGCCGCGACCAGCTTCGCCAGCACGTCGTCGTGGATCGACTCATGCACGAACAGGCGGCGGGTGGTCGTGCAGCGCTGGCCGGCCGTCCCGACCGCGCCGAACACGATGGCGGGAATGGCCAGTTTGAGGTCGGCGGTTTCGTCCACGATGATCGCGTTGTTGCCGCCCAGTTCCAGCAGCGAGCGGCCCATGCGGCGCGCGACGCGCTCGCCGACCATGCGGCCGACCCTGGTAGAGCCGGTGAAGCTCACCAGTGCGATGCGCCTGTCGTCGACGAATGTCTGCGCGAGTTCCGTGCCCGCATCGTTGAACAGGAAGAAGATGTCGGGGAAGCCTCCCTTCTTCAGCGCCTCGTTGCAGATCTTCATCGCGGCGATCGCCGACAGCGGCACCTTCGGCGACGGCTTCCAGATGCTGATGTCGCCGCACACCGCGGCCACGAAGCTGTTCCAGGCCCATACCGCGACCGGGAAGTTGAAGGCGCTGATGATGCCGACCAGACCGAGCGGCTGCCACTGCTCGTACATGCGGTGGCCCGGGCGCTCGGAGTGCATCGACAGGCCATAGAGCTGACGCGAAAGGCCGACGGCGAATTCGCCGATGTCGATCATTTCCTGTACTTCGCCGTCGCCCTCGGGCTTGGACTTGCCCATCTCCAGCGCGACCAGGGAACCCAGCGCATCCTTGTGCGTGCGCAGTGCGTCCGCGCACAGGCGAATCGCCTCGCCCCGCTTCGGCGCCGGCGTCGTGCGCCACTGCGCGAAGGCGGCCTGGGCGCGCGCGACGATGGTCTCGTAATCGGCCGGGCTGCTCGCGAAAGTGCCGGCGATCACCTCGTTGGTGCTCGGATTGATCGATTGCAGCAGGCCGGCATCGGTGGTCGTCGACCATTCGCCGTTGCCGAGGTAGGTGCCGGAATTGGTCGCGGCGAGGCCGAGTGCCTCGAGGATCTGCGTGGACATGGAAACTCCGAATGCGAAAGAAGAGCCGCCGAAGCGGAAAACCCGCGATTCTAGCAGGCAGCGGCGGGCTGGTCGGCCGCGCCGCCGAAGACGAACCCGGAAATCGCCTTGCCGAACACGCGGTCGTGGAACACATGCCTGCCTCGATCCGCCCCGGCGGCCCCGGCGGCAACCATCAGCGGCAGCAGGTGTTCCTCGCGCGGATGGCAGCGACGCGCCCCCGGCAGCGATTCCCATGTCGCCAGTGCGCGGTCGCGATCGGGGGGGGAGGCGGTCATGGCGCGCGCCAGCGCGGCATCGAAGGCGTCCGCCGCGAGCGCGTCGGTCGGGTCGGCGCGGAAGAAGCCGCGAAGGTCGTGGTAGCTCATGCCGCTGCCGAGGATCAGCACGCCTTCGTCCCGCAGCGGCGCCAGGGCACGCCCGATCGCGAGATGGGCCGCCGGGTCCAGTCCGGATTGCAGCGAAAGCTGGAGCGTGGGCACATCGGCTTCAGGCCAGGCGACGAGCATGGGCACGAACACGCCATGGTCGTAGCCGCGCACGGTGTCCTCGGCGCTCTCGATGCCTGCGCCGGTCAGCAGGCTGCGCACGCGCGCAGCCAGTTCCGGCGCTCCCGGAGCGGGCCACGACAGCCGGTACGTGTGCTCGGGAAAGCCGTGGTAGTCGTACAGCATCCCGGGATGCGCGCCGCTGTTGACCGTCGGAACCGGCGCTTCCCAGTGTGCGGACACGATCAGCAGCGCGCGCGGCCGCGTCCCGACGATGGCTGGCAGGTCGCGCAGGAACGCCGCCATGCGATCCCATGCATGCGGCGCGTGCGCAGGCGGATCCATGAAGAAGCACGGCCCGCCGCCATGCGGCAGGTACACGGTCGGCATGCGGCAGGTGGTGGTCGACGGAGACGGGTTGCCCATCGGTTCCAGATGGAGGCGCGCGCGACGATCGCAAGCGATTCGGTGGGCGTCACGCGGCGCCTGCCGCTACAATCACACGCCGCACGGCCCCGTAGCTCAGCTGGATAGAGCGTCCCCCTCCTAAGGGGAAGGTCGCCCGTTCGAATCGGGCCGGGGTCGCCATTGGCGACTCCCCGGCGCATGCAGCCGCACACGCCGGGGAGCGCTCACTCAACGCGCCGCCTGAACTTCCTCGAACGCGTCCCGCAACGCATGGAACCGTTCGTGTTCGACGCACGACGCGGCACTGCATCGGCTAATGTCCGCAGCAGCGGCGTTGATCGGGGTGGATACGTGCGAGGCCGTGCCGGTCCGTTTCGCGGCCCCGCGGGCGTTCGCGCCCAGTTCGGCGTGGTACAGCAGGCGCGACCCGACTGCCGGCAGGCCGTCTCCACTCGGTGTGGCCGATGCGCGCGTGACCCATCCCTCGCCGAATGCGCGTTGCGCATCCATTGCCATCTCGTACCAGTGGTAGTACTGCCCGTCGGGAGATTCGGCGACGATCAGCATCGTCCCGCTGGACTCGATCACGGTGGCCAGTGCCGGTGACGTTTCCGATCCATCGACGTATCCGGATGCATACACCGTTCCGTCGCTGCCGACGTACTCGCCGGTGAACACGAGCCAGTCGCCGAGCACGGCACCGTCGAGATTGATCGAATAGCTCCATTCGCCTTGCATCATGTCGCGAAGCGAACCGAAGCCGTAGTCGAACTTGCGGATCGAGAGCGATCCGGCCGGCGTCGTGATCGTCGCCTCGCGGTTGTTGTGGAACTGGATGCTCATGTTGCCGGCAGCGCCACTGGTCACCACCGGCTGGTTCGGCGGACATCCGAAACACTGGCCGTTGGAATAGCTGTCGTAGCTGCTCGAAAAGCGGCCCGTATCGTGGTTGTAGATGCCCGATGACAGATACCAGATGGGCGCGCCCGTCTGCGTGTAGATGAAGGTGGTGACGATCATCAGATCGCCTTGCAGGTCGATGTTGAAACCACGCCCGCCATCGCCTGGATGCGCCCACAACCCGAGCGCGGGACCGCCGAGCGTGGGGCCGCCCAGCGCGAATGCGGACGGGATCGAGACGAGCGCAAGCAATGCGGCCAGGATGGTGCGAATCACGTGTTCCATGTCAGTCCCCTTTTCCTGTTTCGAAACGAAGTCCGGCAAAGGCGCCGCGTGGATGTGCGCCGCGACCGCGCAACGAACACCGCGACCGCGCAACGAACACGACGCCTTTCACCCCGGAGCGCTGCATCCCGTTTCGGACCGGGTCCCGGCGACGGGCCGCGCGCGGACGCGGGAACTCGTGCACCGGGGCAATCCGAATCGCGGAATGCACCGCGGTCGGCATGGAATCGCATCCTCGTATCAGAACGTGAGACATGGCCCGGAGGGGACGACGGGCCGTTCTCGTGCCGCGCCCCGGCGCCGGGAACGCGGGTGCAAGGCCATTGCGGGGACTGCGCGGGGTACACTTCCGAACTTCGCAACTTTCGACCTGGATGGGCACGGGTGCCTCGGGCGGCCGGTGTCCATGGACGCTGCCGATGCTGCACGGAAAACGGATCGTCGTGGTCATGCCGGCCTACCGCGCGGAGCGGACGCTGGAGGCATGCCATGCGGCGATCCCGCATGACATCGTGGATCGCGTGCTGCTGGTGGACGACGCCAGCGACGACGAGACGCTCGCGGTCGCCGAACGGCTCGGCATCACCGCGGTGCGGCACCCGCAGAACCGCGGCTACGGCGGCAACCAGAAGACCTGCTACGCACTCGCGCTGGCCGACGGTGCCGACATCGTCGTGATGTTGCACCCGGACTACCAGTACGAGCCGCGCCTGATCACCGCGATGGCGGCGATGGTCGCATCGGACGTGTACGACGTGGTGGTCGGCTCGCGGATCCTCGGCAACACCGCGCTTGCCGGCGGCATGCCGCGCTACAAGTACGTCGCCAATCGCGCGCTGACGGCGCTGGAGAACATCGTGATCGGCTCCAAGCTGTCCGAGTTCCACAGCGGCTACCGCGCGTTTTCGCGCGACGTGCTCGAAACCCTGCCGCTGGCGGCCAATTCCGACGATTTCGTGTTCGACAACCAGATGCTGGTGCAGGCGCACGCGTTCGGGTTCCGCATCGGCGAGATTTCCTGCCCGACCAAATATTTTCCCGAAGCGAGCGAGATCGACTTCCGCCGCTCGGTCGTGTACGGCTTCGGCGTGCTCGGCACGGCATTCGCGTACCGGCTCTGGAAGTGGGGCGTCGGCAGCGGCGCGCTGTTCTCGCGCGATCCGAAGGATCGCCTGCTGCCGGTCGCGTTGCCCGGAGCGCGTGCCGGCTCATGAGCGTCATCGTGCCGGCAGGCGAGGGCGGCGGCCGATCGGCCGCCGCCGCCGCACGGCATGTCGGATGGTGGCTGCTACTGGCCCTGGCGCTGTTCGCGGGAGCCTTCCTGCGCGTCTGGCAACTGCGCGGCCAGATGCTGATCGACGACGAGTGGCACGCGGTACGCATGCTGCTCCGTTCCGGTTACGCGGACATCGCGACCCACTTCGGGGTCGCCGACCATTCGATCCCGCTCACGCTGTTCTACCGCTGGCTGCACGATCTCGGTGTCCTCGACGAATGGCGCATGCACCTGCCTCTGCTCGCCGCCGGCATCGCACTGCTCGCCGTGGCGTCGCTGGCGCTGCGCCGCGAGATCGGCGCGGCCACCCGCGCGTCGTGGGTCGCGCTGCTTGCGGTTTCGCCGACGCTCGTCTACTTCAGCCGCACCGCGCGGCCGTATGCGCTGGTCGCGCTGTGCGGGTTCGTCGCGCTGCTTGCGTTCCGCAACTGGTGGCTGCGGCGCCCGCACGCGCGTGCATGGGGCGCGATCTATGTCGCCTGCACCGTCCTCGCCGGCTGGGCGCACCTGCTGTCGCTGCTGTTCACGCTGTGGCCGTTCGTGCCGTGCGCGATCGCCGCCCTGCGCGCGCGACGTGCCGGGATGGCGCGCCTGGTCGGGCTGGCGGTGATCACGGTGCTGCCGCTCGCGCTGCTGCTCGGGCCGCCGCTGGCAGGCGACTGGGCCGCGATGGCCGGCAAGGCCGGCACCGATCTGCCTTCGTGGCAGACGTTGGCCGATGCGCTCGGCATGCAGTTCGGCGTCGGCCCGATGCTCGTTGCGGCGTGCCTGCTGGTGCCGTTGACGCTCGGCATCGCGTCGTTGTGGCGCCGAGCGCCGGACATCGTGCAGGTGCCGCTTGGCGCGGCGCTTTTCGGTCTGCTGATGATCGGTCTCGCCCGCCCGGCCTGGATCCAGCATGCACCGGTGCTCGTGCGCTACGCGGCGCCGTTCCTGCCGTTCCTGCTGCTGTTTCTCGCCGAGGGCATCGCCGTGCTGTGCACGCGCGCCGGGCGCTTCGCGCCTGCGCTGGCGCCGGTGGCAGCCTTCGCGGTTCTGGCCGGACTCGTCATCGCCGGGCCGCTGCCGTCGCTCGCATATCGGCCCAATCAGTTCATGGAGCACGCGCGCTTCCAGTTCGCCTACGACCCGGCGCGCAACCCCTACGTGACCGAGGTCGAGCTCGGTACGATTTCCTCGTTCTACCGCGAACTCGCGAAGCGTCCGCCCGGAAGCGTCACGCTGATCGAGGCGCCGCAGCGTGCGCATTCGAACTACATGCCGCAGCCGTGGCTGCAGGCGATCCACCGACAGAACGTGAAGTTCGCGCTGATCGGCTCCGTCTGCGGCGATGGCGAATGGGACGAGTTGCCGTCGCGGGACGCGGCGATGTTGCGCTTTCGCCGTGTCGGGCGGCTCGCCGACATCCTCGACGGGGCGAGCTGGGGAGCGGATCATCTCGTCCTGCACATGCAGCCATGGACGATCCCGCCCGGCGGCGCTTTCCCGTGGCCGGTCGCATGGCCGGACATGGAGGCTTGCGCCGCGCGCGTCGCTCGGCGGCTCGGCCCGCCGGTGCATGCCGATGAGCGGATCCGCGTGTTCGATCTTCGCGCGCGCCCGGGCCGCTAGACGCTGCCGCTCAATCGACGGGTGCGGGCGCGAACGGCACGGCGGGTGCATCCGGCAGTCGCGCCTGCAGCGTCGCGAGCTTCGCCTCGATCGACGGCGTGCTGGCGATTCCGGGTTCGGATGGTTCCGTGATGCCTTCCGTCCTTTCGCGTTCCGCAATCGTGACGCTGGCCTGCCGGAACGCATCCGGCAGCGAAGTGGTGCGGTTCAGCGCTTCGACGAGGAACGCCTGCCCGAAGTACGTGATGTCGGATTCGACGCCGCAGCCGAACGACGTGCGGTCTGGGCGCGCCGAGGTGATGACCATCGTCGAATCGTCGTGCAACGCGTCGACGAAGCCGCCGGAGTAGCAGGCATTGACGATCAGGACCTTCCAGCGGATCGATGGCGAGGTGCGCAACGCATCGGCCACGTCCACCGGCAGGATCTGGTTCAACGGCAGCGGGTCGAGCGCGACCAGCAGTTCGTGCTCCTCCGAACCGTGCGTCGTGAGATAGAGCAGCAGCACGTCCTCGTCCGGGTCCATGATGCCGGCCATGGCCTGCAGCGCGCGATGCAGCGCGGTCCACGTCGCGAGTGGCGTGGCATCGAGCGAATCCGCGCTGTTGGCGAGCACCAGCGTGCGGCCTTCGGCATCGAAGCGTTGCGCGAACAGTGTCGCGGCGTATTCGGCTTCGTTGCGGAACACGCGTTCGGCACCATCGCCGGCGAAGGTGATGGCGTAGAGGTCGACAATGCCGGGGCGTTGCGGAACGAGCCGCGCGATCGCGGCATCGAGCAGCGCCGGCTGACGGTACATCACGTCTTCGGCATCGAAGTCCTCGATCGGCGATTCCGCTGCGTCTTCCGTGTCCGGAGCGTAGGGTGGCGGGTCCGGCCACGCATATGCATCCGTTTCCAGCAGCGGCGGCGCGGGCAGCCAGGTCCAGGGCAGCGCGGAAACGGCGTAGCCGAGCACGGCAGCGGTCAGCGCGTGCAGCAGGCCGCGCGGCGCGAGCCAGTGCACGAATGCGAGGATCACGAGGAACCACCAGCCGAGGGCGACCAGATCGACGGCATCGGCCGCGACGACATGGCCGCGGGCGGCGAGCGCTTCGGCAACCCAGGCCAGCGGCCAGTGGACGAGCAGCGCGGTCCATGCCGTCGCGGCGAGCAGGATCGATGCAGCTGCGACTGCCACGCTGCGCCGTCCGGCCAAGGCCGCGAGCAGCCAGCCGAGCACGAAGGTCAGCAGTGCATCGACGAATGGCACGAACAGCCCCGCCGGCTGGAACAGCAGAGGCGAAGGCGTCTGGAAGAAGTCGCGGACCAGACAGGTCAGCACGTAGGTGCCGATCAGGGCGACGAAAGTGCCGGCCGTCGCCTGCAGGCCGCGGCCCGTCGGCGGACGCAGCAGCGTCGCGCGCAGTCCGTCGAGCAGCGTGCCGACGAACACGGCCTGCGGTGCGGTCATTCGCTGCGTATCGCGTCGAAATCCGCGACGCAGGGATGCGCCGACGTTGTCGTGCAGGCGCCGGGCGGACGCGCGAGCAACGTCGTGCGGAACCCGGCTGCCGCGGCCGCGTCGAGTTCCGCCTCGACGTCGGACAGGAACAGGATCTCGCCGGCCGGAACGCCGATCGACGCGGCGATGCGGCGATACGATTCCGCCTCGCGCTTGGGACCGGTTTCGGTATCGAACCAGCCATCGAACAGCGGCGCGAGGTCGCCGTCCGTGGTATGGGCGAAGAACAGCTTCTGCGCCGGCACCGAGCCGGACGAATAGACGTACAGGCGCTTGCCCGCGTCGCGCCACGCGCGCAGGCGGGCGGCGACTTCCGGATAGACGTGCGCACGGTATTCGCCGGCGGCGTACCCGTCCTTCCAGATCATCCCCTGCAGTGCCTTCAGCGCGGTGGACTTGCGATCCTCGTCGATCCAGCGCACGAGCAGGTCGATGATCTCCTGCTGCGTCGCCGAGACGAGACCGGCTTCCTTCGCCGCCTCGTGCAGCCAGTGCTGCACGCCGGGATCGTCGGCGTGCGTCTCGACGAACGCCGGCAGGTGCTTGCGCGCATGCGGGAACAGCACGTCCTTGACGAAGGAGATGGAACTCGTCGTGCCCTCGATGTCGGTGAGGATCGCGCGGATCATGGTTCCGTCCGCCGCGGCATTCATGCCGCCGCCTGCGCCGACGGATGCGGCGTCATGCGCGGGAAGCGTTCGGCGATGTCCTCGCCGGTGAACGTGGCGACCCAGCCTTCGGTGTTGGTGAACAGGCGGATCGCGACGAAGTAGGGCGACTCGCTCATGTCGAACCAGTGCCGGGTGCGGTCCGGCACGCCGATCAGGTCGCCGGCCTCGCACAATACCTCGTACACGCGATTGCCGATGTGCAGCGTGAACTGGCCGGCGCCGGCGACGAAGAAGCGCACCTCGTCTTCCGAGTGCGTGTGCTCGCTCAGGAATTTCTGCCGCATCGCCTCGCGCTGCGGATGGTCCGGCCGGAGACTGACCACGTCGACCGACTGGTAGCCCTCCTCGCGCATGAGCCGGTCGATGTCGGACCTGTACGCGGCGATCACCTCTTCCTGCGAGGCACCCGGCTCGATCGGATGCGCGGCCTCCCAGCGCTCGAAGCGCACGCCGGCCGCGGCCAGCGCACGCGCGATCTCCGCGTGGTCGACAAGGGTGTCGAGCGGCTCGCGGCCGTCGTCGTCGCGGTAGATTCGCAGTCGGCTCATTGCACGGTACCTCGCAATCGCAACAGGTCGAGTTCGCAGGAGAGCAGGAATTCGAACGCCTCAAGGTGGCGGCGTGCTTCCGGCATGTCGCTTCCCCATGTGTAGATGCCGTGGCCGTCGATCAAGTAGCCGTGCAACGGCTTGCCCGCATCGAGCCAGGCGTCGACGCGCGCGACCAGTTCGGCCATCTCCTGCGTGTTCGGGAATACCGGCAGTTCCAGCACGCTCTCGTGCGTGGTGAAGCCGGTGATCGCCTTCTGCAGTTCCCAGCCTTCCAGTCGCACGACGCCGCGCGGCGCAAACAGTCGCGAGGCGACCGACTGCGCACGCGAATGCGTGTGCAGCACCGCACCCGCATCCGGGAGGCGCCGGTACACCTGCACGTGCAGTGCGGTTTCCGCCGACGGCCGCGCTTCGGTGCCGACGGGGCGGCCTTCGAGATCGACGACCATCACGTCGTCGACGCCGAGCCGGCCCTTGTCGCGACCGGAGATCGTCACGGCGGCGTGCTCCGGATCCAGTCGCATCGAGAAATTGCTGCTGGTTGCCGGTGTCCAGCCGCGGGAGCCGAGGTCGCGGCCCGCGGCTGCGATCTCGGTGGCGCAGGCTTCGAGCCGGTGGCGGTCGATGGGGAACGTGTCGATCGCGGCGGTCCTCCGTTGAGTCGGGCCGTACTATACCGGACGCTCCTGACGCGACGCTGTCGCATGCCGCGAGACCGCGATGCGGGCACAATCGCGCCTTTCCGGACGGATGCAACGATGTCTGCACCTGCGTACCCTTGGTCGATTCCGCTGCTTGCCGCCATCGGCGGCTTCGTCCTCGGCATGCTCCTCGTCTGGCTTCTCGCGCGACGCTGGACAGCCGCGGCGCGCGCGCAGGGGCACGTCGACCGGGACGCCGAGTTCGCGACGATCGAAGCACGTCATGAAGCGGTCCTGGCGCGCGAAGCGCGGCTGTCCGCCCGGCTCGCCGAGACGGAACAACGTGCGCAGCAGATCGAGGAACGGCTGCGCAGGTCCATGGCGGATGCCGCGGCGCGGCAGGCGCAGGTCGAGCGCCTGGATGGCGAATTGGCCGAGCTGCGGCGTGCGCGCGATCTGGCGCAGGCGCGATTGGTGGAGCTGAGCGGCGAGCACGCGGCGTTGCAGGCGGCCGCGTCCACCCAGGCCGAGGCCGCGGCCGAGAAGCTGCACCTGCTGGAGCAGGCCGAACTGCGCCTGCGCGAATCGTTCCAGAACCTCGCGCATTCGATCCTCGAGGACAAGGCCGAACGTTTCCGCGAGCAGAGTGCGCAGCAACTCGGCGGTCTGCTCGATCCGCTCAAGGTGCAGCTCAAGGAGTTCCGCGAGGCAGTCACGCAGACGCACGCGAACGAGCAGCGCGAGCGCGGCATGCTCGCGCAGGAAATCCAGTCGCTCAGGCAACTCAACCAGCGCATCAGCGAGGATGCGGTCAATCTCACCCGCGCGCTGCGCGGCGACACGCGCGCGCAAGGTGCATGGGGCGAACTGGTGCTGGAACGGCTGCTCGAGGCATCGGGCCTGCAGTCCGGGCGCGAGTACCTCGTGCAACAGAGCTTCGGCGACGGCGATGGCGGGCGCCAGCGCCCCGACGTGATCGTGCGGTTGCCCGACGAGAAGGATATCGTGATCGACTCCAAGGTCTCGCTGGTCGCCTGGGAGCGGTTCGTGGCGGCGACGGACGAGGCCGAGCGCAGGAGCGCGCTGGCCGAACACCTCGCCTCGCTGCGGCGCCACGTCGAGCAGCTTTCCGGCAAGAACTACCGTGGCATCGAGGGATTGCGCACGCTCGATTTCGTGCTGCTCTTCGTGCCGATCGAGGCCGCGTTCATCGAAGCCGTGCGCGCCGACGAGCGGCTCTATGCGCACGCACTGGAGCGCAACATCTCGCTGGTCAGCCCGAGCACGCTGCTGGCCACGCTGCGCACGGTCGCGCACCTGTGGCGCATCGAGCGCCGCAACCTCAAGGCCGACGAGATCGCACGGCGTGCGGCGCAACTGCACGACAACTTCGCCCTGCTGGTCGACGAGCTCGAAGCGATCGGCGTGCAGCTCGAGAAGGCCCAGCGGGCCCATGCCGGCGCCATCCGCCGCCTGACCGAAGGCGGCAAGGGCAGCGTGCTGCTGCAGGTGCAGAGCCTGTCCGAGATCGCCGCGGTGAAGAAGAGCCTGCCGGCGGACCTGCTGGCGATCGCCGGCGCGAGCGAGCTGCCGGAAGCCGCGTCAGGTGGTCCGGCGCCCGAACAGCCGGAATAGCACCCATGCGCCGAGCGCCATCGCGCAGGCGCCGAGCAGCGTGGTCCAGCCGGACGAGAACAGCAGCAGCGCGCACGCAGCGAGCGCGCCGAGTGCGATCAGCCGGTCGCTTGCCGCCGGACGGCGTCGCGGCGTCCCGACCAGCAGGCTGAGCGCAGCGGCGAGATATCCCATTACCACGAGCAGCACGGCCATCTCGATGATGATGCCGAACTGGTCGGCCGTCGTCGGGGCGAGGGTCAGGAAGGCGAGGGCCGACATCGCGGTGGCGACCGTCACCAGCCCCCAGCCCGCGGCGCCGTTCGGCAGCATGCGGCCGAGGAAAGCGGGCAGGTAGCCGCGCTGCGCGCTGCGTGCGCCGGATTCGCCCGTCACCAGCATCCAACCGCCGAGCGTGCCGGTTGCCTTGATCGCCGCGGCGATCGCGATCACGGGCACGGCCCAGGCGCCGAAGATCCGCCCTGCAACCAGTGCGAACGGTGCGCTCGAAGCGACCAGTTCCGATGCGGGCACGATGCCCATCACCAACACCGATGCCGTCAGGTACACCACCGCCGCGATCAGGATCCCGCCCAGCGTGGCGCGCGGCACGTTGCGGTCCGGATCGCGTACCACGCCGGCGATCATCGCGCCCGTTTCGAGGCCGATGAACGCCCAGAACACCGGCGCCAGCGAGGCGAACACGACATGCGCATCCGATTCGCCGGAGACGTTCCACGAAGCGTGGTAGATCGCGGGATCGAACTGGCTCCAACCACCGAGGAGAACCACCGCGACCGGCAGCAGGCCGAGCACCACGCACGCTGACTGGAAGCGCGCGACCTGCTTGGGACCGAGCAGGTTGACCGCGAGCATCAGCCAGATCAGCGCGACCTGTCCCCAGACCTGCACGGCCGGCTGGCTGCCATCGAGCGGCAGCACCGTCACCAGATAGCCGAACGCGGCGACCGCGATCGCGTTGTTGCCGATCCACGAGGACAGCCAGTACAGCGTGGAGGCGAGGAAACCCATGTCGCGGCCGAGCGCCGGTCGCACGTAGTCGTCGGCGCACTGCAGGTGCGGGTAATCGCGCGCCAGTCGTGCGAACGCACCGCCGAGCAGCAGCGCGAGCACCGTGCCGAGCAGCCATGCAAGAACCGTCACGGCGCCGGATTTGGCGAGCGTGGACGGCAGGAGGAAGAAGCCCGAGCCGATCATGTTGTTGGCGACGACGAAGGTCGCCAGCACGGGCCCGATCTTGCGCGTGTTGCTGCTGGTCATTGCGCGGTCCGGAAAAGCGGACGGGGAGTCATTGCTCCCCGTCGTTGCATGCCTTGGATCGGATCAGCTCGCCCGGCGCAGCCGACTGTGGCGGTAGCCGTACCCGAAGTAGATCAGGAAGCCGATGACCGTCCACCCGGTCATCAGGTGCCAGTGTTCCTTGAACGGCTGCCAGAACAGGTACAGGCAGGCGATCACGCCGAGCGGGCAGACGACGATGGCGAGCGGGACGCGGAACGGGCGCGGCACGTCGGGCTGCGTCTTGCGCAGGATCAGCACGCCCGCCGACACGGTGGCGAACGCCAGCAGCGTGCCCATCGAAACGAGTTCGCCGAGAAGGCCGATCGGCAGGAAGCCCGCAAGGACGCACGCCACGATACCGACGATCGTCGTGCCGATGTGCGGCGTCTGGAACTTCGGGTGCACGCGGCGGAAGATCGGCGGCAGCAGACCGTCCTGGGACATCGAGTAGAAGATCCGCGGCTGCCCCATCAGCATCACGAGGATCACCGAGCTGAGGCCCGCGATCGCACCGATCTCGACGATGTGCTTGAGCCAGCCCAGCGATGGATAGGCCTCCAGCGCGGTGGCGACCGGCTTGGCCGTGCCGAGCTGCGTGTAATGCAGCATGCCGGTCAGCACCAGCGAAACGATGATGTAGATGATCGTGCAGATGACGAGCGAACCGAGGATGCCGATCGGCATGTCACGCTGCGGATTCTTCGCCTCGCCGGCGGCCGTCGACACGGCGTCGAATCCGATGTACGCGAAGAACACGACTGCCGCGCCGCGGACGATGCCCTCGATGCCGTACTTGCCCGGACCCTGATTCTCCGGGATGAAGGGAACCCAGTTGTCCGGGTTCACGAACTGCAGGCCGAATCCGACGAACATCAGGATCACCGCGACCTTGACCGCCACGATGATCGAGTTCACGAACGCCGACTGCTTGATCCCGACGTAGCACAGCGTGCTGATTGCGGCGACGATCGCCACGGCCGGCAGGTTGATGATGCCGCCGGTGTGGACGATCCTGCCGTCGACTACGCTGAGCGGCGCGGCCGACAGCGACGCGGGCAAGGCGAGGCCGACGCTCCCCATCAGGCTGTTGAAGTAGCCCGACCAGCCGACCGCGACGGTCGAGGCGGCGAACAGGTACTCGAGGACGAGGTTCCAGCCGATGAACCAGGCGACGATCTCGCCGAGCGTCGCGTAGGAGTACGAGTACGCACTGCCCGACACGGGCAGCATCGCGGCGAATTCGGCATAGCACAGACCCGCCAGGGCGCAGGCGACGCCCGCGATGACGAAACTCAGGACGATGGCCGGACCGGCATAGTCGGCCGCCGCCACGCCGGTCAGGACGAAGATTCCCGCGCCGATCACCGCGCCGATGCCGAGCATCACGAGTTGGGTGCCGGTCAGCGTCCGCTTGAGCGTGACCTCGCCCTGCAGCGACCCTTCAACGGGTTCTCCTGCGTCGACGTGAGGTGCTGCCTGTACGGGCTTTCGGACGAAGAGACTTGCGGACATTGACGCTCCCCATTCTTCCCAGGATGGAAACGGGGCCCGGATGGGCCGATGGCCCGGGAGGATCGACGTCCGCGGGCATCGAACCTTAACTTAGCCTTAGCAACCCGCACAAGCGAGATGACTTTCGACATGATTCCGGCTGCGAAGCGGATCCGGTGCGGCCGTGCCGGAGCCCGGCGCAGCTCATGCGCGCCCGGAGAACTCGCCCGTCACGGTGTTCACCCACACCTTCTCGCCGGTGGTGACGTACTCGGGCACCTGGATCTCGATGCCGGTGGACAGACGGGCCGGCTTGGGCCGCTTGGTGGCGGTCGCGCCCTTCATTTCCGGTGCGGTGTCGACGACTTCCAGCACGACGGACTGCGGCAGCTGCAGTGCGACCGGCGCGTCGTCGATCAATTGCACGTGGCAACCCTCGATGCCGTCGACGAGATACCCGGCGCCGTCCCCGACCACGTCCGCGTCGAGCACGTACTGCGTGTAGTCCTCGCTGTCCATGAACACGAATGCGTCGCCGTCCTTGTAGGAGTACGTCACGGCACGCCGCGTCAGCTCCGTCTCGCGCAGGTCGTCCTCCGCGCGCAGCGAGAGGTCGAGCTTGATGCCGCCGGGGACCGAATACATCGTGAAACGGTAGGTCACGTTGCCGCCGCGCCCCTGCGGCGAACTGCGCTCGATGTCGCGGATCTGCCAGACCTTGCCGTCGTGTTCGACGACGTTGCCCTTCTTCACGTCACTGGCTTTCATCGGATGGCGTACTCGGAAATGGAAACGCCGGCGCCGTCCGACGGGTCACGGACCCGCCGGGTCCGTCGACCGGCAAGAGGCTCGATTATCACCGAATCGCCGCGCGGCGCGCGACACCGCCATGCAGCGCGCAAGCCGGTATGCTTTCGCGGGGCGCAAGGAGATCAACCGATGCCGTCGGCCATCCGCAGCCGCGTCGCGACTGCTGCCTGTGTCGTGCTTCTGGTGACGATGCCCGTCGCGGCCGGAGCGGGGCGTGCGCTGCCGTTCGGCGATGCTCTCGCGCGGCTCGATGCGCATCCGGCGCTCGCGGCCGGCGATGCCCGCGTGCGTGCGGCCGAGGCGGCGCGCTGCGCCTGCCGACACTGAGCCTCGACGCGAACTACTCGCGCATTTCCGATCCGATCGAACTGGACCTGCGACGGCTCAACGCCGCGCTCCAGATGCTCGATCCGAATCTGCCGGCGATCCCGAACCCGGTGCTGCAACCGGACACCTTCGGGTTCGCGATGGCGACGGTCACCTGGCCGGTGTTCACCGGCGGGCGCATCCGCGCCGCGCGGCACGCGGCGCAGGCGGGCATCGACGCGGCGGCGGCCGGCCTCGACGTCGTGCGCGATGGCCTTCTGCTCGACCTCGTCGCGCGCTATCACGGGCTGCGCATCGCACGCGAGGCGGCCGATGTGCAGGCCGGCGTCGTCGGCAGCCTCCAGCGGCATCTCCGCAACGCCGAGGCGCTCGAGCGCGAGGGACAGATCGCGCGCGCCGATCGCATGCGCGCCGAAGTCGCGCTGGCGCAGGCCGAGGCGTCGCTGCAGCAGCGCCGGCATGCCGCGGATCTGGCCGAGGCCGCACTCGCCAGTTTGCTCGAGTCCGACGATGACGCGCTCGATCCGGTGACGCCGCTGGCCGAACTGCCGCCGCTGCCGGAACTCGCGCGACTCCAGGACGAGGCCGCGCGCACGCACCCGCTGCTGCGCCAGCTGGACGCGCTGATCGCGCAGGCCGCGCAGGGCGTGCGCGCGGCCAGGGCCGAGTACGCGCCGACGATCGTGTTCGCCGGCGCCTACGAGCTGGAAAGCCACCAGTTGCCGGAGCTGATCCCGGAATGGACCGCCGGCATCACGATGCGCTTGCCGCTGTTCGACGGCGGCGCGCGGCGCGCGAAGGTATCGGCCGCCGGCGCGCTGCACGACGAGGCAGTCGCGGCGAGGCGCGAGGCGGATGATCGCATCCGCCTGCTGGTCCGCGAACGCCGGCTGGCCGGCGATGATGCACTCCGCCGCGTCGACGTCGCGCGTCGCACCGTCGCGCTGGCCGGCGAAAGCCTGCGCATGCAGCGTCTCGCGTTCGCCGAAGGCGAGGCGCGCAGCATCGATGTCGTGGATTCGGAAAACGCGCTGGCGCTCGCGCGGCTCGGCCTGCTCGCCGCGCGCTACGACCATGCGCTCGGCTGGGCCTGGGCGATGCTGGCGGCCGGCCGTCGCGGCGCGGTCGAACGGGCGTTCTCGAACGGACCGGACAGGGGGAACGATGACGATTGATCCGCACCCGCAAGCGGGCCTCGCTCGCGCCGTGCTCGTCGGCGGATGGATGGTGGCCGCCGTGCTGCTGGGCGGCTGCCGCGACGAGCCGCTGCTCGAAGGGCGCGTCGAGTTTCGCCAGATCAATCTGGCCACCAAGTATCCGGGCCGCCTTCGCGCGCTGCACGTGGAAGAAGGCCAGCGCGTCGAAGCCGGGCAGGTCGTCGCGGAGATCGACAACCCTGAGGCCGAGGCCAGGCGCGCGCAGGCCGATGCGCTGGCCGCCGCCGCGCAGGCCGAGCAGGCCAAGGCCGACGAAGGCGCGCGGCGGCAGGAGATCGAAACCGCCGAAGCGGCGGTCGCCGCGGCACGGGCGCAGGCGCAGCTCGCGCGCACGACGCGCGCGCGCATGCAGCGGCTGCACGACGAGGGCGTGATCGCGCGTCAGCGGCTGGACGACGCGAACGCGCTCGCACGCACGGCCGAGGCGGCGCTCGCGGCCGCCGAGGCCACGTTGTCGATGGCGCGCGAAGGCGCGCGGCCGCAGGACCGCGAGGCGGCAGCCGCGGCCACCGCGGGCGCGCAGGGCGCGCAGCAGGAGGTCGCGGCGGCGCTCGAGGAGACACGGGTGACGGCGCCGGTCGCCGGCGAGATCGTGGACGTGCTCTCGCACGAGGGCGAGATCGTCGCCGCCGGATTTCCGCTCGCGATCCTTGCCGAGACCGATGCCGCGTGGGTCGAGTTCAACGTGCGCGAGGACCAACTGGCCGGATTGACCATCGGCAAGCGCTTCCATGCGCGGTTTCCGGCGCTGGCCGCGAATGCGCGCGAGGCGGAACTCGAAGTCGAGCGGATCGCCGTGCTCGGCGACTACGCGACCTGGCGCTCCACCCGCGACCTCGGCAGCTACGACCTTCGCACCTTCAACGTGCGCGCGCGGCCGGTTGCGCCGATTGCCGGCCTGCGCGCCGGAATGAGCGTGCTCGTGCCGGTCGCGGCGCTGCGGCAGGCGCGGTGAGCGGGATGCGCGCCGGCCTCGCGCGCGTGTTGCGACGCGAAGTCGCCGCGTGGAAGGCCGACCGGCTGATGCCGTGGCTGCTGTCCGTGCTTCCGCTGGCCGGTGTGGTGCTGGTGCTCGCGATCTTCGCCGGGCGCGTGTCCACCGATCTTCCGGTCGCGGTCGTGGACCGTGACGACAGCGCCGCCTCGCGGGCGCTCGTCGCGCGCCTGGACGCGACCGCGGGGATGCGCGTGGCGTCCCGCGACGGCCGCATGGCCGACGCGCGGCGCCGCGTCGAGCAGGGCCGCGCTTATGCGGTGATCGCGATTCCCGGACGCTTCGAGGCGGATCTCCTGCGCGGCGCCATGCCGCGCGTCGGCGTGCTGCTCGACCAGCAATCGCTCAGCACCGCCAACGCGATTGCGCGCGATGTGCAGCAGACCGTCCTGACCTTCGGCGCGGAACGCGCCGCCGGACTCGATCTGGCCGAGGGCGTGCCGCCGTCGGCAGCGCAGGCGCGCAGCGCACCACTGCGCGTGGAACTGCACCCGCTGTTCAACCCGGGCATCGACTACGCGGCCTATCTCGGACTGTTCCTCGTGCTCGGCGTGCTGCACATCTTCGTGTTCCTGCACGGCACGCGCCGCTTCGCCGCCGAGCACGACGATGTCGGGGCGGCGTGGCGGCTGGCAGCGGATGGCCGGTCGGCGGCCGCGCTGGCCGGCAAGCTGCTTCCGGGCTGGATCTGGTGGTCGGTGTTCGGCGTCCTCGTGTTGCTCGCCGCGCAGCGTTGGCTCGACCTGCCGCCGATGCGCGCGCCATGGCTGTACGCGATCGGCTGGAGCGCGATGAGCCTGGCCTATCTCGCGCTCGGTGGCCTGCTCGCGACGCTCGCCCAGCCGATCACCGCGTACTCGGCGACCAGCGTGCTGGCCGGTCCGGCGCTCGCATTCTCCGGCATCACCTATCCACTCGCGGCGATGCACGCGCTGCCGCGCCTGTACGGCGAAGCGCTGCCGGTCACCTGGATGCTGCGCCTGCAGACGCAGCTCGTGACCGAGCGCGTCGCGCCCGCGTTCGCGTGGCCGACGGTGCGCCATCTGGCGCTCATGGCGTTGGTGCTGCTTGCGCTGCTCGCGTTCGCGCATGCAAGGCGGGAGCGTGGGCGATGAGCGCGTTCCTCGAAGGCGCCCGCTTCGAACTGCGTGCGGCCTGGCGGTTCCGCAACGCCTTGCTGATCCTGCTCGGCGCCGCGACGTTCTACGCGTTCCTGTATCCGGCGCCGTATGCGACGCAGGTGTTCCGCGAGATGCCGGTGTACGCGCTCGATCGCGACGGCAGCGCGCTCGGCCGCGAGGTGCTGGCGCGCATCGACGCGAGCCCGGACGTGCGCATCATGGTGGCATCCGGCGATCCGCTCGCGGCGCGGCGCGCGCTGGCGGCGGGCGAGGTGTTCGGCATCGTCGAGATTCCCGATGCGTTCCAGCGCGATGCGCTGCGCGGCCGTTCGCCGGCCGTGGGCGTATTCGCGAATGCCGGCTACCTGCTCGGCTACAGCGAACTGGCCACTGCGGCGAGCGCGGCGGTGCTGGAGACCGGCGTCGCGCTCGGCATCGCGGCTCAGGCCGGCAGCGGGCGCGGCGCCGAGGCGATGCTCGCGCGGCAGCAACCGATCGGCCTGGAACTCGTGCGCCTGTACGATCCGGGCGGCGGCTACGCGAGCTTCGTCGTGCCGGGCGTGCTGATCGTGATCCTCCAGCAGACGATGCTGGTCGGGCTCTCCCTGCTGTGCGAGGCGCGCCGCGAGGTGCCGGAGCGGCCGGTGCGAGGGATCGGCAGCCGCGCGATGCACGAACTCGGACGCGCGGCTCCGTGGGTCGCGATCCATCTCGTGCAGCTCGCGGTGATCCTCGGCGGCATCTTCCCGCTGTACGGACTGCCGGTTGCCGGCAGCGCGTGGCGCGTGCTGCCCTTCATGGCACTGTTCTTCCTTGCCGTCGCGCTGTACGGCCTGCTCGTCGCGCAGGCGTTTCGTCGCGCCGGCGACGTGATCCCCGTGCTGCTGTTCACGTCCCTGCCGATCGTGTTCCTGTCGGGTTTCTCCTGGCCGCAGGAATCGATCCCGGAGCCGCTGCACATGCTCGCCCGACTGATTCCGGCGACATCGGGCGTGGAAGGCTTCGTGCGGCTGAACCAGCGCGGCACCGGGCTGGACGCGGTGCTCGTGCCGGGCGCAACGCTGGCCGCGCTCGCGACGGTCGCGCTTGCGGTGCTGGTCGTGCTGGCCGGTCGCCGCCGCTCCTGATGCGGAATGCGCCTACTTCGGGGCGAGTCGCACCGCGCCGTCGAGACGAATCGTCTCCCCGTTGAGGTATCGGTTGCCGAGGATGTACGCGACGAGATCGGCGAATTCCCCGGGCTGGCCGAGCCGGGAAGGGAACGGAATCGATGCGGACAGCGATTTCTGCACGTCCTCGGGCATGCCGTCCACCATCGGCGTCCAGAAGATGCCCGGTGCGATCGTGTTCACGCGGATGCCGAAGCGGGCGAGCTCGCGCGCCATCGGCAGCGTCATGCCGACCACGCCACCCTTCGATGCGGAATAAGCGGCCTGGCCGATCTGGCCCTCGTAGGCGGCGACCGAAGCGGTGTTGATGATCACGCCGCGTTCGCCGTCCTCGCCGGGTTCGTTGTGCTGCATCTCGGCGGCGCAGGTCTTGGCCACGTTGAAGCTGCCGACGAGATTGACCATCACCGTGGCCTGGAACTGCGCGAGCGGCATCGGCGCTTCGCGCCCGAGCACGCGTCCGGCGCCGAGGATGCCGGCGCAGTTGATCGCGACGTTGAGGCCGTCGAGGAACGCACTGGCCGCGGCGACGCTGGCGATGACGCCGTCCTCGCTGCTTACGTCGGTGCGGAAATAGCGCGCGTTCGCATCGCCGAGCTGCGCTACCGCCGCGGCGCCCTTTTCGTCGTTCACGTCGAACAGCGCGACCTTGCCGCCGTCGCCGACGATGCGCTGCGCGACGGCGAGGCCGAGGCCGGAGACGCCGCCGGTGACGACGGCCTTGATCGAATCGGATTTCATGGGCGATCCCGCTTGCGAATGGCGAAGGACGCGCATTCTAGCCCGTGCGGATCGGTTCTCCGCGCGCGGCAGCCGTGGCTTCAATCGACGGTGCGACGGAAATCCAGGTCGTAGCGCGCGCCGCCGGTCAGTGCGTGCAGGCGAAGGTTGGTGATGCGGATCGGTGCCCCCGGGGCGAGGTCGGCCACGTTCGAGTCCGCGATCTCGGACGGATCGATCAACGTCACGCCGCCCGCACCGAACACCTCCAGCACGTTGTCCGGACCGATGGCCGCGGCGGTCGCGCGGTCGATCCCGAGCCCGAGGGCGAACGGATTCAGCGCAAGCGATGCGAGCAGCCGGCCGAGCCGGTCGCTGGCGTTGCCGCCCTGGTCGATCACGATGCGATTGGTCAGCCCGAGGCCCGGTGCGAGGCTCGCGCCGCCGGTGCGCGGCGTGAGGCCCTCGTCGCCGCCGGCGAGCATGTGCTCGCACAGGACGGCCGCGCCGGCCGCGCATCCGATCACCGCAGTGCCGTCGGCATTCGCGCGTCGCAGGCAGCGCGCGAGCGGCGTCCCGCCGATCAGCGTCGACAGGCGCAGCGGATGGTCGGTCAACAGCACGACGAGGTGCGCGTTCTCGATCTGCGCGAACATCGCGCGGTCCTCGGCGCCGATGCGCGCCTGCAGGACGTGGCGGTGCATCTCGCCGACGCCGATCCCGGCGAACACGTCCTGGAGCATCGAATCGACATCTTCGCACTCGGGCGTGCTGACCACGACCACGCGCGGCTGCGGTTCGAGTTGCGCGAGCAGACGGGTCATCAGCTGGCTTGCCGCTTCCTCGGCGTCGATCGCGCCGCAGGCGACGATCAGGCCGCGATTGCGGTCGGGGGCGAGTTTGGCGGGCATGGCGCAGGCGGTGGTGGCGAGCGCGCGAGTATAGCGGCGTTGCAGTGGCGGCGGCCGTGCGCCTCCGCTCAGGACGCGGCGGCGCGCGCGACCTTGCTGGATGTCTCGCGGCCGAGCGCGCGGCTGAGCCAGAGCCCGGTGTCGATCAGCGCGGGCAGGTCCACGCCGGTTTCGATGCCCATGCCGTGGAGCATGTAGACGACATCCTCGGTGGCGACGTTGCCGCTCGCGCCTTTCGCGTACGGGCAGCCACCGGCCCCGGAAACGGAGCTGTCCACCACCGTGACGCCTTCCTCGAGGCAGGCGAGGATATTGGCCAGCGCCTGCCCGCGGGTGTCGTGGAAGTGCACCGCGAGCGCCGCCATCGGCACCTCCGCGGCTACCGCGCGCAGCATCGCGCGCGCGCGGCCGGGCGTGCCGATGCCGATCGTGTCGCCGAGCGAGATCTCGTGGCAGCCGAGATCGTGCAGCCGCTTCGCGACGCGCACCACGTCGGCCAGCGGAACGTCGCCCTGGTACGGGCAGCCGAGAACGGTCGAAACGTAGCCGCGCACCTGCACGCCATCGGCATGCGCGCGCTCCAGCACCGGGACGAAGCGGTCGATCGATTCGTCGATGGATGCGTTGATGTTCCTGCGGTTGAACGCCTCGGAAGCGGCCGTGAACACCGCGACCTCGGTCGCGCCGGCGGTGCGCGCGCGCTCGTAGCCGACGAGATTGGGCACCAGCACCGGATAGGCGACGCCCGGGCGGCGGCGGATGCCGCCGAACACCTCGGCCGCGTCCGCGAGCTGCGGCACCCATTTCGGACTCACGAAGCTCGTCGCCTCGATCTCGGCGAGACCGGTGGCCGACAGTCGGTCGATCAGCTCGATCTTCGTTGCCGTCGGGATGATCGTCTTTTCGTTCTGCAGGCCGTCGCGCGGCCCGACCTCGACGATGCGGACGCGTGCGGCAGGGCTTGCGATGGATGCTTCGGTCGTCATGCCGCGATTCTAGCGGCAGACGAGCGGGCCTCGTGGACGCGTGACACGGATGCGGGTTTCACGCTTCCCCATCGGGCGATCCGCGGATTCGCTCGATGGGGCACGATGCGGTCAGTTGCATTGGCCGTGCAGGTCGCCTTGCGTGCGGATCTGCAATGCGGCGACGTCGGTCGGCAACGCGATCGACATCGGCTCGTCTGCGCCCTCGAGCAGCAGCACCGTCCCGCCGTGCGCATCGGGCGCCGTGGCGATCGCGAGGCGCGCTCCGGCCGTGACATCGGACCATGCCCCGGCGCGCTCGCTTCCGTCCGCGTCGATCACGACCAGGCGCACGCGCGGCGCGTCACCCAGGTTGAGGCGCTCGACGCGGAAGCGGAGCCGGCCGTTCTCGCGCGCGTCGAGGATGACGTCGACCGGTGCCTGCGCACGCGACGCGGGCAACGCGAACGTGTGCAGTCGGCTCTCGTCGAGCGAGGCCGGCGCGGGATCCGCAGGGCAGTCCGCGGCGGCGCCGGAAAGGGCCGGGCCGCCGCCGGCGGTGCCGTCGCCGTACGGTACGTCGAGGCCGTCGCGATAGATCACGAGAGTGTCGCTGTCGGACGCGCTCGCGGAGGAGTCGGCGTCGCTCGCGGCCACGGATGTGTCGACGCTGCCGCCGATCGCGTGGGGTTCGACGGGAGCGGAGATCATCCACGTCAGGCTGCGGCCGGCCGGCAGATCGATCTGCGTGTCGTTCGGCGCGCCGCTGCCGCTCGCCGTGCAGCTCGCACCGGCGCCGGCACCGAGGCAGACCCACGTGGTGCTTGCGGCGTCGATCTGCGGCGGCAAGGAGACGGTCAGCGTGGCCGCGGTCGCATCGCCACCGCCCTCGTTCGCCAGCGTGACGACGTAGTTGGCCAGCATGCCGTAGCGGATGTAGTCGCGGCCGTCGTCGATCGTCACCGCCAGGGATGCAGGCGGGTCCGGATCGAATGCGATCACGACCGCGCAGTCCGCATCGATCGTGGCGCTGGACCAATCCACCTCCCGTTGCCTCCGAAAGTCGCGCCGAGCAATGAATACAGCGCCGAGTTCTGCGAGATCGCCAGAGCCTGCCCGTTGCAGTACGCCCAGCCGTGAGGAGGAAAGCCGAACGCGAAGATCTGGATCTCGCCCAGGAATGGCGTAGTCATCGCGACTCCGTATGTCGGATTGCGGAAGGTTGCGGGAAGCGCACGCGTGGGCCGAACTCAGGCCAGGCGCCGGTCGAGGCAACGGCCGAAGTGATGCCAATCCAGGGAATCCATTGCGCCCATGAGCTGGACAGCGTAGCCGCGCGGTGCCTGCAGCGCCTGAAATGCGTCGAATGCGCCGCCGTGATCGCTGCCGATGGCGAACACGGCCTTCACGTCCGCATGGCCGCGCGCGAACGCCAATGCATCCACGATGCCGGCATCGATGCCGATCACGGCAAGCGACTCGCCATCGCAAGCGGCTGCGCAGGCATGCGCGGCAGCTTGGTCCGCGACCGGTGTCCAGTCGTGGCCCAGCGCGTCCATCGCGTGCGCCGGCGGGGTCGCACGCGCGTCGGCGAACACGATGACATGGCCCGGCTTGCGCCGACTCGGCCGTATCGTGGCCGCAGTCGCGACACGCGCGATCGGTGGCAGGAGCAGGGCGCCACCAGCGATCAGTGCGGCCTGGAGGAAGCGGCGCCGGTCCGGACCGGCCATCCGCGTGCCCGATCCATCGACGTATTCGCCCTTCGACATGTCGCCCCCCCCCAGCGCACTTTGTGCCGCGAGGATCGCAGGTCGACGGGCAGCGGCGAAGGCGTCGCGGCGCTGCTGCGACCTATTGCCCGACGAGTCTCACCAGCACGGCATCCGCATCGACGAAATCGCCTGCCGTGGCCTGCACGGACTCGATCCGGCCCGCGCGCGGCGCCTTCAGCGACAGCTCCATCTTCATCGCTTCCATCACCAGCAGCTCCTGACCTTCGACCACATCGTCTCCGGCATTCGCTTTCACCAGCACGATGCGCCCCGGCATCGGCGCCACGACGCGATCGCCGCCGCCGGATGGTTCGCTCTCATGCGCGTATGCAGGTGCGTGGTGGAAGACATGGCGACGGTTGCCGTCGTGCACCATCACGCTGTCGGTGTCGATCGACACGCGCCAGCGCTGCGCCACCCCTTCGAATCGCGCGCAGAGCCACCCGTCGGAGTGCCGCGCACCGGATACCCGGCAGTCGCTGCCCGCATCCTGCAGGCGATAGTCGCCGCGCGCGCCATGTGCCGCGATCTCGATCCGTTCCCCGTCATGGCCGAGGAGCGCGACGATGCGCGTGCCGGCGTGGCCGATCCGCCACGCATCGGCCTCCGCCCACGGCGAATGGGGGTCGCTGCCTGCGCGAGCGCATCGCGGAGACGCGTCTTCTTCGTGGAGCAGCCACGCCACGGCCGCCGCGAAACGCGCATTCGCATCCGGTTCCTCGGTGCCAGTGAACTCGTCGAGGTTCCGGTCCAGATAACCGGTGTCGATGCGGCCTTCGATGACGGCCGGATGCCGCACGAGGCTTTCGAGGAATTCGATGTTCGATTTCGGCCCGATCACTCGACAGGCCGCGAGCGCCTCGCGCATCCGCACGAGGGCAGCCGCCCGATCCGCGTCGTGCACGATCAGCTTGGCGATCATCGGGTCGTAGAAGATCGTGACCGTATCGCCCTCGGTCACGCCGGAATCGATGCGCACGTGCGTGGACGCCTGCGGCAGGCGCAGCGCTTCCAGCTTGCCGGAGCCGGGCAGGAAGCCCCGTTGCGGATCTTCGGCGTACAGCCGCAGTTCGATCGCGTGGCCATTGGCCGGAATCGCCTTGTTGCGGACCAGCGATGCCGGCAGCGGCTCGCCGGCTGCGACCCGCAACTGCAGTTCCACCAGGTCCAGTCCGAGCACCATTTCCGTTACCGGATGCTCGACCTGCAACCGCGTGTTGATTTCCATGAAGTAGAAGTCGCCGGCAGGTCCGACGATGAACTCGACCGTTCCGGCGTTCGCGTACTCAAGCGCGCGCGCAGCGGCCACGGCCGCGCTGCCCATTCGTTCGCGCAGCTTCGGCGTCAGGAAAGGCGAGGGTGTTTCCTCCAGCACCTTCTGGTAACGGCGCTGTGCAGAGCACTCGCGCTCGTTCAGATGGATCACGTTGCCGTGCATGTCGCCGAAGATCTGGAACTCGATGTGGCGGGGCTGCTCGATGTAGCGCTCCAGCAAAACCCGATCGCGGCCGAATGCGCTGCGTGCTTCCCGCTGGCAGCTCTCCAGGCTGGCGGCGAACTCGTCCGCCGATCGCACGATGCGCATGCCCTTTCCGCCGCCGCCATGCGCGGCCTTGATCATCAGCGGGAAGCCGATGCGGGCGGCTTCGCGCGCCAGCAGCGCAGGGTCCTGATCCTCGCCGGTGTAGCCGGGCACGACCGGCACGCCATGCGCCGACATCAACTCCTTCGCGCCAGCCTTCGATCCCATGCGGCGCATCGAGTCCGACGAGGGACCGATGAAGGCGAGCCCGGCACGCTGCACCGCGTCCGCGAAATCGGCGCTCTCGGACAGGAAGCCGTATCCGGGGTGGATCGCCTGTGCACCGGATGCCCGCGCCGCTTCGATGATCGCGTCCGCTCGCAGGTACGAGTCGGCCGGGAGCGGCCCCCCGATCGGCCACGAGGCGTCGGCAAGGCGCACGTGTTGCGCATCTTCGTCGGCCTGCGAATGCACCGCGATCGGCGAAATGCCGAGGCGACGACAGGTGCGGATCACGCGGCAGGCGATCTCGCCGCGATTGGCGATCAGGATGCGCTGGAACATGTGTCGGCTCGGTTCTGCTGGACGGTTCGAGCGGCCGGCATGGCGCGGGCGCGGTGCCGCATGCGCGACGCCCGGCTCCGGGCGCGGCTGGCGCAGGGTGTCGGGTTCGGCATCGGCACTTCGCCCACGCGGCTGCCTCGTTCGTGAAACGGGTACGGTAGCATGCGCGGCTTGTCCGATTGCGTCGAGCGTGCGTCGCATGCAAGGTCTGGCGGTACAGGAATGGCTGGAGCGTGGCCGAGCGCAGGTATTGCGCGGCGATACCGTGTCCGCGCTCGCGACGTTCGCCGCCGCGCACGCCGAGCACCCGCATGACGTGGAGATCGCCCTCGCGCACGCCGGTCTGCTCTGGGATCGCGGCGATGCTGCTGCCGCGGAGTCGATCCTGCGCGCGTCGCTGCAGCGCGAACCCGGCCATGTCGCGGCGACGCTGCTGCTGGCGAGAGTGCTGTTCGCACAGTCGCGCACCGGCGCCGCCGAGCGCGCCTTCCGTGACCTGCTCGCCGCAGTCGAGATCGACGTGGAGACGCGCATCCGCATCATAGAACTGCTGGACGAGCATGGCTGCGAACGTGCGGCGAGCGAGATCGCCGAAGCCGGACTCGAAAAGGACGACGACACGCGCCTTCACGCATATGCCGGCATGCTCGCGGTGCAGACCGGCGCGTTCGAGGTCGCGCGTGCGCACTACGCGCGCGCGATGCGCGACGATCCCCGCGCGCTCGACTGGCACGCGCCGTACGGATACGTGTCCAGCAAACGCTATGCGAGCGCGGACGATCCGGACTTCGCATGGCTGCGCGAACTGGCGCAGCGCCCGGACATGAAGCCACGTTCGCGTGCTTCGCTGCTGTTCGCGCTCGGCAAGATGCACGATGACGTGTCCCGGTTCGAGGCTGCGGCCGCGTTCTTCCGCGAGGCGAACGCGATTGCCGCGGCGGAGGCGGGGTGGTCGCGCAAGAACTGGCGAAGGCTGGTCGCCACGCGACTGGACGCGCGTGCGCCGGTGTCCGCGGCGCAAGTGGACGAGAGCTTCCGCCCCGTGTTCGTCGTCGGCTTGCCGCGCAGCGGCACAACGCTGATAGCCGACTGGCTCGGGCGGGTTCCCGGGGCATGCAACCGAGGGGAACTCGACGCCATCGCGGGCATCGCGCAGGAGATCTCCCGTGCCCGAAGCGTGACCGCCGACACCGTCGCGCATGCCGCGCGGCGCTATCGCACGGAAGTGCGGCGCGACGACGGCGAAGCCACCTGGTACATCGACAAGCAACCGTTGAACTTCCTGCAGGTCGACCTGATCCTCGCGCTGTTCCCGAACGCGCGCTTCGTGTACTGCCGGCGCAATGCCCGCGATACGGCGCTGTCGATCTGGATGCAGTACTTCGCCGGCCGCGCGCAGGACTTCGCCTACGACTTCGCCGACATCGAGGCGGTGGGGCAGGGTTGCGCGAAGCTGATGGGCGCCGCGCTGCGCAAGTATCCGCACGCGGTGACCGAATGCCGCTACGAGGCGTTCGTGCGGGACCCCGCGGCACGGGCAGCGGAACTCGCGCACTGGATCGGCATGCCGGTCGCCCCTGCGTCCGAGCCGAGCCCCGGCGCGATCATCCGCACCGCTAGCGCATGGCAGGCGCGCCAGCCGGTCCACACGCGCTCGATCGGACGCTGGCGCGACTACGCGCCGTTCGTGCCGGAGATCCTGCGCTTCGCGGACGATTGAGGCTGCGAATCGCGACTGCGACCGGCTGCCGGCGGAAGCGGAAGCGGCTTCGGCACGACCGGGAACGAGGCCAGGAGGTTCAGGCCCGATCCTTCCCTGGAGCGTC
>ENA-UOVV01000867-UOVV01000867.1-compost-metagenome-genome-assembly--contig:-NODE-867-length-29006-cov-19.055404_pt1 | contig 29006 bp, 21 predicted proteins | sample MGYA00238155_ERZ761577 | MGnify/ENA primary metagenome ERZ761577 (study PRJEB28898, sample SAMN06268775) | compost metagenome | isolation source: Emeryville, CA | place: USA:Emeryville, CA | collected... | reverse complement strand
TATTGGGCGGTAACGCACGGAGCAGGAGCTCCGCGCGAGAGAAGGAGGTTGGGGTCGCTATTGATAACACGCGAAGCAGGAGCTCCGCGCGAGAGAATTGGCTCGAGTCACCTCAAAGGTAGGTCGAGTCACCTCAAAGGTAGGTCAACGCACCTCAGAGGCAGGTCAAGGCACCACAAAGGTAGGTCGAGGCAGCGCAGAGGTAGGTCAACGCACCTCAGAGGTAGGTCAACGCACCTCAGAGGTAGGTCAATGCACCTCAAAGGTCGGTTGAGGCACCTCAGAGGTGGGTAGGGGTACCCCAGAGGTAGGGGTACCTTAAGTCATTAAAAATCAGATATGCCAAATGACCCAGTTCCGCAGGGTTTTGCCCACTGTCGCATGCGACAGAAAAAATCTAAACACCGGAGTCCGGATACAGTTTTTCCCCCGAAAGGGCGTCCGACAGAATCCGGGCAATTTCCGTTAGTCCCAGATGCCCTGCCAGCTGGATTAAACTGGCGTACTCGGCGTGCCTGGGTTTTACATCCTCTTCGGGGTCCATCCAAATGCTTCCCGGCTCCTGCCCATTCAAGAGCGGCAGCTCTTTCGACGCCGCGGAATTCTGCTGGTGCGTCTCACGATAAAGAAGAAGAAAGATTTTTCCGAGCCTTTCAATATGGAGTTTCGTCCGCTCCAGATGAACTTCAATCGAAGCCCGAAGGTCGTCGGATCCTACGCCCCGTGAAATAGCGGGTAAGGCTTGGGAAAGCGCGTAGACTTCGTCATACACTTCCTTCAGGGCGTTGGTAAAAATGTACTCAATGGCAGAAGACTCATTTTCCTTGGTTGCGTTTGTAACGCTGTTTTTCTCCATGTGCGCATAGTCTGTCATTGCGGATAAGTTTGGTGCCGAGCGGTTTGCAAGTCTCGTGCCCACCACAAAATGTGGAATTTTCTTCAAGGCTATTTTTTGGGTATCTTAAAACTGTATACAGCGAACCAGATTTGTGCATTTTTTTATACGGGCCATTATATAAGGACTGCGAACGGGTCCGATTTTTTGATCCCTGGGTCGGATTGGTTTTAATCCTCCAATCGATTCATATGAGCACCATCAATCTGTTTTTGGCGTCGGTTGCAGCAACCGCCTGCATGTCTTCGTATATGTTTCTGATATCCCGCTATCGGGGGAACGCGATGCGAATCCCTTTCCTGTTGGGCAGTCTGTTTTCTTTCCGCACCCGAAGGACGGGTGAAATCGACTATTCGCCTGCAAGCCGATGGGTCGGCACGGCCGTTCATTACGCAACAGGTTTTGTATTCCTATTGATCTATGCCCTCGTTTGGTCGATGGGCTGGCTTCAGCCCGACTTTTTCGGCGCAGCAGCGATGGGGGTGTTGCACGGGTTTGTCGGATGCGGAATCTGGAGCCTTGCTTTCCGGTTCTTTCCCGTCCTCGCCAAAATGGATGTCCGTCAATTTTTTATTCATTTGTTCCTTGCACACCTGGTGTTTTCAGCTGTGGCAACGATGATGGCGGCCGCCTGGTTCAACGACATTTCGGGCATGGCCCCGGCTTAGTCGCGGGGCGCCTTCGGAGCAATCCGTGGTCGGGGGGAGTCTTCGGCAACGGGGTTGGTCAGCAATACAATCAGGATCTCGCCCAGTCCAAATACAACATGGGGTAAATACACCCTTTCGGAGAAATGGAAAAGCCAGGGCGATGCCGCCAGAACTACGCCCGAAAGGAAATCGAGCCAGAGATGCGTCCGCATGGAGATCAAACTCGCAAAGGACAGTTCATATCGGGTTACGATACTGTACAACAAGGTTATGATGCCCAAGATAACCATTACCCAGGTTTCGGTCAGTTGGGAATCGAATCCCAGAATAGTAGGAAGTGCAATGAGCAGGAGTCCGGCCATATAGTCCAGTACGCCGTGGACTTTTGTTGGAATAATACGTAGCATAGGATTTTCGGATACCGGCGCAAAAAATATTCCTGCCCGGCATTCATCCATCTTAGTAAAAAGCCTTTCCGTTTCGGAGGAATCCGCGATGAATTGCGGCAAATTGTTTACAGATCAAGCACCGCCCCGATTCGACGCTTCGCAGCCGCGTTGGTATATTTTTTTCAGGTGAACGGAATACATCAGGGAGCGTTGCTTCCACAAATATCCATTAAAATATGCGCAGAGAGATTCAGAAAGTTGGCGCACAGTTGCTGCCGGGAGATCAATGTTTTTTCAGGGTTTGGGCTCCGGAAAAGGATGGCGTAGAACTGATTTTAAATGGACAACGCTACCGGATGAATGGCGAACAGTACGGATACTGGGGCCTGCTCGTTGATGGCGTACGTGAGGGAGACCTCTATTATTTTGATCCCGGAATCGGTCAGAACCTTCCCGACCCTGCATCACGCCATCAACCGGATGGCGTGCACGGTGCTTCAATGGTCGTCGGGACGGATTTCCGTTGGGCCGACGATGGCTGGACAGGGATAGAAGCCAAAGAAACGATTTTCTATGAACTTCATGCAGGAACCTTTACGGAGGCAGGCGATTTTGACGGAATTATTTCCCGGCTGGATTATCTGACATCGCTCGGAATTACGGCCATTGAGATTATGCCGGTAGCGGATTTTCCCGGGAGCAGGGGATGGGGCTACGACGGCGTATATCCCTTCGCTGTTCACGGCGTCTATGGTGGTGTGAAGGGACTGAAAAAATTGATCAATGAGGCTCATCGGTCAGGGATCGCCGTGGTATTGGATGTGGTCTACAATCATTTCGGACCCGACGGGAACTACATGTCGCTCTACGGTCCTTATTTTTCCAAAAGCCATAAGGGCCCCTGGGGCGATTCGATAAACTTTGACGGCGAATACTGCGATGGTGTCCGCGCATTTTTTCTTCAAAATCTTCGTCAGTGGCTGGACGAATTCCATTTCGACGCTTTGCGGCTGGATGCCGTTCATGCCATTCTTGACTATGGAGCGGTGCATATTATGGAAGAACTTCAGTTGGAGGCCGAGGCGATTGAAAAAAGAACCGGTCGGAGAAAAATCCTCATTGCAGAACTCGATCTCAACGATCCCCGTTTTATCCGGCCGCGGGAACGTGGCGGATTGGGCATGCAGGCCCAGTGGAATAATGAACATCACCATGCCATTCGAACTGTCCTGACCGGAGAAAACATCGGATATTACATGGACTTCGGCAAGCCTGCACAAATCGGGAAATCCATAACCGATGCCTATGTGTATACCGGCGAGTATAGTCGGAGTCGAAAACATTTTTTCGGACGTGCACCTGTAGATGCCACCACCGATCAGTTCGTTGTTTTTGCACACAATCATGATCAGATCGGCAATCGGCCATTGGGAGATCGCCTTTCTACGCTACTTACACCGGACGCGCTTCGTCTGATGGCCGGATTTACCATTCTTTCACCCTACCTGCCGCTGTTGTTTATGGGGGAAGAATACGGCGAAACAGCACCCTTCCACTATTTTACCGATCATCAGGATCCGGAACTTATCAAAAATATCCGCGAAGGAAGAAAGGCGGAATTTTCTGCCTTTGCAGGAAAAGCTGAATTTTCGGATCCTCAGTCGGAGAAAACGTTTGAAGAGTCAAAACTTAATTGGGATTTGTTGGATCAAATTGAACACCATCGCCTGTTTCGTTTTTATCAGTACCTGATTTCGCTTCGTAAAACACATCGGGTTTTTCAGAATACCGATAGATCTACGATTCAGCTAATTCAAACGGGCAATGACCACATCGTTGCTTTCCGGAGAAGGTCGGAAGATTCGTATTTATATTTCCTTTTCAATTTCAGTCGGACCGATCTGTTTTGCACCGTGGAAATTCCTCCTGACGCAATGTTGTTACTAAATTCGAATGCGGAGGAGTGGACCGGTGTACGTCCTCCCCTGAAACTTGAATTGGGAAAAGATCGGTACATCCTTCCCGGATACGCGGTGCTGGTATTGGAATCGGGATCCCCCGAAAGGTACTAGGTTTCTTCCTCGTGCGTATGCTTTTTCGAGGAACGCAATAGCCCGAAAAGCTGTTCCTGCCAGGAGAGAATACTGCCAATCAGGAAAATATCACGAAGATTACTTTTGATTTTCTTGCGCATAATTTTTCGGACGATATTTCTCTCAACTTCTCCAGTCTCTTTAATCCGGAAAAGAAGCTCCATGGAAAAGAAAGCCAGTAGGGCGCCGATAAGAAATAGAAAATTCCATTCGTGCAGCGAAATCAACCTAAGTTGTTTATCGATTTCGGGGCCATCCCATACCGCCGAGATCAACAGACTCCTGTCGGTAAAATAATCGGCCAGCAGGCCGCCGACCAGAGGGCCCGCTGAGGAAAACAGCGCCGTGACCATGTTTTTCATCGAAAGATAAACAATAGCATCTCCACTGGGTGCCAGCTTTAGACCAATATTGGTAAGAGATAGATTGATGCCGGAAGTGGCCATTCCACTCAAAAGATGAATGGCGGCTAAAAGCGCGAAATTCATAAAGGGCCTGCTGTAAATCCCAACAAAACACCAGGCGGCAATGCAGATTATATATATCGGGGCCGCTATCGAAATAATACTTTTGTTACTGTACCGGTCGGCAAATGCTCCCCACATGCGATAGGTAAGTATGCCCGCCAACTGACCAAGAATGGTCAGCAAAATGATATAGGATAACTCCAGCCCCATACTTTTCAGCATAAACACCGAAAAGAACGGAGTGGCGATGTTCAGTGCGAAAACCCAGGCGGAGTTGAAAAACAGCAGGTTCCGGAAGTTTTTGTTCCGGAGCGGCTGAATCATCAGCGTGAACATATTGGTGCGGGTGATTCCGCTTTCCGGCTCCTGTGTTCGTGAAAGAAAAATGCAGCCGATTATTCCGGCTGTGCCCGCAACAATAAAGAAGATGGCATAGGCACTGCGCTCAGCACCGGGGTAGTGCTTTCGGAGATAGTCGAGCGCTACCGCCACCACAATGCTCAAACACACATTGAGGCTCTGCGCAAGCATACCCCTACGGGCAAAATAGGTGCCCAGTTTGTTTTCCGGAACAAGATCCTTCATCCAGGAATTCCAACTCAATCCCGAGATAGAAGCAAAGAGATAGTAAAAAAACAGAATGGAGATCAGGGTTTGTATTCCTGCATAGCCGACCAGAATGAGAATGCCCGTAATAACCAGGGGAATACGTGCCAGGAGGGAACAGATCACCACAATCGCTCTTCTGTTGTTGAATTTCTGAACCAGCCAAACCGAGATCAGCTGGAAGATATTGGTGAACGTGGGCAAGGCAGCCAGTATTCCGATCTGCAGGTTGGATGCACTGAGGAGAAGGGCAAGTGCGACCAAAAAAGTGCTTCCGGTTAGCGTGGTCATCACCTCTGATGACAATCCATCCCAGATCATATTGCGCAATCCTGACTGGGTTTCAGCCTCCGTAAGTTCCGATTTCGGTCGGAAGTCCATTCGTTTCGTTTTGATAAATATACTCTATTCTGAAGGACCAGGAAAGGCGTGCCGCTATATTGTTGAATTATCCCGTCGACCTTCTCAACCGGCCGCGTCGCACAACCCTTAGCTGTTGCTGGCATTCGTAAACAGTATCCAGTGCCTTTCGGTATAACTCCTGATTTCCGCGGGGGGTATGGTGCAGGATATCTTCCGCTTCGCGCAGATAGCGGGGCGCAAAGTCGGATCCGGTGGTAACAATATCCGTGCAATTATCGATGATATCCGCGTATTTGATGGTTTGCGCCTTCGGGCTGATTCCCGACAGCCGGATCGTTTCCAGTTTCTTTCTTTTTTCCCTGTTCCAGCTCGGATATTTGTCGGACGTGTACCCATCGGTCAATTCCAGCACAAGTCGTAATACCCGGGCAGCCGTAACCGGATCGAGCTCAATGAGAAATTCATTGAGCTCGGAAATGCTCACCGGTGTATCTTCGATCACATCATGCAGTAAGGCAGCCTGAAGTACGGATTCATCATCGGTATATGAGCGGCAAATTTGCATTACCCTGATGGGATGTTCTATATAGTCTTCATCACGGTATTTTCTTTTCTGTCCGGTATGTGCTTTTCGGGCGTATGCTTCAACCCGTTCAATATTGTTCATCGTTATAAAAAATTAGGATCATGCCGGAACCTGTCTGGGCTTTTCCCGTTCCCAGAAACGGTGCATGGCGATGGCTCGGACAAACTGTTCCGCCAGAACGCCTCTGTCGGCATTCACCAGTACGCCGGGGTCCGGTATTTCGTTATAGGCCTTATCATTGTCTTCCCTTCGCGGAAGAAGGTACGAGAAATACGTGTGTTCCAAAAGTGCTACGGCGTCCTTGTCGCAGGCAATGGGCTTGCAGTGACGGTAAGCTTCGTTCAGGAAATGAACGGCATTTCCTTCTGCAGCTAGCGCTCCTACTGAATTCGGGCCTGCCGGAACATAAACGGCGTCGTAAAAAACGGACGCGGAGGTCAGGAGGCTTTTATCCACCATGATTTCTTCCCCGCTAGTCGATTTTATGATGCCCAGCCGTGTGGCAATAATCTCCGGATTTATTCCAGCTGCCTGCAGCAATTCCATCATCTCCATTAGTGATGAATAGTAAAACCCGTCGGTGGCAAGAATGGCTACCTTCCTGCTGTATGCGCTGTCCTTGACCGTATTTTCCATACTAAGTGCAGCAGAAACGGCCGGTACCGGATCCTTGATCTCCGGGGTATAGTGCTCCACGGAACCATCGGCAGGAATACTTTGGTTCATTTCTTCCAGGGGAATAACAGGCACTTCGAGTCCCAGTCCGTAGGCAACTGCGGTGGCGAGATTCATATCCACATGGCGCAGTATACCCAACATGCGAAGGCGGATTTCATTGCGGGCTACCCTGCCCAACTCAAAACGGAAGGCATCGATGATATGATTTTTTTCCGGTTCCGACTGGCTGTTGAAGAACAGTTTTGCCTGGCTGAAATGGTCGAAGAAGCTCCGGCTACGCTCCCGTATTTTGTTACCGTCAATTTTTTCGGTGTACGAAGTGAACCCGCCCTGAGCCATGGCTGCCTGGTAGGGACAACCGCCGCCTACGGAGTTCGGGTTATAACTGGCTTTTCCTCGGTTGATGGTTTGGCGCATATGTCCTTCCCGCTGGTTATTGTGCACCGGAACGATCGGTCGGTTAATCGGAATCTCCTGAAAGTTGGGGCCGCCGAGTCGGATCAGTTGGGTGTCGGTATAGGAAAACAAACGTCCCTGAAGCAACGGATCGTTCGTAAAATCAATACCGGGAACAATATGCCCGATATGAAAGGCGATCTGTTCCGTTTCCGCAAAAAAATTGTCGGGATTCCGGTTCAGTGTTAATCGTCCGATTTTCTGAACCGGAACCAGTTCTTCAGGAATAATTTTCGTGGCATCCAACAGATCGAAATCAAATTTATGTTCATCTTTTTCCGGAACAATCTGAACACCGAGCTCATATTCCGGAAACTGTCCTCTTTCAATGGCATCCCAAAGGTCGCGGCGATGGAAGTCCGGATCTTTTCCCGAAATTTTCTGCGCCTCGTCCCAGGCAACGGAATGTACACCAAGAACGGGCTTCCAGTGGAATTTAACGAAATGAGATTCGTTGGCTGCGTTCACCAAACGGAATGTATGGACGCCAAATCCCTCCATCATGCGATAGCTTCGGGGGATGGCGCGGTCGCTCATCAGCCACATGATCATATGCGTCGATTCGGGCATCAGCGAAATAAAATCCCAGAAAGTGTCGTGCGCCGAAGAAGCCTGGGGGATTTCGTTATCCTGCTCCGGTTTCACGGCGTGCACAAGGTCGGGAAACTTCATCGCGTCCTGAATAAAGAATACCGGAATGTTATTTCCGACCAGATCAAAGTTTCCTTCGTTGGTATAGAACTTGGTAGCGAACCCGCGCACGTCTCTCGCCAGATCAGTGGAGCCGCGCGAACCTGCTACAGTTGAGAAACGAACAAAAACCGGCGTCTCGAGCGACGGATCGCAGAGAAAAGAAGCCTTGGTGTATCGTTCCATGGTGCTGTCGTACACACGGAACACTCCGTGTGCGCCGGAACCACGGGCATGTACCACTCTTTCCGGAATCCGTTCGTGATCAAAATGAGTCATCTTTTCGCGGAAGATGAAATCCTCCATGATAGTAGGACCTCGGCTTCCCGCAGAAAGACTGTTCTGATCATCATTGATCTTCAGTCCGGTATTGGTCGTCATGAGTTTATCGGTCACGTCGTTGATGTGATCACGTATGCTTTCGATCTTGCTGTTTTCCGGCTGATCGGTATTGGGCTTCTTTTTTTGCGCCATGTTAAATTGTATTTGATCTGAAGTAGATACTATGTAGTTGATTATTATGCCATGGGAGTTGTAGGTGCCAGGGCAGCCAGCAGCTGATCGGCTTGTTCTTCCTCCATCAGACTTTGCTGAAGCAGGGCGGTAACGTCATCACGGCCCAGAAGCGTGGCCAGGGCAATCAAGCCCTTATAACCCGCGGCTTCGTGTTGTTCCGTTTTGCGTGCCGAGAGGATTATGCCCAGGTCCCTTTCCTGAGAGTTGGCCAGGGTCTGCGCGATTACATTTTCGGCATCGATGTCCAGTCCCTCCATTGCGTTGCATTTTACCGCACAGATCCGTTCGCCCATCATTTCAAAAATCACTTCCAAACGGCCAACATGCTCCTTGGTTACCTCCAGGTGGTTGGCCAGGGCATCTTTCAGTTCAGCGGATGCTGCGGCCCGCTCCAGAACCGGAATACTCAGCAGCAGTTGGTTCTCCGTCCAGTACATGGCTTTGAGTTCCAATGCAAACAGTTCGGCAACCGATAAGGAAGAAAGCGCGTAGGAATCGCTCTCCAGTACGGGGGCAGCCGGCGCGGCAGCAGCTATGGTCTTTTTTCCCTTCATGGTAATGTTTTCGATTACGAACAAAAAAACATGCCTTGGCGTCAAAAGTTCCGGTGATTCGTTCCTGTACCGCTAATTCTACATGCACACCTGATTTGAGTTATCGCGTCCACAATTTTCCCCATATGCGATCGGGTATGAACTGGCACAAAATCTTCTTAGTGCCCGGTACTACATTGTTAAGCGAAATGATTTCCATATGATAGATCGCGATGGTAAGAAAACCAGCCTATGGCAGGCGACCGCGGAACCCTACGCTTCAAAACCGGATTCGGGTGATCGAGGCTTTGACGTCATTGTTGTGGGCGGAGGTATAACCGGTATATCAACGGCCTATCTTCTGCAAAAGGCCGGTTTCCGATGTGCGCTTGTGGAAGCCGAGTCCATTTGCTACGGTACAACCGGGGGTACGACGGCGCATCTCAACACGATCATGGATACCCCCTACAACGAGATCGAACAGAAGTTCGGGAAGCAGAGTGCAGCACTTGTTCATAAATGTGCTTCGGACGCACTGGACCTGATCCGTGCGAATATCTTTCTTCACGAGATCGATTGTGATTTTGCAGAGCAGGAAGCTTTTTTGTTTGCCGTAAAGGAGAAGGAAGAAAAACAGCTGGAGTCGATCTATAACGCCACGGTGGATGCCGGGGTATACGCCCGGTTTACGGATCGTATCCCAATTCCTGTTCCCTACCGAAAAGCCATGAATGTAAAGGGGCAGGCCTCCTTTCACCCGGTTAAATATGTGCATGGCCTCGCTTTCGCCTTTGAACAGGCAGGAGGATGCATTTTTGAACATTGCCGTCTGTTGGAAACTACGGAAAAGGAGGAGGTTGAAATTTCAACCACCATGGGAACCTTCCATTCCAAATATCTGATCTATGCCACGCATACGCCGCCCGGTGTTCATTTTCTTCATACCCGGTTGATTCCCTACCGCTGCTACGCTATGGCGGTAAAGTTACTCGACGCTTCCTATCCCGAACATCTCTGTTATGATATGATGGATCCGTATCATTATTACCGGACTCAGATGATTAACGGTGATGAATATCTGATTGCCGGAGGAGAAGATCACAAAACCGGAGACGACATTCAAACCTCCACCTGTTTCCTGAAACTGGAAGCCGAGGTGAACCGGATCTTCCGTGTCAGCGAAATCCATTACCGATGGTCGTCCCAGTTTTATGAATCGGTTGATGGACTTCCTTATATCGGCTTTATGCCGGGGTCGGATAAGGTGATGGTGGCAACGGGATTCGGTGGTAACGGTATGACGTACAGCAGTGTCGCGGCACTTCTTTTCAAGGATATACTGTTGAATAATCCGAATCCGGCTACGGAACTCTTCTCACCCTCCCGCCTCAAACTGCTGGCCGGATTTTCCAGGTTTGTCAAGCATAATGCCGGAGCCGTTAAGGAATTGGTGCAAAAAATGCTTCCCACACCGGCGCTGGAGGTACTTGCCGACATGGCCCCGGGTGAAGCCCGGGTTGTGAAATTCGAAGATAAAAAGCTGGGCATCTACAAACATGAGGATGGGAATATAAGTGCTGTGGAGCCTTCCTGTACCCATATGGGCTGCGATGTGCATTGGAATGACGCTGAAGAAAGCTGGGATTGTCCCTGCCACGGAGCCCGCTACAAGCCCTCCGGCGAAGTATTGAATGGTCCCTCGACCCAGGGATTGAACGAAGTAAATATTGCCGTTGAAACGGAAAAAAATAAATCTACACATTGATACCCCGCTGCACATACCGGATTCAACTCTCGGAAAAATTTACCCTGGGGGATCTTGAAGAGCTGATCGACTATCTGGATTCCCTCGGCGTTTCCACCATTTATGCCTCGCCGATTACGGCGGCTGTTCCCGGAAGTACGCATGGTTATGATGTGATTGATCCGGGAATTCTTAACCCGGAGTTGGGAACCCTCGACGATCTGCAGAGGATTTCCCAAAAGCTGAAAGACAAACGGATGACCTGGCTTCAGGATATCGTCCCTAACCACATGGCGTTCAACGGGAGAAACCATCGTTTGATGGATGTACTCGAACGGGGTCCCAAATCACCATGGGCGGGTTATTTCGATATAAATTTTTCGCATCGGGGATTTGCGGGCAAACTGATGGTGCCTTTTCTGGGAGACGATCCCGATGTTGCCATCCGTAAAAATGAAATTCAGTTGGTGTTGACCGATGGTGGAATTATTGTTCAATGTCCCGGCGATTCGTACCCGCTATCCTTATCCGCCTGTGCCGTACTGGAGGAAATTGCAGCACAACTGGATATGCCGCTTCCTGAACAACTTTTGGAATGGATTAATGCCGGAAACACCGATACCACGTATGAACAATGGATAAAGCGAAAAGAACAAATATTCGGATCGCTGAATTCAACTATTTCCGAACGGGCAGAAATCAACAAACTGCTCGTGTTGGTAAACGAAAGTCCGCGCTGGATAACGCTGATACTCGATAATCAATTTTATCATCTCCGCAATTGGCGCGAGGCTTCTTCTTCCATCAATTTCCGGAGATTCTTTACGATAAGTTCTCTTATCGGTGTGAGAATGGAAGAAGAGTCGGTGTTTGAAGATTATCACGGGTTTATTAAGAACCTGTATGAAAATGGTCTGATCCAGGGTGTTCGCGTAGACCATGTTGATGGATTATTTGATCCCTCCACCTATCTATTCCGATTGCGCAGACTGATGGGAAAGGATTGCTACATTATTGTTGAAAAGATTCTGGCTGACCGGGAAACTCTCCCGCAGGAATGGCCCATTCAGGGAACCAGCGGATACGATTTTCTTTCCATCGTTAACCGATTATTTCTCCGTGCAGACGGGAAAGAGAAAATGGAGGCGCTTTATCAGCGGTTGCTGCCTGAAGAGCCGGCCTATTCCGAACAGGTGTTGCGATCCAAACAAGCGATACTCAAGGAATATATGGCGGGCGAATTGGATAATCTTTCGCATCTTCTTCTGACCCTGGACGCCGGATTGGGTTCTGACCCCGAGGCGATAAAGGAGGTTCTTGCCGCATGGATTGTCCATTTGAATGTGTATCGCATCTATCCGGATACCTTACCCCTGCGCGAACGAGAAAGAGAGATTCTCATAGAGTCTTTCCGGAATGCGGTTTTACATACTCCGGAATTGAGTGAGGCATTGAATACCTTATTGCACTTTTTTACCGTTTCCGACAGCAGTGCTGAAAAAAATGAAACAAAGGTATCCTTCATGCGGAAGTTGATGCAACTTAGTAGTGCATTGACGGCCAAGGGAGTGGAGGATACCTCGTTTTATACGTTTTCCGTCTTGATTTCACAAAATGAAGTGGGCAACCAACCTTCGTTGCCGGGATTAAGCGTTGATGAATTCCACAATAGAATGCAGGATTGGTCGATCCGCTGTTCAGCTTCGCTGAACGCAACGGCGACGCACGATACCAAACGTGGGGAGGATGCGCGGATGCGGCTGAATATTCTGCCTTCCAGGGCAGAAGAATGGGGGGAAGCCGTAAGACGATGGGTTGCAATGAATGAAAAGGTTAGGGATAAGATTGGCGAGAGGCTGATTCCGTCCCGGAAGGAAGAGTACTTTATTTATCAATCCATGGTGGCGGGATGGCCTCAGGATCTGTCGTGCCCCGACAGTTATATCGAACGGCTGCAGGCTGCTATGCGCAAGAGTTTGCGGGAAGCCCGGGAAAACAGTTCCTGGGATTATCCCGATACCGGCTACGAAGAAGCCTGTATGGACTTTATCCGAAAGGTACTCTCCCCCGAGCATGAATTTATAGAGGATTTCCGGTCCTTTGTTGCGGGGGTTATCGAAGCAGCCGTTCCTCTCTCCCTGGCGCAGACCCTTATTAAACTTACCACCCCGGGAATTCCGGATATCTATCAGGGGTGTGAGGTCTGGGATCTGAGTTATGTGGATCCGGACAACAGAAGGCCGGTGGATTATGACCGACTGAAATACGCATTGAAGCGACTGGATGAAATCGAGTCCTCCTCCGATTCCGCGCTTTGCGACTTCTTTAAACGGGAAGCCAACCGTGGTGTGGAGAAGCTTTACCTGATCAGACAGGTGCTGTCTTTCCGGAAACGGAACGCAGCGCTGTTTGAAAAGGGGGTCTATCTGCCGCTGAATACAAGTGCTGCAAGGGATCAGGTTATTTGTTATGCCCGACATTGGGAGGGGCACTATGTGATCGTAGTGGTACCGCTGACACCTTATTTCCCACTGACTGGATTAAAGGTTCATCTATCCAAAGAGTTTCCCACAGAATGGACGGAGCTCTTCACGAACCAGAGAGTTGGTACAGACGATAAGGACGACTTCAGGTTGTCCATTCCCTCTGGATTTCCCGTAGCCTGTTTTGTTTCCAACAACACGATAAATTCCTAGGATGGCACCGCTGGATTTTTGGATTCTTCCAGGATCAGGCGCCGGAACTCTTTCTGTGCCTTTGTTTCATACGCACCCTGCAAGCGGATCAGCATGGCGCGACGAATATTCCGTCCGGTTATCGGAACAGCCACGAGTTTGTCGGAGCTGCTGATGCTGCTCTGGGTGAGTACGGTATGCCATTTCCCCGTTTTTACCAATTCAATCAGTGTAGGAATATCATTGATTTCTGCCGCTACCTGGGGGTTAAGCCGGTGACGGGCAAAGGCATCGTCGATGAATTCTCTTGTGCTGTGACCTTTGGCGGCCAGCACCAGGGGTAGTTCGGCTACTTCCTTTAGCGTGATATTGGATTTCTGTGCCAGCGGATGTTTGCGGGCTATGGCCAGGCATAGGGCAGACTGAAACAGCGGTTGGTATTCCAGATGCTCGTGCATCATCAAGTCTTCGAAGGTCAGCAGCAGGTCGGTTTGGTGGTTAAGCAACCGGTTTTTGAGTTCATCCGAGGAGCCAAAAATTACCTGCATTTTTACCAAGGGGTAGCGTTGCATGAATTTTACCAGCACCGGCGTAAAAAGATGGCGAAGGCCGGGGGATACCCCGATCGTCAGATTCCCCGTTTTCAGTTCCTGGAGGTCTTTCAACAATTCAAATCCGCTGTTGGCGCTGGCTACTGTTTTCAGGGCGTAGTCGTAGAAAAGTTTTCCTGCTTCCGTGAGGGCAATGCGTTTTCCGATCCGGTCGAAAAGGGGGATGCCCAGTTCGTTTTCGAGTTGACGGATTTGCTGCGAAAGTGTACTCTGACTGATATTCAGTCCGGCCGCAGCCTCGGTGAAATTCATCAGTTCCCTGGCTTTCACGAAGTAGCGCAACTGTCTCAGCTCCATTCTAAATCGACTTTATCGATGGATAATATTGAAAAATACCGTTTTACAAATATAGGAATAGAGACGAAATTTGTAAGCAAACCCGATGCATGAATACATTCCGGTCGCTACGTTCCCGCAATTTCCGTCTTTTCTTCTATGGGCAATCCATCTCGCTGATGGGCACCTGGATGCAGAAGACGGCAGTCTGCTGGTTGGTGTACCGGGTAACGGAGTCGGCCTTTCTTTTGGGTTTGGTGGGCTTTGCCAGTCTGATACCTTCCTTGTTTCTTTCTCCGTATACAGGAATTGTCATCGATCGGTACAACCGGTTTAAACTGATGATGATTACGCAGATTGCGGCCATGGTTCAGGCAGGCGCCCTTGCGCTCGTGGTATTTCTGGGTTACTACAATATCACACTGATTGTTTTGCTTAGTCTTCTTCAGGGCGTTATCAATGCCTTCGACGTTAACTGCCGGCAAACCCTTATGCTGGATATGGTGGATGAGCCGCAGGACTTACCCAATGCCATCGCTCTCAACTCTACCATGGCCAATATGGCCCGGATTATCGGTCCGGCATTGGCAGGGATCGTACTCTCTGCCTTTGGGGAAGATTTCTGCTTTATTTCCAACTTCCTCAGTTTTGTTCCGGTGCTGATTTGCCTGATGCTGATGAACGTAAAAATACCGGAGCCGGCCCGAACCCAAAGAAAAATCATGGACGACCTGAAACAGGGATTCACCTATATCCGATCCGAAAAGGAGATGCGTACCATGATTCTGCTCATTGCGGTGAGCAGTGTCTTTGTTATCCCCTTCAATACCCTGATGCCGATTTATGCGCGCGATATCTTTAACGGTAACGCCCAGACGTTCAGTATAATCGAGAGTGCCATTGGTGTGGGGGCTTTGGTTAGCGCCGTATATATGGCGAATCTCAGGAATACCTCGAATCTGTTGAACATCGTGCTGATTTCGTCGATCCTGCTTGGCGGCAGTGTTCTGGTGATGGCCTTTTCCAAATACTTTTCAGGCCTCCTCCTGTTCCTGGTTGTCAGTGGGTTGGGGATGATGGCACAAACTTCTGCGATCAACACCTATATTCAGACCCATGCCGATCCGACGATGCGCGGAAGGGCAATCGGCTATTTCCTGATGGCCTATCAGGGAATGATTCCGGTGGGGAGTCTGCTGGTCGGTTTTTTTGCCGAAGCTATGGGTACCCGTGAAGCGGTAGCCCTATGTGGATCGGTGGGGTTGCTTTCTGCCTTTGCCTTTTGGTATTACGGAAGCAAACACTTCGGAATGGGAAAAGTGCTGAACTTTTTCAGTTTCCAGCGACTTTAGCGTTGTCTCTCTCATTAATATTGTAGGATTTAAGTTGAGGAATTGCGCCGGCCAACCGGCGCAATTTTTTTGCGATTAACTTGCCGATAAATGTCTACTAATTTAGTAGAATGAATTAATTTGCGCAGGAAAATCATAATTCTTATTTTGTTGTATTATCGGTTACCTCTAAGTTTGTGCTATGCGATTAACCAATGAGCGGGAGCTGATTGCCCTGGTGAAAAGGGGGGATGAGAAGGCTTTTGTAGCGTTGTATAACGCCTACAGTGAGGTCTTGTACTCTTTTCTCGGCAAGCTGATTTCCGACCGGGAGGATATCCGGGATGTGGTGCAGCGCACCTTTCTCAAGCTCTGGGAAAATCGCGAAGGCCTGAAGGAAGAACTCTCCCTGCAATCCTATTTGATGACGATTGCGCGGAACGATATCTTCAATATGGTGAAGAAAAAAGTTCTGGCCCGCAGGTATGCCGAAACGGAGCCCGTTTCGGAAGCTCTTGATAATCGCATGATGGCCAACGAGTTAAAGGATATACTCCGCTGCGTTCTGGCCATGCTCCCCGAAAAACGGAGGGAGGTATTCCGGCTCTCCCGGATTGAGGGGTATTCCAATGCCGAGATTGCCGAAACGCTGAATATCAGTAAAAGCACCGTTGAAAATCATATCAATCATTCCACGCGGCAGCTCCGAACCATCCTGAAACGGATGTTTTTCTCCGGCTAAAAAAAATTTTCCGCCATTGGGTGCATTCCTTTTTCAAATTGTATAGTATATAGTTTAAGCGTTTGTTCGTAAAGTGAAACCAGAAGTCCTAAAAAGGTATTTTGAGAATACAAGTTCCGAAGCAGAGACGGCAGCCGTTGAGCAATGGTTACTTGAGCCCGGGAGTCAGGAAGCATTCAATCGTTTTCTGGACGAGTATTGGGCGGAGCATCTCCACAGCAGTTCTGGTGTATTTAAACGGAAAATTCTACATCGGGGCGCGGTGCGGCGACTTGCCCCGAAGCTTGCCATAGCCGCTTGCTTTCTGGTAGTGGCCTCTGTTGCCGTATATTTCTTTGCAGCTGAGAAGTACGATCGTCCGGCGGAACCCATCGTGGCCGAACAGATGTCTCGGCTAGACAGCATTCCGGTTGCTTCGGCGGTTGAAAATCCACAGGAGCGGTCGGAAGCTGCGGTAACAGCGGTTGTTGCGGAAAGCCGGAAGGAAAAACCCATTAGAAAAAAATTAAGCTCCGGATCATCGGTAGCCCGTTCGAATGTGGCGGATACCGGGAAATTAAACCAGCAGGGGGTGAAGATGAGCCGGTTTTCAAAAGTGATGATCAATGAGGTTGCCCTCTCGCAACTTGATCGTACCGAACAGTTCGAAGTGCTTAGCCATATGGCACTCAGAGTCAATATCCACGAGGCCTCCCTCGCGGAAATTGCCGGCCTCTTCCGCGAGAAATTCGGCATCCAGATCGAACTCTGCGCGCTCAGCCAGGCCAAACGTTTTCAGCAGGCAAAAAGCTATTCGGCTTCCTTTGCCGAAGTTACCTTCTCTGATCTGATCAATGATATGTCGAAGCAAATGATGTTCACCTATTCATTTGTGGATCATAATACAGTCAAAATCTGTTTTGACTAATTAACCAAACTGCTTAGTAATAAGATTCTGCTATGAGAATTACTGTTGCAACGGTATTGACTACCGTAATGGTCCTTCTTTTGTCCTGTAGCAAGAGCAAAGACGGAGATAATACCGCTCCGGAAGAGCAGACCTACAGTGCTTCCTATCCCAATAGTACGTTTGTCGTTTCCCGAGGAATTGACTTTACCAGCGGCCCCCTCGAACACAATTTCCCGCAGGGCGTCCGATTTTCCATGGTCGATGTACGGAACGATGCCGATAAAACCGTTTCCGCATTTCTCGCAAATTATCAGGTGGGTACCTGGACACAACCGGTCAATAAAACTACCGACCTCACCGAAGCTTCGGTAATCGCCAAATACAAACACGAACAACAGCCCGGCGTAACCATTGATCCATCAACAGGAGCCATCACCATCCGTGGAAAAGCAACCCAAAATATACCGATCGGTATATACCATGTGTACATCGAAGCCCGCTACAACAACGGCTCCACCATCCTGAAAAATATCGCCAGAATTGAATTGGGCGATGAAGCCGCCAAACAGGCGAGGGCTTCCTGGAAATACAGTGCCGACAGTAAGTATGCGGAAGCTGCAGTCACCGTTACCAAACTGACCGGCAGCGGCCTGGCCGAAGCAGCTGCCGCAATCGATGGATACAACGCTTCGCGCACCTATGTTCGCCTCAAAATTGCCGACGACCGCAACAAGGGACTTGCGATAACCGATATAAACTGGAATGCCCAGTTTTCGCCCGCCTCCGTAAATCCCTGGCGGGAAGGCATTCTTTCTTCCGATGCGGCGATTCTTGCCTCTCCGATCGATCGCTTCCCCGTTATTGAAAAAGACAGTATACTTAAAGGTTCGGTGGAGTCGGCCCTTCTTACCAATAAGAAGGCTGTAGACCTGGAACTCGCCCTCAATATCAATGGCGAAGGAATCTTTGATGTGGTCGTGAAACTCGTCAATCACGAAACGCAGAATGCCTTATGGTGGCCGAAGGGAAAGGAAATCTATTCACCTAACGAACTTCGTTCCAATAATTTTAATTCACCCGACAGCCGTTGGTCGTACAGCCGTATGGACTGGTCGGACAATTTCGTCGTGTTCTGGGAAAAGGGATTTGGTTCCAACCCGAAGAACGCTCCGAAGTCGGTGGATATCCAATTGATGCTTCAGAACCTGGAAAAGGCCTACAGCTATTATTACGATACCATGCATTTTGTGCAGGTAGGCAATAGCAAGGCCGATCGTTACCGTACCCTGGTGATGCTGTATGAGCAGGACGAGTGGTTGGCTACTGGATCGGGATACGACCGGCAAGCCGGGGCCATGTGGATCAACTATTCCGCAGCGGCAAGTGCTGCCACACTCGCGCACGAGGCGGCCCATACCTTCCAGTATCTCAATAACTGCGATGGTAAGTACGCCTATACCGGAAACTACAATTATATCGGACAGATCTGGGAGCAGAGTGCGCAGTACCAGGCCTCCCTGCTGTATCCAACCGCGTATCAAGGATATATTGCTTCCTTTGTGGCCAACACGCACCTGAGCCTGCTTCATGAAGAGAATCGTTACAGTAATTTTTATCATCTTCAGTATTGGCACCTGCTTCATGGGGTGAAGTTTGTCGGCCAACTCTGGCAACAGGCGGTAACGGCTGAAGATGCGATAGACACCTATAAGCGGATTACCGGCATCAGCCAGTCGCAGTTCAACGATGAGATTTACGACTATGCCCGTCGTACCCTGAACTGGAATTTCCTGCACAAAAGCTATTACACCAATTATATTCTTTCCAGTTCCGCCGCCAACAGCCATAACTCCAAGGTAAATCTTCAGGACGATGGCTACTACTTGATCGATCCCCAGAAATGCGTACAGGGCTACGGCTTCAACGCCCTGCAACTGGAAGTTCCTGCAGCAGGAACCGTCGTGAAAATAGATTTTGAAGGCGTGCGTGGAGACAGTCGTTTCAACAGAGCCTACGACGCGTATGCGGGCTGGCGGTGGGGACTTGTTGCCGTCACCAGCACGGGAGATGCCGTTTACAGCCCGATGATGTCGGACGACAGCGGCGAACTTTCGTTCGAGGTGCCGGCCAGCACCAGCCGATTGTATTTTCTGGTAGTCGGTGCGCCGACTCAGCATTTTCATCATGTTTGGGACGACAATCCGACCAATGATGAACAATATCCCTGGAAAGCAAAATTCGAGAATACGGTGCCGAAGAGTTAGATAGTAAAGGCGTGCTGCTGCGTTCGCCGGCTAAGCGGTGATTGGCGAAGCGCTGCGGTGAACCATTTCCATCCCATACATACGAGTACCAATCGATAATTCCTGAACATCAACTATACGTAACATGAATGAAAAGTTCCGAATCGGTAGAGTAGCCAGAACGGTTACGGCCGCGATTATGATCGCGTCGCTGCAGCCCGTTTCTGCTTACAGCCAGGTTACCCCGGCACAGGTTATGGTTGTGCCCAAGATTGTGGGTAAGGTATTAGATGAAGACAAAAAGCCACTTCCGAATGTTTCCATTCAACTGAAGGGAAACAAAAAGGTGGGGGCCGCTTCCAACTCACAGGGAGACTTCGTTCTTTCTCACGACAAGATCGAAGGTGTTTTGGTATTCAGCCATACCGGATATAAAACCCAGGAGCTGGTGCTGGGCCCTTCAACGAAGTTCCCTTTGGTGATTACCATGGAGAAAAAGACCGACGAAATCGGCGAAGTGGTGGTTACCGGTTATGCCAACCGTTCGAAGAACAGCTTTACCGGTAGTGCCGTTACGTTTTCTGCCGAAGAAATCAAAAAGGTGAGCAACCGGAACGTGCTGCAGAGTTTGCAGAACCTCGATCCTTCCTTTGTGATGACCGAAAATCTCAGCCTGGGTTCCAACCCCAACGCCCTGCCGGATATCCAACTCCGTGGTAAGTCGGGGCTGGAAGATGTCAGGGGAGAATACGCGGGTAACCCCAACGAGCCCTTGTTCATCCTCGATGGTTTTGAAGCCTCGCTTCAGAAAATCTATGACCTCGACATGAACCGTATCGCTTCTGTGACGCTGCTGAAAGACGCTGCAGCCAAGGCAATCTACGGGGCAAAAGCCGCCAATGGTGTTGTGGTTATTGAAACCGTGCGTCCGAAGGAAGGCGCCATGCGGGTGTCCTACAACGGAAACTTCAACGTTGAAGTGCCGGATCTGACTTCCTACCATCTTACCGACGCGCGCGAGAAACTTCAGGTGGAGTTGAACGCCGGTCGTTATACCTCCGGTTCCCCTTTCTACCAGCAATTTCTCAACGAACAATACAACGAAGTGCTGAAGAATATTGAGCAGGGCGTCAACACCTACTGGCTTTCCAAACCTCTTCGCGTGGGAATGGGCAATAAGCATACCCTGTTTCTGGAGGGAGGATCGGCGGCCATGCGCTATGGAATTGATCTTACCTACAACAATGTGGTAGGTGTAATGAAGGGGTCCAACCGCGAAAACATCGGTGGGTCCATCAACCTTTCCTACAGAAGTGGTAAACTCCTGTTCCGCAATATTCTGAACCTGACCTTCAACAAGTCGAACAACTCGCCGTACGGAAACTTCTCCGAATACACTTCGCTGAATCCCTACTTCCGTGCGGAAGACGAATACGGCAATGTACAGAAACTCCTGGGTACCTTCCGTTCTTCACCGTCCGGAACACCGACCTACTATTTCAACCCCCTGTACAATGCCCAGCTGGAGACCAAAAACTTCTCCACGTACAACGAGATCACCGAAAATTTCTATACCGAGTATCAAATCCGACCGGATTTGCGACTGACCGGAAGGGTCGGATTTACCTTTAACGGCAATGCCTCCGAAGTATTCCTTCCCGGGGATCATACCCGCTTCGCGTTGTGGACAGGTGATTCCTATTACAAAAGAGGTTCGTATACCATGACCGATGGGAAAAGCACTTCCCTCAGCACCGATCTGTATGCGAACTGGGGCAGAACCGTCGACAAACATGTGTTTTTTGTGAACGGGGGATTCAACGCCGCAGCCTTCGGCAGCGAAAGCCATGGAATGACGGCCTGGGGATTCCTGAACAACAGGGTAGATTTTATCACCTTTGCCAAACAATATGAAGACAACGGTGTCCCCTCCGGATCGCAGTCCATCAAACGGGAAGTAGGGGTGATGGCTTTCGGTAACTATTCGTACGACAACCGTCTGCTGGCCGACTTCAGCATCCGCAGGAACGCGTCATCGGTTTTCGGATCCGACAGCAGATGGGGTAATTTCTGGTCCTTTGGTCTGGGTTGGAACCTTCATAACGAAGATTTCTTCAAACAGATGAATGTGTTTAATCTGCTGAAGATCAGGGGATCTATCGGCTCAACCGGTAGTCAGAACTTCAACCCGTTCCAGGCTATGGCCACCTATAGCTTCTTCACCAGCAGCACCTACGATAATATATCAGGAGCCTATCTTCATGCCCTGGCGAACGATAACCTGAAATGGCAGGAAACCATGGACTACAACGTGGGTGTGGATGCCAAGCTGTTCAATCGTCTTAACCTTCGTTTCGACTATTTCCTCAGCAACACCAACAGCCTGCTGATTGATTTCACGCTTCCCTCATCAACCGGATTCTATTCCTACAAACAGAATCTCGGTTCCCTGCGCAAAACAGGATTTGAAGGAACCGCCAGCTATCTCGCCTATTCCGACCCCCGTACACATTCCTTCATTTCTATAAATGCTTCCTTTGCCGCGAACCAAAACAAGATTACCAAAATTTCTGATGCGTTGAAACGTCTGAACGAAGAACAGGACAACAAGACCGATAACCTGAACGTTCCGAAAACCCGCTACGAGGAAGGACAATCGATCAGTGCTATCTGGGCTGTTCCCTCGCTGGGCATCGATCCCATCACCGGTAGGGAAATGTTCCTCTCCAAAGACGGAAAAACAACCTACGTATGGAGTGCCGATGATCAGGTGGTTGCTGCAATCACCGATCCCAAACTCCGGGGGAATTTCGGGGTGAACATGGAATACAAGGGATGGGGACTTTCCGCCTCCATGCGTTATTCCATCGATGCGGGTTACTATAACTCAACATTGGTGAGCCGTGTAGAAAACGTGAACATTGCCAACAATGTGGATACACGGGTGCTCAACAATACCTGGCAAAAGCCCGGTGATGCTTCTTATTTCAAGAGAATCACAGCGGCTCCGACCCAAACCAGACCAACCACCCGTTTCGTTCAGTCGAAATCTGATCTGACCTTCTCGTCACTGAATGCATACTATGATTTCAAATGGAAAAATATCCAGAAATATGGACTGCAGAATCTGAAACTCGGATTCTATATGTCTGAAGTATTTGTGATATCCAATGTGAAAACGGAACGTGGACTCGACTATCCATTTGCCCGTACATTCTCATTTTCCATTCAAACAACATTTTAATTACGGGGTATGAAGAAGATAAAAATATTGATGATAATCGTTTCTGCCGGAGTGCTGTTGAGCTCCTGCAAGAAATGGCTTGATGTTCAGCCGAATTCGCAAATAAAGGAATCGGAAATGTTCAAATCCGAATCCGGATTCAAGGAAGCGTTGGCAGGTGTGTATACCATCCTCACCGAGGAGCCTCTCTACGGTAAGGAACTTACCTACGGTATGATGGGGGTCCTTTCCCATGAGTGGGTTGGTTATCCAACCGCTTACGATGAAGATGGGAATTACAACTATACGGCCGCCAATGCGGAGCGCAGAATTGAAGGCGTATGGGCCAACATGTACCGCGCCCTCAGCAACGTAAACAATATTCTGGAGAATATCGACCAGCATAAAGTGTTTACCGGTGATAATTTCCGTGTCATCAAGGGGGAAGCACTGGCGCTCAGGGCCTTTATCCACTTCGACCTCCTGAGGTGTTTCGGCGCTTCCTTTGCGGCCAATCCGGCACAGCCTTCCATTCCCTATGTAACCCGGTACACCGCCCAACAGTCTGCTCAGTTGACGGTACAGGCTGCTGCTGCGAAAATTCTGGAAGACCTGCTGGAAGCACGTACACTTCTTGAAGTGGACCCTATCTATACCGGAAGGGAAGTAGGCGAATTTGAAGACAACGGATATCTGGTAAACCGCCAGCTGCACCTCAACTATTATGCAGTAGAAGGGTTGCTGGCCCGGCTCTACCTATATATGGGTGACTATGTGAACGCGAAACGTTCTGCCCAGAAAGTGGTAAGCTCTTCCAAATTCAGTTTCAGCACCCAGGACAACCTGATCAGAGGTGTGGACCTCAGCGGTGCTCCGGAACATCTGTTTGCCCTACAGGTAACCGGACTTCCCCAGCGCTCCATACAATACCTGTCGCAGGAAGGTTCGAGCATTTTCTCGCTGACCGAAGCCACCCTGTTGTCGTACTACGAAAGCATTACCGACGATTACCGCTACCTCTATCTGTTCAAGAACGGAACGGGAGTCAGTGCCGATCGTAGGTTCCTGCTCAAGTATGCTGCGCCTTCCGGAGATGTTTCAGCCTATTATCTGAATAAGATGCCGATCATCAAGCTCGCTGAAATGTATTATATCCTGGCGGAATGTGCGAACCACGATGGAGAAGATGTTCTCCCCTACATCAACGCCGTTCGGAGAGCACGCGGCGTGCCCGAAATGACTACAGCACCGGCCGATTTCCGCTCGACCATGACGGCGGAGTTCCGGAAGGAGTTTATCGGCGAGGGCCAGTTGTTCTATTATTACAAGCGTTTGAACCAACAAACCATCAGCGGGTCCGACAAAAACCTGGTGGGACTCAAGGCTTATATATTCCCGATACCCGCTTCCGAATACGAAGCAGCCGATCGTGTTGATAACCGCTAAAAATTATTTTTATGCGACTGAAAAATCTATTGTTGATAATACCCGTTCTTATTGCTTCCTGCGAGAAGAACGATGAACTGAAATTCGAGGAAGGTAAAAACCAGATCAATATCTGGCTGGGTGCCTCAGGCCTGGTGGAAGACAGCGTTACCTACAATTTTGCCTATACCGTCGCCGGGCGCGATTCGGTTATGTTTAATTATCGTATGACAGGGTATCCCCTGGATCATGATGCCGAATTTGAGTTGGGCATTGTGTCCGGCGATACCAACCGCGTTTACTATTCCTTCGGAAAATATGTAATTCCTGCGGGTCATTATGAAGGAAGGTTTCCGATCTATATCGATAAGCCTGCCGGATATGCGGAATTTAAAAACGATGTTGGGGAGATTGTTTTTAAGCTGAAGGAGTCTTCAACATTTAAGGAAGGCGCGAAAGAGCTTAGCCGGTTAAAGGTGAAATTCCGGAATCATGTTTCCAAGCCCGACAACTGGGATGTGGCACCGAGTCCCTATTTCACGATGGCCCGCTATTTCGGTGCCTACAGTGATGTGAAATATGCCTTCATCATCCAAACCACGGGTATGGCCAACTTCAAGATCTACTATACCGTTGCCGCCAATCCGGAATTGGAAGAAAATACGATTACGGCTACGCAGGCGACCTATTTCAAGCATCTGTGTAAGGTGGCCCTTCAGGAGTACGTCGCCAAAAACGGTCCCCTCCTCGATGAGAACAATAATGAAGTTATTTTCCCATGATTATTATTCCCAAGAATATGAAAAGAATAAAACTTTTTGTCGGTAGCCTATTTGCGCTGCTGTTGCTGCACAGCTGTTACAAAGACAAGGGCAACTACGACTATACCAACCTGGACGAGGTGGTTATTGACACCTCTGTCGCCGGTATTCAGGCAGAATATTCCGTGTACCGTTTCGACACCCTTTCCATTTCCCCCCGAATTTATCTGAACGGGGTGGAAGTGACCTCGGAAGCCCAGGTAGAAGGAAAACTGGATTTTACGTGGACCATTTTCCAGGCTACTACCGGCGGTACGGTTTACAGCCGGGATACCCTCTCAAAGCACATGCACCTGGAAGCAGAGATCACCAAACCGGCCGGTATATGGATTGTTCACCTTGCCGTGAAGGAAGTCAATACCAAAGTGGAAACCTACACGCGCTTTACCGTAAATGTATCGGAAGCCCTTTCCGATGGCTGGATGGTACTGTATGAGAGGGAAGGAACAACGGACGTTGGGGTTTGGGTGGATGAGCGGATCAAAGCCGGTGTTGTTACACCCCGACTGTTCTTGGATCTGGTGCGCAACTCCAATGGTGCCGCACTGGAAGGAAAGCCCATGGCCATGGTTCATTCAATCGGGCCACTTTCTTCCGGCGATGTACTTATCGCTTCCGAAAAAGATATGATTGGTGTTGACCGGTCTTCCTTCCAGACGACCTTCGGATTTGAAAATCTCTTCTGGTCTGCGCCTGCTCAAAGATCAATCAGGATGTTGACCGGAACGCCGGTGAGGAAGGAGTATGTCGTCAACAACAATAAGGTTCATACCGTCAACTTTGCCTCCTCAGGTGTATGGCGTACCAACTTCTTCGGAGCGCCGATGAACGGTGAATACGGTGAGCTCGAGAACTGGAACCCGAACTATATTGGTGGTGTGTTTGATGCCGTGGTTTACGATAAAACCAACCGCCGCTTCCTGTATGTGGGCACCAACGGCACTTCGCTGGTGCGCTTCCCCACACAAACCGGTACACCTCAGTTTGAACCCGATGATGTGGGACTGGATATGAAGGCACACGACTGGGGACTCTCGAACTACGAATACCTGATCATGAGCAACGCAACCAACACCTATCTGCTGATGGCCAATTTTATGGCCGCGGCCAATACCGTGGGTATGCGTAAGGTGGATATGACCAATTCGCCGGATGTTCAGAACATTACCACCATGGCTTCCGCTTTTGCCGGACAATATGTATTGTATGGCGCCAACTCTTCGGTTTACCTCTTCCGTTATAACTCCGGTCAGAACGCGGAAGCGCTCTGGACTGCTCCCGCAGGTGAAAAAGTTACCTGTGTGCGCTTCCAGAAATTCTTCCATGCCCAGTTTCAGACGTTGTTCCTGCCCAACCCCAACCGCGTAGTGTATATCGCTACCTGGAATGAGGCAACACAAACCGGGAAAGTGTACAGCTACTTTATCGACCCCTCAAACGGTAGTATCGATTTGTCGTCTGAACGGGTTGCTGAAGGATTCGGAAAGGTTAAGGACATGAGTTATAAGTGGAATCTCTAAATTTAATAAACAAAAGTGAAATGCGTTGTTTGAAGTTTTTAGGTGTTTTGATTTTAGCCTTACCTATTGCTACGTTTGCCCAAACGCCTCAGAAAGTAAAGATCACAGGAAAGCTGGTGAATGTTAAGGAGAAGTACAACCGGGTGTATGTGTTCTATACCGAAGATGGTACCAAACATCTCGATTCTGCGGTCATCAAAAAGGGAACCTTTTCTCTGGAGCTGAATATTCTCGAACCCCTGCAGGTTACCTTCGCTGCGCTGGAAGTGGTGCCCGGAAGACGACCCGGAGTGATGCTGGGGGGCGATAATTCCATGAGGATATATATCGAACCCGGCGATATTAAGATCACCAGTCGGAATACGTTTTCCAACTTTACCGTATCCGGTTCGAAAAGCCATACACAGTTCGAAGAGCTGAGCCGTCGGGCTGGAGAAAAGCAGGCCGAGGTTGTTGCGCTCAACAACGAGCTGATGCGCAATAAAGACCTGACAGAGGAGCAAAAGCAGGAGTTAAAGGCGAAGATGGCAAAAGCTCAGGAATATATAAGGGAGAATGTGTTCGGCAAGTTTCTGAAAGAGAATCCCACATCGCCGATTTACTTCTACGCCCTCGAGCGCTATGCCGGATCGTCCCGCGAGAGCCTGGAGAAAGTACTGGAAATGTATCAGTCGCTTCCCGAGGAGCAGAAGAGTTCCTATTCCGGACAGGCATTTATCAAAAGAGTTCAGGGGCAGCTGAATATTACGATTGGAAGCATGGCGCCGGAAATCAATCTGCCTACTCCCGAAGGAAAGAATGTAGCTCTCTCGTCCTTCCGTGGAAAATATGTGTTGCTTGATTTCTGGGCAAGCTGGTGTGGTCCCTGCCGTAAGGAGAATCCTCATGTGGTAGCCGCCTTTAATAAGTTCAAGGATAAGGGCTTCACCGTATATGGCGTTTCGCTCGACAGGCCCACCGATCGTGATAAATGGGTTCAGGCCATTCAGGCAGACAATCTCGGTGCCTGGACCAATGTTTCGGATCTGAAGTATTGGAACTGCGAAGCGGCACTGAAGTATGGCGTAACCGGGATACCCCAGAATTTTCTGATTGATCCTTCGGGAAAGATCATTGCGAAAAACCTGCGCGGTGAGGCACTTCTCCGGAAATTGGAGGAACTGCTTTAGGTGCGGCATCAAACGATATTATTCCCGTTTGTGTTTAAGAATGCGAAAGGGCGGCAGAATGTTCTGTCGCCCTTCGTTATGTTGGCGCAATTGACCACTTGCGAAGCACTAGTCTCTTCTAATAAATCTACAAAAAAAGCGGGATATTTCCAAAAACGCCCCCTTTGGAGTTTTCCCAACATTTTCTGCGGAATATTGTTAATTCCAGACTCTCCCGTGCCCCGCCGGGTTCTTGATAATGAGAATGCCTACCAGCCCGGAATCTGGAAACATCGAAAAACGATAATAGGTTTTACCGATAAAAAAGCCATAACGGGTAAGGTCAAATGTAAGGGTGTCCGGTATTTCGGACGCCCCTTACTTTTTACGTGCCCGGGTAGGGTGAGGCTGGAACAATACTTGAATAACGAAAAAGAAATTCCCGCTATGCCATTTAGTTTATTGGATTCTGTGAAGGATTATTTCAATCCTGAAGTGATACGCAAGGCTGCCCGCTATTTGGGCGAGACGGAGCCTGGGGTAAAAATTGGGCTGAATGCGATTTTCCCTGTTGTGATTACCGGGATTGTGCAGAAGGCGGAGGCAGAGCCCGAGCGTCTGTTGAATCTTGCGGATACCGCCTATGCAACCGGCATCAGCTCCAATCCGGGTGCCGCTTTTACGCCTGGTGGAGAGGGGGTGCCCACGATTGCGCCCAATCTCATGTCGGAGCTTTTTGGAGGACGGGAGGCCAGCATGGCGAATGCGATCAGCGAACATACTGGATTGAAGGGGGCCAGTACGGCGTCTCTGTTTGCAACGGTGACGACGCTGGCCACTGCGTTAACCGGTAAATACGCCATCGAACGGCATTTGTCGCCACAGAATTTGTCGGCCCTGCTCGTCGAGCAGAAGGGACGGCTATGGACAGCCTTTCCGGACGCATTGAAGTTGGCGGGCATGCAGCCGGGCTACACCACGGTAACGGTTACGGAGAGTGGACAACGGCCCCATGAGCCCGGAGCGGAGCCCGGCAATATGCGCTGGAACTGGACTTTTCCGTTGGTCTCCGGACTGGTAGCCTGCTTGATCACCCTGGTGATTGCGGTTAGCTGGAAGGGCCGACCCGACGAGGGCGGTCCCAAGGGCACCGACGATGTTCGCGTTCCTATCGGGCCGATAAACGAAACCGAATTGATCCGGATGGAACCACCCGGCAGAGAAAATCACCCCGACAGCACGCAGCGCTCGCCATCGGCGGATGGACGTTAAATCGGACGAAGCGTTATAAGTAAAGGACACTGAATCAGATAAAAGGCGATTTTTTTCATTTTTAGGAAATATCCCTGTACATTTGCACCCTGTTTGCAAGAGACAGTGTCCGGGAAGTAGCGCAGGCCGGTAGCGCACCTGGTTTGGGACCAGGGGGTCGCAGG
>ENA-UOVV01000864-UOVV01000864.1-compost-metagenome-genome-assembly--contig:-NODE-864-length-29112-cov-22.162164_pt1 | contig 29112 bp, 28 predicted proteins | sample MGYA00238155_ERZ761577 | MGnify/ENA primary metagenome ERZ761577 (study PRJEB28898, sample SAMN06268775) | compost metagenome | isolation source: Emeryville, CA | place: USA:Emeryville, CA | collected... | reverse complement strand
GGGGGACTTGAACCCCCACGTCCGAAGACACTGGAACCTAAATCCAGCGCGTCTGCCAATTTCGCCATCCGCGCGCGCCTTAACAATATCCGGTTCGACAACGCCCTAGTTTTGGGGCGAGCGATCCTCTCAGATGTGGGAATGTCCACACGACACCCCCTCGTATAGGCCCCGGTAGATGTCCTAGTGTCGGGACCAGAACGTTTTCGCTGACGGCCGCCCGTGGTGGCAAACCCTGAACATTCGGGGGGCGAGTGCCGATGGAAGGGGCATGCACATGCAGACTCCCGCGCGTTGTGACGCGTCCTACCCGGGCGTGACGCAACGTGTCATGGGCGTTTGTTCCACCACAGGAGGCGCGATCGGAAGCGCACTCACTTCTGTGGCACAACAGGCCATAGGGCGGGCACTATGACGATCAATGCACACACGCACGTCACTGACGCGCGTTGGACGCAACTTCTCGACGACGCGATCGCAGGTCACGGCGTCGAGTGTCACTTTCAACCCATCGTCGATCTCGATCACCGCGTCGTCGTCGGCTACGAAGCGCTTGCGCGATTCGCTCACTCCGATGCGCTCGGCGTGAGCCCCGACGTCTGGTTCGCCCGTGCTCGAGCGCGTGGCGTGCAGGCTGAGCTTGAGGCGGTGGTGCTGTCTCTCGCCCTTGATCGCCGCACGCAGCTGCCCAAGGACTGCTTCCTCGCCGTCAACGTCGAACCCGACTCGCTTCGCCACCCCCGAGTGCGCGAAGTCTTCAACCGCGAGGCAGACCTCACCGGCTTAGTCGTCGAGATCACCGAGCACTCCGCATGGGAGTGGGTCGACCTTGAGCCGTCGATCAACTACGTGCGCTCCAAGGGCGCGCTCATCGCCGTTGACGATGCGGGCGCCGGGTACTCCGGCCTGCAGCAGATTCTTGAACTGCGGCCGTCGATCCTCAAGCTTGACCGCGCGATCGTCCAGGGCGTTGCGACGGACGAGGCGAAGGTCGCTCTTGTCGAGATGATCGGTCTGTTCGCGTCCCGTGTTGACGCGTGGGTGGTCGCTGAGGGCATCGAGTCGCTCGCCGACGCGAAGCGTCTTGCCGACATGCGTGTTCCCCTCGCCCAGGGTTTCCTTTTTGCTCGACCCGCCGCTTCCTTTGCGGAGATCGACGCCGACGTTGCGCGCCAGTTGGCGGCCTTCGCCGACCAGTCGGGCGACACGATGCACCGGCTCGTCGAGTCGGTGCCGACCATCCGCCAGGAAGAGTCGATCGAGCACGCGTGGAGTCACGTCGACAGCCAGTGGGTTGTCGTGGTCGACGGCCAACAGCGCCCGCACGGTCTCGTGAACCCGGCCGCGGCGATCGCCGGCGAACTGATCTCGACCCTCACGGTGAACGTGAATGCACGCCCCGCAGAAGTCGCTCAGCGCATCTCGGCAGCGCGCCACGAGCCCGGCCCGCCGGTGCTGGTGACGGATGACCACGGCGCCTTGCTCGGCATCGTCACCTTGCGCCGTCTCCTCGGCAAGCTCTCCGCGCTCGCCTCCTGACGAAGCGTTTCGACGACCCAGGCGCCGGCCATGACGGCCGACGCTCGAATCATCTGCTCAAGAATCGATACCGAGGTCGCGGCGCAGCTTTGCGACGTGTCCGGTCGCCTTGACGTTGTACTGGGCGAGCTCAACGGTGCCGTCCGGCGCGACCACGACAGTCGAGCGCAGTGACCCGGTCACCTTCTTGCCGTACAGCGACTTCTCGCCAAATGCGCCGTAGGCCTTCTGGATCGAGTAGTCAGGATCCGAGACGAGTGTGAAGGTCAGTCCCTCCGCCTCGCGGAACTGCGCGAGCTTTTCAGGAGTGTCCTTCGACACGCCGACCACCTCGTAGCCGGCGGTCTTCAACGCGGCCAGGGAGTCCCGGAAGTCGCATGCCTGCGTGGTGCAGCCCGGGGTCATCGCCGCGGGGTAGAAGTACACGACCACATGCTTGCCTCGCAGGTCGCTCAGTGTGAAGGTGCCGGTGTCGGTGGGGGCGGTGAATTCGGGGGCGACGTCGCCCTTGTCAAGTCGAGTGCTCATGGTCCAATCAACCTATCGTGTGCGGGGCGGATTCCCTCATCGGACGGGGCGGCGCCGATTTCGTCGACGTCCGGGAGCCTGGTAATGTGTTCTCTCGCGTCAGCAGAGCGCCTCTAGCTCAATTGGCAGAGCAACTGACTCTTAATCAGTGGGTTCCGGGTTCGAGTCCCGGGGGGCGTACAACACGCAAAGGCCCGGTCCAGCTGGACCGGGCCTTTGTCGTTGGCAAGGCGAGTCATCCCGCGAGTTCACCGTCGGAGCTCAACACAAGACCGATCGAGACCTCGCCTTGGCGAATCGCCGTCTTCGTCAAGGGACCACCTGCGTCGAGGGAGGCGAAATCGGTGATCTCCACCCCGTAGACCTCTTCAAGTCCAGGTTGGCAGAAGGCTCGCTCAGGGCACTCGGGAGGGCCGCCGAGGGACAAGCCGCCGCCGCATGCCTCGGCAAGGTCGGACAGCGTCGTCACGCCGTACTGCTCTGCGAAGGCAGTGGTGACGGCGAAGGCGTTCTGATCTTGTGCCGCGGCAGGCTCGCCGAAGACGATGCCGACCTGTGAGCCGAGCTTGTTGAGGGCGTCGGTCGTGACGGTGATGTCGCCGGAAGCGACACTGGGAGCGTCGGCGCCGTTGAGGCGCTTGTTGAGGAACTCAGCCGCGGTCGCCGCGTACTCCGGCACGATCGCGATCTCGCCCGACTCAAGCGCGGGGAGGTAGGTCTCGCGGTTGCCGATGGTGCGGACTGACGCGGAGTAGCCAGCGTCGCGAAGCACCGCGGCGTAGATCTCGGCGATCGTGATGCTCTCAGAGAAGTTCGCGGCTCCGATGGTGAGCGATCCGGAACCGGTGCTCGGGGCAGTGAGGCCCTCGTCCGCGACGAAGGCCGACGCGACCTCGGCCGAGGTCTGGCGATCAACGTCGACAGCCTTGTTGAGTTGGATGAGGGTGGGCGTATCGAGTGCCTCGGAGACGACGTTTAGTGCGTCGAGCACGGCGGGGTCATCGGCCACTGACGCATTGACCGCGGGGATCACGTTGTCGGAGTTCTGGAGGTGCTGATCGTCTTCAAGCACCACCAGGCTGTCGCCAGGCACAGGCAGACAGACTGTGGCCGACGTTGCGGGCAGTGACGCGTCACTGGACGGCGCGGACGTGGTGGAGTTTCCGGATTCGGATGAGCAGCCTGCGAGTACGAGTACGAGCGCGAGTGCGCCCACAATGGCGAGGCTTCCACGAGCGGGATGCATGTTGCTCCTCTTGCTTGGGGTGTGGACATGAGGGACAACTGACTGGCGGCGCAGTGTGTTCCCCACTGCGCCCGCTGGGCGCGTGAGGCGACGAGAGGCGGCGACGCTCATGACGCGACTCGATGCTGCTGTCGCAGCGGCGCTGGGGTGAGGCAACGTTCGAGGCGAGAGAGCGCGAAGTCGACGATCAACGTGAGTGCGGCCACGAGGATCGCACCGACGATCACTTTCCCGTAGCGCTGAGTCGCGAGACCGGTGTTGATGATGACGCCTAGGCCGCCGCCAGCCACCAGCGCTGCGAGCGGCACTGTCGCGACGGTCTGCGAGGCCGAGGTGCGCAGTCCCGCCGCGATGAGGGGGAGTGCGAGTGGCAGCTCGACCTTCAGCGCCACCTGCAGGCGAGAAAGGCCTTGCCCGAGCGCGGCCTCGCGGACGTCGCCGTCGACGCCCGCCATGGCGGTGAAGGTATTGGTGAGGATCGGGGGGAAGGCAAAGATTGCCGCGGCAATGATGACGGCCCGGTTGCCGAAGCCGATGGACGACGCGGCAAAGAGGGTGAGCAATGCGAGGGTTGGCATCGCCCGGGAGACATTTGACAGGAGCACCGTGATGCCTGCGCCTTTGCGGGCGTGGCCAAGGATGAGCCCGAGCGGGAGTGCGATCGCGGTCGCGGCGAGGACGGCCGCACCCGACATGTAGAGGTGCTCGATGCCAAGCGCGATCATCGAGTCCTGTGCCCAACGCCAGCCACCATCGAAGGTGGGCCGGGTCAGGCCATTCGCGCCGGTCCAGTTGACCGCCGTCGTCGCGTACTCCCACGCCTCAGCCCAGACGCTCATGCGGGCCTCCTGCGCCGTGCCCATGGCATGAGCGCACGCCCGGCAAGAACGATTGCGACGTCAAGGACAAGCGCAAGGGCGACGCACAGAATCGAGCTCGTCGCGATCTGCGCACGGTAGTTGGACTGGAAGCCGCGGAACATCAGCTGGCCAAGTCCGCCATAACCCACCACCACGCCCACGGTCGCGAGCGCGACAGTGGAGACCGTCGCGATCCGCAGTCCCGCGACGATCGAGGGCAGCGCATTGGGCAGTTCGACTCCCATGAGCAAGCGCCACCGCCCATAGCCGAGGCCGCGCGCGGCGTCGACGACATCCCTGTCCACGCCGCGAAGCCCGATGAGGATGTTGCGCACGAGCACAAGCAGCGCATACATGACGAGCCCGATGAGCACCGTTGTGCGACCGATTCCGGTGAACGGCGCGAGCAAGGCGAACAGCGCGAAGGACGGCACCGTGTAGAGCACGCCTGCAGCGCCGAGGACGGGCCCGCTCAACCACTTCACTTGCTGCGCGAGCACTGCGAGAGGGAATGCGATTGCGAGGGCGATCGCTACCGCCTGAACAGTGAGCGAGGTGTGGATGCCAAGAGCGTCCGAGATCTCTGACCAGTTGCGCTCGACATAGCGCCAGGACAGCCACGGATTCGGCTGGGCATCCATGCATTCACCCTAGCCATACGGCCTGACAGAGGCTCCCTGTACGGTGATCGCATGGGAGGCACCGGAATCGTCCTCGAGCACGTGCGCAAGACGTACCGGGACGGCACAGTCGCAGTCAACGACCTGAGTCTCGAGGTGCGGGCAGGGGAGCTGCTCGCTCTTGTGGGCCCTTCCGGATGCGGCAAGTCGACCACGCTGCGCATGGTGAATCGCCTCATCGAACCCACCTCAGGTGCGATCTTCGTCGACGGCACCGACGTGATGAAGCTCGACCCCGTGCAGCTGCGCCGCCGCATCGGCTACGTCATCCAGAACGTCGGATTGTTTCCACACCGCACCGTCGCCCAGAACGTCGCGACGGTGCCGGGGCTTGAAGGATGGGACAAGGCGACCACTCGTGCTCGCGTCGACGAGCTGCTCGACCTCGTGGGGCTCAGCCCGTCGACCTATGCGCGCCGCTACCCGCACGAGTTGTCGGGGGGAGAGCGTCAGCGGGTGGGCGTGGCACGTGCACTCGCAGTCCGGCCCCCTGTGCTGCTCATGGACGAGCCTTTTGGCGCTGTCGATCCGCAGGGGCGGAGGCGGCTTCAGAAGGAGTTCGCGGCGCTGCACAACGAGTTGGGCACAACGGTGATGATGGTGACGCATGACATCCGCGAGGCGGCTCTGCTGGCCGATCGCATCGCCGTGTTCTCGCCGGGCGCCACGATTGAGCAGATCGACGTTCCCGACGTCGTGACGGCGGCACCCGCGAATGACTTCGTGGCGGACTTCGTCGCAGACTTCGCGGCCTGAGGTGCGAGGCGCCTAGGCGTCGTCCTCGCCGTCGGCCTTTGTCGAGCGTCGGCCCGCGGAGCGCCCTGCACGCATGAGCCTGCTGTCGCTGCGTTCAAGTCGTTCTCGCCAGCTGACGCGCCACCACGCGACCTTTTCGCCTCGGTCAAGAGCGGCCTTGCGCTCCTCGCGTTCTTGAGCGAGACGCATTTCGCGCGTACGCCGCCTGCGCCGTCCCGTGGTGACGATGTAGTACACCGCGCCCGCGATCCCGAGCAGCAGCACGGTGACGAGCATCGGCACAAAGATCGCGACGAGAGCGAGCCCCACGGCGAGGGCATCCTCCGCGAAAGAGGCGAGCGGTGCGCCCGTTCCGCCGGTGGCCGCGTTGACGGCTGGCCGGGACGTTGCTTTGCCGGTATGGACAAGGAAGGCGATGATTGCGCCTGTCACTCCGGCGATGAGTGGGTTGTCGCTCCAGAAGTGCTCGTGGTCGAGTTCTGCGGCCGACGCTGAGGCGGCGAAGATGACGCCACCGACCAGCGGGCGCACGGCAGTCTGGATGAGGTCGTTGACGTGGTCGACACCAGGAATCTTGTCGAGGACGAGCTCTGCGGCGAGGAGCAGGAGGCCGATGATGATCGTGGGCCACTCCTGGAGCCACATGAGGTTGTCGGGCAACTCGATGAAGGTTGAGAAGCGTGCGAACATCCCGACGAGCACGAGCGGGATGAAGGCGTTGAGGCCTGCGGCGGCGGAAAGCCCGGCTCCCGTCAAGGCGGCGATCATGCTCTCTCCTTCTTGGCGCACAGGCGCGCCACCGCCCAGGTTAGCCAACCGGCGCGAGGCTCGTCGCAGCACACACGGCGAAGGCCCCTCACGCGAACGTCAGGGGCCTTTGCCTTGATGGGGTGAGCGACGGGGCTCGAACCCGCGACCCTCGCGACCACAACGCGATGCTCTACCAGCTGAGCTACGCCCACCATCGGCCATGAGGCCAGCGAAAAGTGTATCAATAGCTTGGAGGCCGTGGTGACCTCAGCGGATCACGACGCTGGGGCGTCGGCCTCGACAACGCTCGTGGCTGCTGCGCGTGCAGCGTCGGTATCGGGGCCGGGTGCCGCGGCGAATATCGTCTCGCGGTAATAGCGCAGTTCCCGGATCGAGTCCTCGATGTCCCCGAGAGCGCGGTGGCCGCCCGTCTTTGCGGGTGCATTGAAGAACACGCGGGGGTACCAGCGGCGCACGAGCTCCTTGATCGAGCTGACATCGACGACGCGGTAGTGGAGCAGCTCCATCAGGCCCGGCATGTCGCGATCGAGGAAGGCCTTGTCCATGCCCACCGTGTTGCCGGCGAGGGGTGCGCGCACGCCCTTTGTCTGGCTCGTCACGTGATCGATGAGGAGACGCTGAGCTTCTTCCATCGTGATGCCGTTGTCGAGTTCGGGCAGCAGGCCGGACTTCACGTGCATCTCGCGCACGAAGTCGCTCATCGCCTCGAGTGACTCGGGGGAGGGTTTGATGACGACGTTGAGCCCAGGTCCAAGCGGGTTGAGCTGTGAGTCGGTGACGATGCACGCCACCTCGATGAGCGCATCGGCCGTGAGGTCGAGGCCGGTCATCTCGCAATCGATCCAGACCAACGGGGCATCAGGCATGGTCCAACTCTAGAGCCCGAGTGCGCGCATCGAGGTCGCGATGAGCAGGTTGTGGGCATCTGGACTTGACATCACGACTCATGGCTGGTTGGTTAGTTACATCACTAATGAACCCAATAACGAAGCGAGGTGATGATGGACGACGATCGCCCGATCTTCCTCCAAGTTGCCGAGCAGCTTGAAGAGCAGATCATCGGTGGCGCGATGCCGGAAGAGTCTCAGGTGCCGTCCATCAACGAGCTTGCCGCCTTCCATCGGATCAATCCCGCAACCGCATTGCGGGGCATCAACCGCCTCGTTGACGCGGGGGTGCTCTACAAGAAGCGGGGCATCGGCATGTTCGTCGCCGCGGGGGCACGTGACGTGCTCATCGCCCAGCGTCGGCTCAACTTCCAGGTGGATTACGTCCGCCCACTCCTTGCCGAGGCCGCTCGACTCGGCCTGTCCACCGACGACCTCGTCGACCTCATCAGAAAGGAGGCGCGCCCATGACCGCGATCATCCACGCACACGGCGTGTCCAAGAGCTTCGGGTCGGTTGACGCCGTCCAGGACGTGACGTTTGACGTCGCTCAGTACAGCATCTGCGGCCTGCTTGGCCGCAATGGCGCTGGCAAGACGACCTTGATGAACCTGCTCACCGGTCAGGAGTTCGCCGACGCTGGCTCGATTCGGCTGTTTGGCGCATCGCCGGTCGAGAACGCGTCCATCTTGTCGCGTACATGCTTCATCAAAGAGTCGCAGGTCTATCCTGAAGGCTTCTGCGGCAAGCACGTGCTGCGCGCTGGCGCGTGGGTGTATCCCGAGTGGGATCACGCGCTCGCCGAGGAGCTGGTGGATGCGCTCAAGGTGCCGGTCAACCGGCGAGTGAAGAAGATGTCTCGTGGACAGCGATCCGCTCTCGGTGTGACGTTGGGTCTCGCTTCGCGGGCGCAGCTGACGATCTTCGATGAGCCGTATGCAGGGCTTGACGCCGTCGCGCGCCACACGTTCTACGACTTCCTCTTGCGTGACTATGCGGAGCACCCGCGCACGGTCCTCATGTCGACGCACCTCATTGACGAAGTGGCAGACCTTCTCGACCACGTCCTCCTCATTGACGAGGGCCGACTCGTCATCGATGCACCGGCTGACGAGCTCCGTGGTTCAGCCATCACCGTGTCCGGCGTGTCGGCTGACGTGGAGCGCTTTGTGTCGAGTCGACACGTCCTCACGACAGACGTGCTTGGGGGTCTCACGAGCGCAACGGTCGCGGGCCTGAGCTCTGCCGACAAAGTCGCGGCAGTCGAGGCCGGATTGGAGCTCGCACCTGTGTCACTCCAGCAGTTGATCATCGGCCGCACTCGTGGCGCACAGCAAGGAGAGGTGGCGTCATGAGCGTCGCAGTTGACAGTGGGGAGAATGTGATGGTGATTCCGAGCCGCGCGCGTCGGATCGCAAACGTGGTGAGGCTCCATGCGGCAAACCCGGTGCCCACGCTCATCTTGCCGTGGCTCATCTTCGCCGCGGTGTTCGCGCTCAACCTCGCAATCTGGATCGCGGTGGTGAGCGCAGCTGGTGGGCGTGACCAGCTTGAGCCCGATGCGTTTGCAAACAATGGTGCGATCAGTTGGATCTATGTGTTCCTCTTGGTCGCCGCGACGCAAGCGATGAACCTCACCTTCGCCTTTGCTCTCGGGCTCGGCATCACGCGACGGGACTACTTCCTGGGAACTGCGCTGTATCTCGCGGGCCTTGCAGTCTTCTACGCGACGGGGATGACGGTGCTCGCTGCAATCGAATCGGCGACGAACGGCTGGGGGCTTGAGGGGTACATCTTCGCGCCTTTGTTCATGGGAGACCTCCCGCTCGTCGAGCAGTTCGCTGCTCACCTGATGATCGCCGTGTTCTTTTTCGCAACGGGCCTGTTCACCGGCGCGATCTTCGTCAGGTGGCGCGCGCTCGGCCTCTACGTTTTCTTTGGGGCGCTCGCGTTCGGCGTCGCGGGCCTCATTCTCATCGCGTCGCTGTTTGACGGATGGCAGGGCGTGGGGGCGTTCTTCACAGAGCGATCACCGCTCGCGGTGATCGCGTGGACACTGCCGTGGTCGGGTGTCACCGCAGTCGTCGCCGCCCTCATCTTGAGGCGTGCGACGCCGCGCTGAGGCGCCGGTCTCATTAGGGCGAGGCTCTCTCCTTGACGAGAGGGCCTCGCCTTTTCTCTGCCCGGAATCGGGGTGCAGATCAGGGGAATCCCCGATAGACACTCAGGGTATACACCCAGTGTATAGTTGGCGGCATGGACAAGGCGCCGGCATTGCTGGGCCTCATCGCAGATGGGGCTTCACATGGTTATGACCTCAAACACCGCTACGACGCGTACTTCGGCGCCGAGCGGCCCATCGCTTTTGGGCAGATCTACTCGACCATTGCGCGAATGATTCGTGATGGGTACATCGAGCCCTTGGGTGAAGAACCGGGCGCTGGCCCCGACCGCAAGCGGTATGGGGTCACGGCAACGGGTCGTGAGCATTTGCGCCAGTGGCTGTCGACCCCAGACGAGCCATCGCCCACTCTGCAGTCCAACCTTTTCGCCAAGACCGTTCTTGCGCTCTTGCTCGATGACGATGCGGACGGGCTCTTGGACGTGCAACGTCACGCCCACCTCGCGCGAATGCGTGACCTCACCACCGCCAAGCACAACGCGCCCATGCTCGAGCGCTTGGCAATTGACCATGCCCTCTTCCAGATCGAAGCCGACCTTCGCTGGATTGACCTCGCGAGCGCACGCCTCGCCGACATGCGACAGGAGATTCTTCGCAATGACTGACACCGCCCTCACCCCTCCCACAGTCGCAACGGCGACCGCCCTCATCGAGGCAACGGGTCTTTACAAATCCTTCGGTCCCACCGAGGCCTTGCGTGGAATCGACCTCGCCGTCAACCGTGGTGAAGTCCTCGCCGTCATGGGCCCGTCGGGCTCTGGCAAGTCAACGCTTCTCCACTGCATCGCGGGCGTGCTGCCTCCGGACTCCGGCCGTGTTGTCATCGACGGCACGGATGTCACAGGGCTCTCTGCTGACGCCCGGGCGCGCTTCCGTCTGTCCAAGGTGGGTTTTGTCTTCCAGTTTGGGCAACTGCTGCCTGACCTTTCTGCGCTCGACAATGTCGCGCTGCCCTTGCTTATGGGCGGGATGAACCGGCGCACCGCCGCAAAGCAAGCGCAAGAGTGGCTTGAGCGCCTCGACCTCGCTGACCAGGCGTCGAAGGTCCCCGGCAACATGTCGGGGGGCCAGGCGCAACGCGTCGCAATTGCTCGCGCTCTTGTCACCCATCCGAGCGTGGTCTTCGCGGACGAGCCCACCGGCTCCCTCGACTCGGTGGCGGGAGAAAAGGTGCTCAGAGCAATGCTCGACGCTGTCCGCGCGGCCGGCACCACCGTCGTCCTCATCACGCACGATCCCCGCACCGCTGCATACGCGGACCGCGAGGTCATCGTGCGCGACGGACGCCTCAGCGGCGCCTCGCGGGGCGGTGCCGCATGAGGCCCGCAGCCGCACGAATGATCGTCTTTGGCGCCGCAGGAGCGACACGCCGCCTCATCGGCATCGCTGCTGGTATCGCACTCGGCACCGGCATGCTGCTGCTCTTGCTTGGCGCCTTCATGCACATGCCTGATCGCGATGCGCGTGCAGGCTGGATGACGGCGCGAGGAGAGTTCCGCGAGTTCAACGACAACGACGAGCTCGTGTTGCCGACGCCGGCACGTGAGGACGTCTTGGTGCGGGTTTCAGCGGACTACCTGCGCGGCAAGGCTTTTGAGCGGATCAGCATCGCGACGACGCCGGACACCACGGTCGAGTTCCCGGGTGGTCTCGAGCCTCTCAAGGCTGGCGAGTATTACGCGTCGCCGGCGCTGATGGACCTCATCGAGCGCTACCCGGATGACGAGCTCGCACAGCGCTACGGCACCTTCAAGGGCGTGCTCCCGGACACCGTCATCAAAGGCCCGGACCAGCTGGTCGTCATGGTCGCGAAGGACTGGGATCGTATGGCAGCGGACCCGAACGCGCGGGTGCAAACAGGTTTCCCAGACAACGGTCCGCGTGCGACGTCGATGGTCTACCGCGTCATCTTGGGCGTTGGTGCCGTCGCGCTGTTGGTCCCGGTCGTCCTCCTCGTGGGCACTGTGTCCCAGCTCGGCGCGGCAGCGCGCCGTGAACGCTACGCAACTGTCCGCCTCATTGGCACGGGACGGCGCACAATGGCAAACCTTGCCGCACTTGAGATGGGTGTGGCGGCACTTGTCGGCGGCATCGGCGGGATCGGCATGACGGCCTTGCTGCGACCGCTCGCGGCTCGCCTCCCCATCGCCGGCACGCGGTCCTTTCAAGCGGACCTCACCGCTCCGATGACAGCTGCCGTGCTCGCGATCGCCATGCTCGTGGTGCTCTCCGCGGGCATCGCGTGGTGGCGTTCGTTCCGTGATGATGTGGGCGCACTGGGTGCCGTTCGCGAGCGCGCTGAGAAGAAGGTGTCGTGGCGGCGAGTGACGTTGCTTGCGCTCGGCCTTGCACTCTTCTCGAGCTCGGCGTTCATCGCATCGCGAGGGTGGGGCGACGAAGGCACGCTCGTGCTGGGACTCGTCTTTGGCTTCGCGGCGATCACCTTCGGCATCGTCATCGCTGGCTCATGGATCACCAAGGTGGTGAGCTCGGCCTTTGCGCGCAGAGCGCGCAGCGGCTACTCGCTTGTTGCCGCAGGAAGGCTCTCCCGGCACCCGCGTGCAACCTTCCGTTCGGTCGCGGGTGTGGTGGTCGCGGTGTTCATCGTGTCCGTGCTTGCCGGCGTCGCCAGTTCGATCAACAGCTTCGTCTCCTCCCGAGACGAGCCCGGCCTGTTGCCGCTCAACGCCGTCTCGGCGGATGTCGAGGAATGGTCGGACCCGGTGGCCATGGTTGCTGCTGCAGAGGCGATCGAGGGCGTGAGCGACGTCATCGCGGTGCGCATCGGTCCCGATGCGGCGGACTCCGTCATCACGGCGGACGAGGCGCGGATCCTGGGGATCCCAGACCTGCCCGACTCCGAATGGGTGGCCGTCGACTTCTACATGATGCTGTCCGCTGACATGTGGAGTCAGAAGCCGGATTCGCCCCGGGCCTCAGCGCCGCCGGTGGGTGACGACGTCCGGTACGTCGTCGCGGTGACGGACGGCAAGGCGAGCACCATCGATCGCGTCCGCACGGCCTTGAGCGTCACAGGCGACATGACATTCGCCCCGGTGACGCGACCCGAGTTCGGAAGCGCCGCCACGTTGGACATCACTCACCAGTTGGCGGTTCTGTCCTACATCGGCATGGCGATTGCGGTGGGGGTGTCGGCCATCTCGCTCACGGTCGCCACCGTCTCAGCGGCACTCGATCGCAAGCGCACGTTTGGGTTGTTGCGCCTCAGCGGAATGCCGGTGCGCGACTTGCGCCGCACCATTGCGGTGGAAGCGGCCATGCCGCTTGGAGTCACGCTCGTCGCATCAGCCGGACTCGGATTCCTTGTCGCCTACGTCATGGTGCTCACACTCGGCCATGATCTCTACCTCACGTGGCCCGACGCGCGATATTGGTGGGCGCTCATTGGCTCAGTCGCAATCGCCGCGCTCGCCGTGAGCGGATCCTTCGGAATGGTGCGACGCTCTACCGAGATGACGTCCACCCGATTCGAGTAAGCACAGCGTGGTCGCTGGTCCTAATGCCGGGGCCAGCGACCACGCTCGTACTGGAGGGGGTATTCAATCGCAGCGCCGAGATCGTGAGCCCAGCGCAGCGGCAGGTGGGGATCGCGGATGAACTGGCGTCCCACGAACACGGCATCGGCCTTGCCCGTCGCGACGATCTCCTCTGCTTGGTGAGCCTCAACAATCTGGCCCACCGCGGTTGTCAGCACGCCGCTGTCAGTCTTGATGGTGTGAGCGTGCGGCACCTGATAGCCAGGAGCGGACGGAATCGTGACGCCGGTGATGAGACCACCGCTGGACGTGTCGATCACGTCGCCACCGGCGTCGGCAATCCACGATGCAAGCTGAACCGACTGCTCAAGGGTCCAGCCCTCGGGCTCCACCCAGTCGGTGGCCGAGATGCGGACAAAGACTGGGACCTCATCTCCCACCTCAGCACGGACCGCGCGCACCACGTCGAGCAGCAGGCGGGCACGGTTCTCGAGAGAGCCGCCCCACTGGTCCTTGCGCTCGTTGCTGAGCGGGGAGAGGAACTGGTGAAGCAGGTAGCCGTGCGCTCCGTGAATCTCAATGACCTCGAAGCCTGCCTCGATCGCGCGCCGCGCCGCGGAAGCGAAGCCGTCGACAACCCGGGCGATGCCCTCGTCGTCCAATGCGACGGGAGCGTCGTACCCCGTGAAAGCGATCGCAGACGGCGCCACGGTTTGCCAGCCGCCGTCGCTCACCGGGACGGTTCCCTTTCCGGACCATTCGCGGTAGGTGGACGCCTTTCGCCCCGCGTGCTGAAGCTGAATGGCGGGCACTGCGCCTTGACTCTTGATGAAGGTGACGATGCGGGCCCACGCATCGCGCTGCGCGTCGTTCCACAGCCCGGTGCACCACGGCGAGATGCGGGCTTCGGGAAGAACGCCCGTCGCCTCCGCCATCACCAGCCCCGCGCCGCCGCGTGCAAATGAGCCAAGATGCACGAGGTGCCAGTCCGTGGGCACGCCATCGCGGTCCTCACACGAGTATTGGCACATGGGGCTCACCCACACTCGGTTGCGCATGGTGATCGAGCGAACGGTCAGGGGAGCGAAGAGCGCAGTCGACATAGACGCATCCTCTCGGTAGGAAGGGCCGACGCTGGGGGCCACTGGTCCCCGCGTCCGGGTGGCTGACGTGCACAAGCCGGGCGACTCAGTCACCTGTCGCTAAAATGGAACTCGTCAGAGACTGCCGGGACGACCCGTGCAGACACGTGTCGAGTTGGGACGGCCCAGCAGAACAGGTGTTCTCCGTGCCTGCTACGTCAACGTTGCGGTCAATTCTCCCACGCCCAGCAATCGTGAAGCTCAGCGTCGGCTGGGGTGGCGTCGTCCTCATGGTGTTGGGCCGCTCCCTTGTCAGCGACCATCCTCACGCACTTGCCATCGCCCTTGTCTTGGCGGCAATCGTTGCCGTCATCATCACGTGTGCCTTTGGAGTGGTGACGCAAGCGGAAGCGCTCGCCCGTCGCCTTGGCGACCCGTACGGCACCCTCGTCCTCACCTTGTCGATCATGGTGATCGAGGTGATCCTCATCGCTGCCGTCATGCTCGGACCCGGCGACCATGCGACGATCGCCCGCGACTCGGTGATGGCGGCCACGTTGATCGTCCTCGCCCTGATCATCGGTGTCTCTGTGCTCGTCGGCGGAACCCGCCATGGCGGACTCGTCGTCAACCAGGCGGGAGTGTCGACGTATCTCGCCTACCTCGTCGTCCTCCTCGCCGTCGCCTTCGCATTCCCTGCTGTCGTGGGCGTCGGGGGTGCCTATACAACGGCACAGGCGTGGCCGGTGCTCGTGCTCATCGTCGTGTTGTACGGCTATTTCCTGTACCGGCAGACCGGAGCGCAGAGCGGCGACTTCCAAGAGGTGGTCGACGCTGCGGCGGTCGACGCTGCGGTGGCCGACGGTGCAGCCGAGCGCGCGCCGATCGCTGAGGTCTTTCGGCAGCACCGGGCAGAGCTGATCGGCCGCGCCTCGGTGCTCATCGCAACCGTGGTGCCGATCGTGGTGCTGTCTCACGACATGGCGGCGCTGCTTGATGACGGGTTGAGCCGGCTGGGAGCGCCGGTGGCGCTGTCGGGACTCCTCATCGCGCTCATCGTCTTCATGCCGGAGACGCTCACCACCGTGCGCGCCGCGTGGATGGGCGAGGGTCAGCGGATGAGCAACTTGGCTCACGGCGCGCTTGTCTCATGCGTCGGGCTCACGCTGCCCGTGGTCCTCGCAATCGGGCTCGCGACTGGGCAGACGGTGGTGCTGGCCCCCAATGCGGCCGGCTTTGTGCTCCTCGGGGTGGCGATCGCGCTCAACATCGCGACCTTCATGTCGCGGCGTGTGAGCGCTGCCCACGGCGCGGCCCACGTGCTTGTCTTCGTGCTCTACGTGATGGCGGTCTTCGCGTGAGCGCACGAGGAGCGCAATCCGTGCGCCCCCGGCAGGACTCGAACCTGCAACCTACGGATTAGAAGGCCGTTGCTCTATCCATTGAGCTACGAGGGCGTCGCCCGGAGGGCCTTTCTAGAGTAGCGGCGCTGTGGGTGGTGTGATGTGCGTCGCACCTCGATCGAAACGTTTTCACCCCGGGCCTCCGTGCCGATTCTCCAATCAAGTAGTCGTGCACCATTTGCGGCTTGACCGAGCACCTCTTGGCGATGCTGAGGGGTGCATTTGTGCGAGAAAGGGTGATCAGTGAACGAAATTGTCGGACGGTTCGCCGTCGGAATGATGGCGATCGCTGCCGCACTCATCGCTGTTGCCGCGATTGGCATTGCGGGAGTGCGCGGCTCACTTGACGCCGATGCTGCGACCACCGGCATCGCCGTTGCGGCACTCGCAGGTCTCGCTTTGACCGCCGGCATGAGGCTCGTTGTCAACCGTACGGTGTTCAAGCCGTTGCGGGGCATGCGCGAGCTGCTTGGACGCGCCGCCTCAGGCGACCTCACCGGCTCCGCCAATGAGGGTTGGCCCGGCGACTGGGGCGCCATCGCATCCGAATACAACAAGGTGATGGCGACTCTGTCGGCGAACTTTGCCGCGATCGAGGCTCAGGCCACCGAGCTTGCGGCGTCCGCTGAGGAGCTCTCCGTCGCGTCCGGTCGGATCGCAGCGAACGCTGCGTCCTCGGCGCAAGAAGCCCACACCGCTGCCGCATCTGCCGAGCAGGTGTCGACGAGCGTCCACACCCTTGCGACCGGCACTGAAGAGATGTCCGCGACGATTGCCGAGATCGCCACGACCACCGAGCGCGCCGTGACGGTCGCTGGCGAGGCTGTCCAGGTAGCCGGGGGAGCGAGGGCGGCAGTCGAGCGACTCAACGCGTCATCCGGTGAGATTGAGCTCGTCCTCAAGGTGATCTCCTCGATCGCCGAGCAGACCAACCTGCTTGCACTGAACGCCACCATCGAGGCTGCCCGTGCAGGCGAAGCGGGCAAGGGCTTCGCTGTTGTCGCCAACGAGGTGAAGGAGCTCGCGCAGGAGAGCGCTCGAGCCACGGACGACATCGCACGCCGCATCGCTGCGCTTCAGGACGACACCGTCGCGGCGTCGAAGTCGATTGGCGACATCGCGACCATCATCGACACGATCAACGAGTCCCAGGCGTCCATTGCGGCTGCGCTCGAACAGCAGACCGCGACAACGGATGAGATGAGCCGTTCGGTGACTGAGGCTGCGACCGGAACTGACCAGATCGCCGCGGCCGTCACTGGTGTCGCGACGTCGTCCGCCTCGACGTCGAGCGGCATTCGCGACAGCGAGCAGGAGACCTCGCACCTGTCCTCGCTCGCCGCGGCGCTCGCGGACCAGGTGAGCAAGTTCTCCTTTGACGCAGCAAACTCCACGGGACTGGATGTCGGCGCTCAGATCACCAAGGCGATCGGAGCTCACGGCAAGTGGAAGGCGCGGCTCGTCGACGCGATCGAGAACGGCAGCCACAGCGAGGACATCTCAAAGGTGGCCCTCGACAACGTCTGCGAGTTCGGCAAGTGGCTCCACAGTGCTGACGTCGCCCCCGAACACGTCCAGTTCCGCGACCAAGCGAAGGCTGAGCACGCGCACTTCCACAAGGAAGCGGCGGCCGTCCTCAAACTCATCGACGCAGGAAAGATCAACGACGCCCGCTTCGCGATCGACATGGACGGCTCCTTTGCCGCGATCTCTCGTGAGCTGACCGCCACCATGACGGCCTGGCGCAAGCGCACCCAGGCGGCTCTCGTCTAGTTCTGCGCCCGTTATGGGTGGTCCATTGACCGATTCCGGCGCGGTAGCCTCATGCCCTACGGGGTGAGAGGGCAGGCTAGGTACATGGAATTCAGGCCGATCAAGACCTGGGCGTACCCCGGCGCCCTCCTTGATGCGCTCATCGATACGCGGCGCGTGGTCTCTGCGGTCGAGTTACCGCTGCCCACGGGCCGCGAGCGCGAGGCGAATGAGTTGATGGAGCGCATGCTCGATCAACTCGACCATCACCTCATCCCGCGTGTGCGCGAGGAGTCCTCTCCGGCGATCGTCATCGTCGGAGGTCCCACCGGTGCCGGCAAATCGACAGTGGTCAACGCGCTGCTCGGCGAGGAGTTGACGGCGTCAGGCGTGCTCCGCCCCACCACAAAGGTTCCGCACCTCTTTCACCACCCGCTCGACGCAGGCGTGCTGTCTGACGTTGCCGCGCGCGCTCGCGTCCAGCCGTCGGAGGCTGTGCCCCGGGGGCTCGCCATCGTCGACAGCCCGGATCTCGACTCGGTGCGCGGGGAGAATCGCGACGTCGCTGAGGACCTTCTCGAGGCGGCTGACCTGTGGCTCTTTGTGACAACCCCGGCTCGCTATGGCGACGCGATCCCATGGAATGCCTTGCGAAAGGCAACGGACCGGGGCGCCTCGGTGGCAGTTGTCCTCAACCGCGTCACGGCAGACGTCGCAGCCCATATTCGACGTGAGCTTGTCACCCGCCTCACGGAGGAGCGTCTCGCAGGCCTCCCGCTGTTCGTCATTCCCGAGAATGCTCGAGCCGACATTCCGCGCGATGTGATGGGCGGGCTCGGGCGTTGGCTCGACACCGTCGCGGCCGCATCCGCAAGCACGATCGTCGAGCGCACCCTCCACGGCGGTATCGAGTCGATGAAGGAATGGCTTGAGGAGCTTGCGGAGTTCATGGACGATCAGGCGGCTGCAGCAAAAGATGTCCGTGCCGAGGTGCGCCGTTGTGCCGCTCAAGCGGAGGTGTTCGACGGTCCGGAGTGGTACACGGAGATTGGACGCGGCCCCGTTGACGCGAGGTGGCGGCAGGCTACGGCAGACCGCGGGCCGCTGTTCCGTCTCAGCAATTCGGTGTGGGTGAAGCGCCGCAGTGCCCGCGAGGCGCGCGATGCTGAGCTGGCGGCGATTCGCGCTGACCTCATCGCCGGTGTCGAGGCGGCTCTCGCTCATGCCGCGTCATCCGCGACGGACAGGATGATGGACTCCCTCAACGCTGCTGACGGCGGGGTTGGTCCGTGGCTTGCCCAGCAGCGGGACCCGCGTGATGCCCGCGTGGCGCGTGAACGACGCGCGGCCGACGCTGCCCGCGCCTGGCTCACCAAGTGTGAGTCGCTCGCAGGCGAGCTTCGCGGCGCCGCAAACGGACGCGCGGTTGTCGGCGACGATGGCTTGGCGGTGACCCTTGCGTCGGCCGCTGTGGGCGTCGACAAGGCGGCGGGTGCGCTTGCTGTCCTCACCGGAGATACCGGCGCCGACGCCATTGCGGCCGCGCGGACGGAGCTGGCGGGGGCACGTCGCTACGTCATCAACAAAGAGGCGCTCGACATGATGAAGCCCACAGACATCCTGTCGCTCAGCCCCGATGCCTCGTCCAAGGTGCGCCTGCGGCGGGCGGAACTGCGGGCATTGCTGTGAGCCTGTCGTTCTACGAGGTGCCGCCGCGCACACAGACGACCGTCCTCAAGCAGCGGGTCGACCGCTTGCGTGCGTCGATGGACTGGGCGGCAGACGCGATCGATCCCGACGTGCGAGACGAGGTCTACGGCACGATCGAACGCTGCGACGAGCGGCTTGCCTTGGGCGTCGATCACACGATCGTCGCGCTCGCTGGTGGCACGGGCTCAGGCAAGTCGAGCCTCTTCAACGCGATCATCGGCCGCGAGTTCGCCTTGGTGGGCGTGGCTCGGCCCACCACCTCAGATCCGGTGGCGGTGTCGTGGGATGACGCCGACGCGCTCCTCGACTGGCTGGGCATCGCGCCCACTCACCGCTTGCGTCTGAACCCGGACCCGCGTTTTGACGGCGTCGTGCTTGTCGACCTTCCCGACCACGACTCGGTCAACACGACGAACCGCGACACCGTGGACAGGATCGTCCCTCTCGCGGACCTCATCATCTGGGTGGTTGATCCTCAGAAGTACGCCGATCACGCCCTCCATTCGGCCTATGTCAAGGTGGCCTCTGACCACGGCCAGCCCTCGCTCGTCGTGCTCAATCACGCGGACCGCCTCGCGGATCACGACGTCGACGTGGTGGCGCGCGACCTCGAGGCGCTTGTATCCGTAGAAGGCGTCATCGATGCCCCTGTGGTGGTGACATCGGCTCGCGACGGCCGCGGCATCGCTGCTCTGCGTGACGAGATCTCCGGGGCCGCGGCGACTCGTTCCGTGGCTGCAGAGGCAGTGCGCGCGGACCTCATTGCCGCCGGACGCGCGCTTGAGCGTGCGCTCGCGCGCGATGCGGACCCGGTGTTGCCGGACGTCGACGACCTTGTCGCCGCTCTTGCGCGCGCCTCGGGCGTGGATGCACGGGCCGACGCTGCAGCGGCAGTGGCGATGGGCCGCCACGGGGCGCACGACGCTGAGCTTGGGCCGGCTGTTGCAGCTGTTGAGCAGGTGCGGCTTGAGTGGATTGACGCGGCAACGGCGGACTTGCCGCTTGCATGGCGAATTGTCGTTGACGACGCGATCATGCCGGCGGGGGAGTTGGCTGCGGAGATCACGAAGGCGCTGGATGAGGTCGCGTGGCCGCCGATGGTCCGCCCGTCTGGTATCAAGGCGCTGTGGTCGAAGGCGATCCGTGGTCGATCGGCTGGCGAAGCGGTACGCGCTCTTGGGCGTGAAGCGGTGCTCAGCGCCGTCGGCCCGCATCTCATCGGTCCGACCCAGATGATTCACCAGGCGTATCGCAATCTCGACGAGCTGACCGAGCTCGACTAGAGCGCTCCCCGCACTCCTCGTGGTCCGACCACGCGTTCTTTGACAGGTCGTTCTTCTCTGTCCCCGCCGCCTTGTGGTGACGATCATCCCCACCTCGCGCTCTCTTCCTGCACCCAACGTCGGCCTTCGCACGCACGGTGGTGGCGGGCTTCGCAACCGCGGCGCCCGGAAGGAGAAACCACATGAACGACCTCACAATCACGGTGAGCGGCTGGGTGGCGACGAATCCCCGCCATGTGGTGGGGCGCAATGGCACCAGCCTCACCAGCTTTCGCGTCGCGTCGACGAGCCGCTACTTTGACCGCAGCAGCAACGCGTGGGAGAACGGTCCGACGGAATGGTTCACCGTGCGGACGTTTCGCGGTGCGGCCCTCACTGTTCTCGACTCTGTCGCAAAAGGGCAGCCTGTCCTGGTGACGGGTCGCTTGCGGACCAACACGTGGGAGAGCGAAGCGGGGCCTCGCACCGACCTCGTCATCGATGCGACCGCCGTCGGCCACGACCTCACGCGCGGCATCGCCACCTTCCGCCGTGCCGTGGGTGACTCGAATCTCGGCAGCGAAGAGCCGCCAGCGTTGGCAGAGGGCGATGACAGCGACTCTGACGAGGCCGCGGCCGTGGATGCGGCCGGCGCGGAGGATGGCCCGTCAGGGCCTGAGTTCGACGGGGCCGCCGACCCGATTGACGAGGAGGAGCTGACGGCCGTCTAGCCGTAGGCCCGTTTTCCCTATTCCCGCGACGACCCACCAATTACCAGGACCTTTGCGCAAAGTTTGCCTGGTGCTGAGGAAATTTGAGGTTGTACCGAGCAAGCGGGCACCCCGCTTCAACAGCAAGCGGAACCCCCGCTTTGAACCGGAGGAGAAGGGACGACAACCATGGAGATTCTTCTGATGATCCTGATCGGCGCGATCGTGGGCTTCCTTGGCAGGCTCGTCGCCGGACGGCACGTGAACTGGGTCGCCACGGTCTTGGTCGGCATCGTCGGTACGATTCTGGGCTTCTATGTGTGGGCCGCCATCGGAGGCGGCAGCACGATCATCGGCTACGTGCTCGGTGTGGGGATCGCAGCGCTGCTGATCGTCGCGCTGACGAGCATGTCGCGTCGCCGCGTCTAGCGCAGCACGCATCGGCGGGGCGTCGGGTCTTCCGGCGCCCCGCTTGCTGTGCTGACAGCAGTGGGCTTGTGCATCGCCCCAAGGAGGCTCGCCCGCGCACAACCGCGTAGGCTGTGGGCGGTGAAAGCGGCATCGGCCGCCTCAAGACAACAGAATCCCGGAGTGGCAGTGGCAGAGTTCATCTACACCATGCAGAAGGCGCGCAAAGCGCACGGTGACAAGGTCATCCTCGATGACGTCACGATGGCGTTCTACCCCGGCGCGAAGATCGGCGTTGTGGGTCCGAACGGTGCTGGAAAGTCCACGATTCTCAAGATCATGGCGGGTATCGAGCAGCCCTCGAACGGTGAGGCGCGCCTGAGCCCCGGTTACAGCGTCGGCATCCTCCTCCAGGAGCCCCCGCTCAATGAGGACAAGGACGTCATCGGGAACGTGCGCGAGGGTGTGGCCGAGGTGTACGCCAAGCTCGACCGCTTCAACCAGATCTCGGAAGAGATGGCGGACCCGGACGCCGACTACGACAAGCTCCTCGCTGAAATGGGCACGCTCCAAGAAGAGCTTGACCATGCAGATGCGTGGGACCTCGACAGTCAGCTTGAGCAGGCGATGGACGCCCTGCGCTGCCCGCCGCCGGACGCCGACGTCAAGGTGCTGTCCGGTGGTGAGCGCCGCCGCGTCGCACTGTGCAAGCTCCTCCTTGAAAAGCCTGACCTGCTCCTCCTTGACGAGCCCACCAACCACCTCGACGCCGAGTCGGTGCTGTGGCTCGAGCAGCACCTCGCCAAGTATCCGGGCGCTGTGCTCGCCGTGACCCACGACCGGTACTTCCTCGACCACGTTGCCGAATGGATCTGTGAGGTTGACCGCGGTCGCCTCTACCCATATGAGGGCAACTACTCGACGTACCTCGAGAAGAAGCAAGAGCGTCTTCAGGTTCAAGGAAAGAAGGACGCGAAGCTCGCGAAGCGCCTCAAGGAAGAGCTTGAGTGGGTTCGCCAGAACCCCAAGGGCCGCCAGGCGAAGTCGAAGGCCCGTCTGTCTCGTTACGAGGAGATGGCAGCCGAGGCCGAGCGGATGCGGAAGCTTGACTTCGAGGAGATCCAGATTCCGCCGGGCCCGCGCCTAGGCAATGTCGTGATCGAAGCGAAGAACCTCAAGAAGGGCTTTGGCGATCGCGTCCTCATCGATGGGCTCAGCTTCTCGTTGCCGCGCAACGGCATCGTCGGTGTCATCGGCCCGAACGGCGTGGGAAAGACGACGCTGTTCAAGACGATTGTTGGCCTTGAGCCCGTCGACAGCGGTGAGCTCAAGATCGGCGAGACCGTCAAGATCTCGTACGTCGACCAGAGCCGTGGCGGCATCGACCCCGACAAGACGTTGTGGGAGGTCGTCTCTGACGGGCTCGACTACATCAACGTGGGCAAGGTCGAGATGCCGTCGCGCGCCTATGTGAGTGCGTTCGGCTTCAAGGGCCCTGACCAGCAGAAGCCCGCGGGCGTGCTGTCCGGTGGTGAGCGCAACCGCCTCAACCTGGCCCTCACGCTCAAGGAGGGCGGCAACGTGCTGCTCCTTGACGAGCCGACGAACGACCTCGATGTCGAGACCCTTGGCTCTCTTGAGAATGCGCTGCTCGAGTTCCCCGGCTGCGCCGTTGTCGTCTCTCACGACCGGTGGTTCCTGGACCGCGTCGCGACCCACATCCTCGCGTACGAAGGCGATGAGGAGAACCCGGCCAAGTGGTTCTGGTTCGAGGGCAACTTCGCGTCGTATGAGGAGAACAAGGTGGAGCGCCTCGGCGCCGACGCTGCGCGTCCGCACCGCGTGACGTACCGCAAGCTCACCCGGGACTGACAGGCGTCACTGTGGAGGATTGCGTCGGTGGGGAGTGTGCATCTCCCCAACCCACCTTCGACCCGTACGCGGTGTTGCCCGATCCGGATGACTGGCCCGAGCCTCCAGACTGGATGTTCACCGGCTTGTACATCGTCATCGCGATCATGGTCGCGGCGTTGGTCGTCACCATCATCGTCGCGCTCGCGACGTGGCGGCGGCGTGCGGTCGAGACGCGTGGGAGGCAGCCCAAAGAGTGGGTGCCACTGAGCGATATTTCGGAAACCCCGACCCGAGGCGGCGTGCGCGGAGCGCGAGAATCGTCACCGCATGAGACGGCGACGCCCGAGTCACCGAATGAAGAGGACGACTCGGGCACGTAGCGAAGGGCACGGCACGAACGCGCAAGCGCCGGTCATCCGAGGATGACCGGCGCTTGCGCGTCTACGCGGGCTTACGCCGTGAGGCTGTCAACCCACTCTTGGTTTGCGGCGACCCAGTCGCTGACGATCTGTTGCTTGTCAGCTGCGGACTCTGCCGCCTGCAGATGATTCTCAAGGTCGTAGAGGTGCTCAGCACTCATGGTGAAGCTGCTGAGCCATCCGGCGACCTCGGGGAAGTCAGTGGCAAAACCGGCGCGTGAGTACGTGAAGATCGACTCAGCGGTGCCGAGGGTGCCTTCTGGGTCCTCGAGGTTCTTGATGTCATACGCGCCATAGGCCCAGTGGGGCTCCCACAGCGTGACAACGATGTTCTCCCCAGCGGAAGACGCCGCATCAAGCTCGGCAAGCATTGCCGGGGTGGACGACGTGAGGAAGTCCATGTTCTCAAGACCATATTGCGGGATCACCTGGTCCTGAACGGCGGCGGTGAGGCCAGCGCCCGGCTCGATGCCCACGATCCGACCACCGAACTCGCTCGAGTTGGCGGCGAGGTCGGCAAGGGAGTCGATGGGAGCGTCGGCGTTGACGGCCACCGTGAGCTTGGCCTGGTCGAACCAGGCTCCGAGCTCCTCGATGTCATCGCCGAACTCCTCAAGGTAGGCCTCGTGCGTGGCAGGCAGCCAAACGTCCGTCACGATGTCGAAGTCGCCGTCGGCAAGGGCCTTGAAGGTCGGGGCGGGGTCGGCGTACTCAAGGTTCACCGTGTAGCCCTTGTCCTCCAAGATGTGCTGCCACAGCAGGGACGACGCATCCGCCTCGTCCCAGCCATTGAACACGCCGAGCGTGATGGTCCCGCCGGTGCTTCGTGTGTCGTCGGAGCCTCCCGTGGCGGACGTGGTCGAGCCTCCGTCGCCATCGGACGAGCAGCCGGCAAGCACGAGGCCCGCGGCGGCGGTCATTGCGAGAAGCGCTGATGTGCGCGTCTTCATGGTGAGTGTTTCCTTTCCCGGCACGGGAATCTCCGCATGCCGTGAGCATTCATGGGCCTTTTCGGAAGGCTTGAATGCACGCAGCGCGATGGCTGCGAGGTCTATGTGCGTCTACATCGAGGACCGAGTGTTGCTCGAGTGCTCGACGAAGACCTCGGCGCTGTCCTCGTCACGTCCCGCGCTCATCGGCTCGTCAGCGCGCGATCGGCGCAGCGCACCGACGAAGGGGCCAAAGGTGACGCCTGCGCGCTTTTGGGTGAAGGAGCCAGTGAAGCGGTCAAGGATGATGGCGAGAATGACCACCGAGACGCCCGCCTCAAAGCCGAGCGATGTGTTGAGAGCGCTGAGGGACTGAACGACGTCGCGGCCGAGCCCGCCGGCGCCCACGAGCCCTGCGATCACCACCATCGACAGCGACAGCATGATGATCTGGTTGATGCCCGCCATGATCGACGGCATCGCGAGCGGCAGCTGGATCTGGCGGAGAATTCTGCCTTCGGTGGCGCCAAAGGCGTGACCGGCTTCGACTACCTCGCGGTCAACTCCACGGATGCCGAGCTCCGTGAGGCGGACGCCGGGCGCAAGCGCAAACAACACCGTCGCGAAGATCCCGGGGGCAACGCCGATGCGGAACAGGCCAATCGCTGGAATGAGGTAGACGAACGCCGGCAGTGTTTGCAAGAGATCCATGACGGGCCGGACGACAGCTGACACTCTGCGGTCTCGCGCAGCCCAGATTCCCAGCGGGATCGCGACCGTTGTCGCGAGGCTCGCTGCGACGATCACGAGCGCAAGCGTCGCCATTGCGTTGTCCCATTGGTCGACGCCCACAATGAACAACAGGCCCGCAAGCGTGCCGAGCGCGAAGCGCCATCCGCGAGCAAGCAGCGCACCGATGACGAAGACGGCGATGACGGCCAACGCGGGCGGTGTCGAGAAGAGCCACTCGGCGGCGTCGTACAGCCCCACGTAGATGTCACGCAGAATGCGGAAGAACCAGTCGAGGTTGTCCTCAATCCAGCCGAGGCCCTCCTTGATCCAGCGACCAAACGGAATCCGGAAGTCAAGCATCAGCGCACCTCCTCCGCTTCGCGAGCATCGCCGTGCACCGCATCGTCGAGCGCGCGCGTCACCACCTCAGCGGGCAACGGGTCGGTGTCGGGAGCCGCCTCAGCGTCTGCCCCAAGGTCGCCCCCGAGCGTCGCGAGCAACGTCACGCGGGGGATCACTCCCACGAGCCTTCCCCGCTCGTCGACGACACCGAGCGGCAAGGCTGCTCCCAGTGCGGGGATGAACAAGTCAGCCAATGCTGTGTCGTGGGCAACGGCGCCGTGGTCGCTTTGAATGATCGAGTCAAGCGTCTTTGTGCCGCGACGGACGAGCGCGAGCGCGTCCCGATCCGATACCCACCCCACGAGCGTCCGGTCACGTTCCACCACGTAGAGTCCGCTCACGTGCGCGTCGCGCATGATGCGAAGCGCGCCAGTGGGACCCGTGGTGGGGTGGACGACGGCCAGCGGTTTGCGCATGACCGACTCGGCTGTGAGGACTCGGGTGCGGTCGACGTCCTGCACAAACTGCTCGACATACTCGTTCGCCGGGTCCGTGAGGATCTCCTCCGGTGTGCCGATCTGCACGATGCGACCGTCACGCATCACGGCAACGCGGTTCCCCAGAAACATCGCCTCGTTGAGGTCGTGAGTGATGAAGACGATCGTCTTGTTGAGTCGCGATTGCAGCTCCAGAAGCTGCTCCTGCATCTCCCTGCGGATGAGGGGGTCAAGCGCGGAGAACGCCTCGTCCATCAGCAACACGTCGGTGTCGGCGGTGAGGGCGCGCGCAAGCCCAACTCGCTGCTGCATGCCTCCCGAGAGCTCTTTCGGGTAGTGGTGCTCCCAGCCGGACAGGCCGACCAATGCGGTGAGTTCGCGTGCCCTCTTTTGGCGCTCGCTTCGGGAGACACCTTGGATCTCGAGTCCATAGGCGACGTTGTCGAGGACGGTGCGGTGGGGAAGAAGCGCAAAATGCTGAAAGACCATCGATACGCGCCGCCGACGAATCTCGCGCAGCTCCTTCTGTGAGGTGTCGGTGATCTTGTCCCCGTAGATGTAGACCGAGCCCGCTGTCGTCTCGTGGAGGCCGTTCAGCATGCGAATGAGGGTCGACTTGCCAGAGCCGGACAAGCCCATGACGACAAAGATCTCGCCTTCGCGCACGTCGAAGGAGGCGTCGATGACGGCGGCGGTGACGCCGCTTCCAAGCGCGTCACGGGGAGTGCCCCGACGCAGCCGTGCCACGGCGTTCTCGGGTTGCTTGCCAAATACCTTGAAGAGCCCCTCAGCTCTGACCGCAATCGTGTCGCTCACGTCGTCCTCGCGCAGCCCTGTGCCGTTGGCAGAGGGCATGGGTAACGGCCTCGACTAAGACGAGGGACTCGCAGCCGTCGCACGGCAATCACGGGCCCGCGGGCGCTGCTTGAGCAACGCACTCACACTCAGCCATGGCCTCGCGCGCACGCGCAGAGGCCTGAGGCCTGGGCTTGTCATTGCCACTCGGGGTACCAGTGCACCGGCCAAGCGGCTTTGCCACCGTACCAAGATTTCTTCTCTACATCAACGATTTGTGTAAAGAGTTGATAAACTCGCTGGTCCTCGGCGTCAGTCGAGAGCGGGCATGCGGAGCATTCCCTCTTGCGAGACAGAGGCGACGAGGCGACCGTCTTCGCTGAACACCCATGCGCCGGTGAGTCCGCGCCCGCCTTGTGAGGTGGGGGAGTCCTGAACAAACAGCAGCCACTCATCAGCGCGTGCCGGACGGTGCCACCACATCGCGTGATCGAGGCTCGCGAACGCCATACCCGGCGTTGACCACGAGGCCCCGTGGCGGCGAAGTGCGGGCTCAAGCATCACCTGGTCCGAGCCAAAGGCAATGAGCGCCCGGTGGGTGAGATCGTTCGCCTCGATCGGTTCCCGCAGGCGCAGCCACGCCGTCTGGTACTGCTTGGGCCGAGGATCGGGCTCGACGAGGATCGAGCCTTCAACGTGGCGCACGTCAAAAGGGGCGGAGTTGAGCCAGAAGTCGGCGACGGGATGCCCTGCGTGCGGGGTGAGGACGTCGATACCGGACGTCACCGCATCCGGCGGCGGCACCTCCGGCATCGACACGTGGTGTTCGGGGCCCTCTTGCGGCAGCTGGAATGACGCGATCATCGACAGAATCGGCACGCCGTTTTGAATCGCATGGGTGCGCCGCGCTGAGAAGGACCGTCCGTCGCGGAGGATGTCCACCTCGAAGGTGATCGGCTTCTTCGCATCTCCGGCACGGAGAAAGTAGCCATGCATCGAGTGAACAGCGCGTTCCTCGTCCACTGTGTGGCCGGCGGCAAGCACCGCTTGCGCAATCACTTGACCGCCGAAGACCCGCCCTCCGGGCATCGGCAATGAGTCGCCTTCAAAGGTGGTGTCGGCTACACGGCGCAAGGTGAGCGCTGACAGGCCGGCGCTGACGGCTTCGTGAGCCCGCGGGTCCTCGATGTGTGTCATCCCACGAGGCTATAGCGCGTCAGCGGTCGCTCGTCGCGACTCAGGTCTGATCTGTGCCCGGCGTCGGCTCAAAAGTGTTGATGAGCGAGTGGGCGGCACGCTCAAGGTAGTCGAGCAGCGTGGCCTCGTGCAGTGGTGCAAGCTGCTGTGCGAGCACGGCCTCTCGCATCAAGGCATACCAATGGTCTCGCGCCTCCGGATTGACATGGAAACCCTGGTGACGCATCCGCAGGCGTGGGTGCCCGCGCGTGTCGGAGTAGGTCGTGGGACCTCCCCAGTACTGCTCAAGGAACAGCGTGAGGCGTTCTTCAGCGCCCTCCAGGTCATGGGCCGGGTACATCGGCGCGAGGATCGGGTCCGTCCGCACTCCTTGATAGAAGTGCTTGACGATCGCGCTGAATGTCGGGTGACCGCCCACGGCCTCGAAGAAGCTCTGTCCGGGCTCCTGGGTGGGTCCGCCGCCTACGGTCATGCCAGGAGTCGGCTCGGGGGCCGTGCTCATGAGGCATCGTCCTCGTCGTCGGATGTCTGCTGCGCCAGGATGTCCTGAGGTGCGGGAGTGCCCATGATGAGCGTCTGGTCGGGCACTGCCAAGCGAATGCCACGTTCGGCGAAGATGCGACGCATCTCGAGCCGGACGGCGCGCATGACGGCCCACTGTTTGACCGGCACGCATTGGATGAGGAGGCGGACCGAGACGCTGTAGTAGTCAAAGGACTCGATGCCAGGAACCTCGGGATCGGACAAGATCGCGCCATCGACGTCAGGGTCGGCCGCGCGAGCCGCGGCGACTGCGTCGAGCATCGCCTGGCGGGCGTCGTCGAGATCCGTCTCAATCCCCAAGCGCACCTCGATGAGGGCGCGAGACCACAAGCGCGTCATGTTGCCCACACGGAGGATCTCGCCATTGGGGATGTACCACACGGTCCCATCGAGCGACCGCAGCCGAGTAGAGCGCAGACCGACCTCTTCGACAGTGCCCGTGGCGGCGCCAAGGTCGACAACGTCGCCGACGCCGTACTGGTCCTCAATGAGCATGAACAGGCCCGAGAGGAGATCCTTGACAAGCGATTG
>ENA-UOVV01000861-UOVV01000861.1-compost-metagenome-genome-assembly--contig:-NODE-861-length-29163-cov-80.797994_pt1 | contig 29163 bp, 27 predicted proteins | sample MGYA00238155_ERZ761577 | MGnify/ENA primary metagenome ERZ761577 (study PRJEB28898, sample SAMN06268775) | compost metagenome | isolation source: Emeryville, CA | place: USA:Emeryville, CA | collected... | reverse complement strand
GATGCGTTCACGCTGAGCGAGCAGGCGATCATGCTGATCGTGCTCGGCCTGATCGACGTGGTGATGATCTCCAACCTGCTGATCATGGTCATCGTAGGCGGCTACGAGACCTTCGTTTCGCGCCTGCGCCTGGAAGGCCATCCGGACCAGCCGGAATGGCTGAGCCACGTGAACGCATCGGTGCTCAAGGTCAAGCTCGCGATGGCGATCATCGGCATCAGCTCGATCCACCTGCTCAAGAGCTTCATCGAGGTCGGCGCGCTCGGCGGGCTGCCGTTCTGCGGGCCGGAACTGCTTGCCGCGGCCGCCGAGGCCGGCATCAGTGCGCGCAAGACCTGCACGATCCTCACCTGGGACGGCGTGTTGTGGCAGACGGTGATCCACTGCGTGTTCATCGCCTCCGCGATCGGCATCGCGTGGACCGACCGCATCATGTCCAACGGCCATGCGCCGAAGGCGCGCGGCGCGGCGCATTGATCGCGCTCCGAGGCGTGTCGGACCGGGCGGCGACGCCCGATCCGGCCTGGAGCCGCCTCGATCGTTCGTGGCGCCGCTCAGTCGTCCCGCGTGCAGACTACGGTCCGTCCATGATCGTTCACGTCGTACACGCACACCCGCCCGCCCGTGCCGGCATCCCACGGTGTCGCGCCCGTGACGGGAATGCCGTGGCGCAGCGCCCAGTCGCGGAATGAATCGAGCGAAGAATGACCTTGCGCCGTATCTGCGAAGTGGAACGGGTTTCCCGGGAGATACTCCTCCGCTCTGGGGCGATTCGTGGGTAATGAAGCGCCCTGACCGTCTTCCAGTTGCAGAAGCGTGATCACGCCGGTCCTCTTGTCGTAGGAGACGATCGCGAAACCGCCGTCCGGCATCGGGACGTTCACGCTGATGCTGCTGGTCAGGTTGCTCGATACCGAGATCCCGCCGGTCAGCGAGGCGATCGGTGTGGTGAGTCCGCCATCTGGCCCCGTTGCGGTGACGGTTCCGTTGATCACGCCGGTCGCCGGGCCGTACTGGATGCCGGCCGTCTGGTCGCGGACGAAGCCGTTCACGCTGGGCGTCGAGGCGAAGGCGAAATCGTAGCTGCTGCGCGGATAGGCTGGATACTGCGTGAAGAAGTTGGAGGGGAACTGGTAGCCGCGCAGATCGATCGGCGACGAGTTGGGAAGCTCATCGTTCACGCCATTGCCGTTGTCCATCGGCGTGAATCCGCTGTCGAGGCGAGGATCGGGATCCTTCAGTTCCTCGCGCGTGCCGTTTGCACGCACCCAGTACATTGAGCCGTCCGCGCGACCGACGAGCTTCAGGTTCAGCGAATACCCGTTTGCCCGGTACACGGCGCCCACGTCGGCGACCCACTGCCGGACCAACGGGTCCACCGCGAACTCGTGGTGATCGAGCTCTCCCGGGCCGAGATGATTCAGGTAGATGCCGACCACCGTTCCGGTGCGGGCATTGATGCCGTATACATTCGTTCGCTGCGCCCTCGGGAACCGGGACAGCGCCGCATTGATCAACGACTGCGTGGTGTTGCAGGTGTCGCAGCGCATGCCGACCTCGTGATCGACGACGACGGTGATCTGCACATCGTGGCCATCGTCGACGAGCGCGGGGCCGTCCATTCCGAGCCAGGGCGCCGCCTGCGACCAGCCTGCATCGTGCGTGGGCGTGGCACTCGGAACGTCTGCGCTTGCGGCATGGCTTGCGAGCAGGAATATCGTGGCCAGCACGGCCTTGCGGCCGATCGTCTTGCTTTCCTTCATGATGCGTTCCTTGGTCATTCGCTTCAGGGGTTGAAGCCATCTCATTCTGGACCTTTCGCTCGGGGGGGGGGCAAGCCGGAAGCCGGCACGCGCGTGCATCCGCTTACAATTCCGTGATGGATGTATCGCACCTCATCGACGGTCTCAACGCCGCGCAGCGCGAGGCGGTCACCGCGCCGCCCGGCCATTACCTCGTGCTCGCCGGGGCCGGCTCGGGCAAGACGCGCGTGCTCACCCACCGCATCGGCTGGCTGCTGGAAGTCGAACGCGTTTCGCCGTGGTCGATCCTCGCCGTCACCTTCACCAACAAGGCGGCGGGCGAGATGCGAGCGCGCACCGAGGCGCTGGTCGGCGGCGACACGCGCGGGCTGACCATCGGCACCTTCCACGGCATCGCGCATCGCCTACTGCGCCGGCATTGGCGCGAAGCCGGCTTGCCGGAAACTTTCCAGATTCTCGACTCCGACGACCAGCAGCGGCTGGTCAAGCGCACGATCCAGTCGATCGGGCTGGACGAGGCGCATTTCCCGCCGCGCCAGGCGACGTGGTTCATCAATTCGGCCAAGGACGAGGGCAAGCGCCCGGATGCGATGGATCCCGGCTACAGCACCGTCAACCGCGTGCTGATCGACGTGTACCGCGCCTACGAGGATGCCTGCCGACGCGGCGGGCTGGTCGACTTCGCGGAACTGCTCCTGCGCGCGCACGAACTGTGGCTGCGCAACGATGCCCTGCTGGCGCATTACCGCGAGCGGTTCCGGCATCTGCTGGTGGACGAGTTCCAGGACACCAACACCTTGCAGTACGCGTGGCTGCGCGTGCTCGCCGGCAATACGGCCAACGTCTTCGTCGTGGGGGACGATGACCAGGCGATCTACGGCTGGCGCGGCGCGCGGGTCGAGAACGTGCATCACTTCCTGCGCGACTTTCCCGGTGCGAAAACGATCCGGCTGGAACAGAACTACCGCTCCACCGGCACCATCCTCGCCGCGGCGAACGCGGTGATCGCGCGCAATCCGGATCGACTCGGCAAGAACCTGTGGACCGCCGGCGAGGACGGCGTGCCGATCGAGCTGTATGCCGCCTACAACGAACAGGACGAGGCGCGCTACGTGGCCGAGCGCATCCAGTCGGACATGCGCGAGGGAATCCCGGCGTCGGCGAATGCGATCCTGTATCGCTCGAATGCGCAGTCGCGCAACTTCGAGGAGCAGTTCGCGCAGCGGCAGATTCCGTACCGCGTCTACGGCGGCCTGCGCTATTTCGACCGCGCCGAGGTCAAGGACCTGCTTGCCTACCTGCGTCTGGTATCCAACCGGCACGACGACGCCGCGTTCGAGCGCGCGGTCAACACGCCGCCGCGCGGCATCGGCGAGCGCACGCTCGATGCGCTGCGCCAGCGCGCGCGCCGAGCCGACACCTCGATGTGGGAAGCCGCGCTGCTGGAACTCGGCGACGCTGCACTGGCGGCCCGGGCCCGGAGTGCGCTGCGCGGCTTCCTCGAGCTGATCGGGAACCTGGCGCGCGACTGCCTCAGCACGCCTGCCGACGATGCGGAACCGCTGCCGCTGCCGGAGCAGGCCGAGCATGCGCTCGCGCGCTCGGGGCTGCGCGAATACTACGAGAGGGACAGCCGCGGCAACGCCGAGTCGCGCGTCGAGAACCTGGACGAACTGGTCAATGTCGCTGCGCGATTCCGCCGCACGCCCGAGGACGTCGAGGCGGGGCTGTCGGAGCTGGCGGCGTTCCTGTCGCACGCGGCCCTGGAAGCTGGCGAGGGACAGGGCGAGGCATGGCAGGACTGCGTGCAGCTGATGACGCTGCATTCGGCGAAGGGGCTGGAGTTTCCACAGGTGTATCTCGTCGGCATGGAGGACGGCCTGTTCCCGAGCCAGAAGTCCACCGAGGAAACGGGGCGGCTCGAGGAGGAGCGAAGGCTGGCCTACGTCGGCATCACGCGCGCGCGAGAACGACTCGTGCTCACCTACGCCGAGTCACGCCGACTGCATGGCGTGGAGTCGTATGCACGTCCGTCGCGCTTTCTCGCCGAGATTCCGCCGGCGCTGCTCCACGAAGTGCGGCCGAAGGTGCAGGTGAGCCGGCCGGCGTTCGCCGGGCGCACGTCGGTTCCGGAGCCGGCGGTGCCGTTCAGGCTCGGCCAGCGCGTGCAGCACGCGAGCTTCGGCGAGGGGATCGTGCTCGGCTACGAAGGGGCCGGTGCGCACACCCTCGTGGAAGTGAACTTCGCGCAATCCGGACGCAAGCGGCTGGTGCTCGCCCACGCCCATCTCGCCGCGATGTGAGGCGCCGTCAGTGGACGGCGCGCATCGTGTCGCGGCGCATGCGATTGCCGAGCCATGCACGCGCGGCGTCGAAATCGCCTTCCGCGGTTGCGGCCGGGATGCCGAGCACGCGAGCGGCTTCGCCGGCATCCATGCAGCCGAAATAGCAGTATTCGAACACCTGCGCCTGTCGCGGGTGCAGGACCTGCAGCTCGCCCAGTGCCTCGTCCAGCTCGATCAGGCGCTCGAACCGGCTGCGGTCGCGCGGATCGATCGCCGTGCGGCCGGTTTCACGTGGTTGCGCGAGCCGGTCGGCCGCATGGTCGGCGAGCGCGCGGCGCAGCACGCGCACCGCGATCGCCGGGCCGGGTTGCATTACCGTCGTCTGCATGGTCGCGAATCCCCGTGTCAGCCGCGCCCGCCGCGCGGGCGGAACTCGTCGAGACGACCGTCGATGCGGTCGAGCATGGGCTCCACCGCGTCGCGCGCCTGGTCGGCGGCATTGAGGTTGGTGAAGTTCACCTGCTCGCTGCCGCTGCTCCACATCACGCTGCCGTCCGCCACGCGGTAGGCCTTCACGCCGAGCTGCACCGTGTACAGCGTCGAAACCTGGCCGTAGTAGGTCATTTCCTGGCTGCCGACCGGGCGCGCATCGACCACCACCACGGCGCTGGCCTTGCCGGCGTAGGAGCCGACCTTGGTGCTGCGCCCCTCGATCACGCGGAAGCCGCGCGCCTGCAGCAGGTCGACGAGCGCGTCACCTGCCGGCGACGAGATCACGTTGTCACCCGCGGAAACCACCGCGATGGTCGGGACGCGCGGGCGCGGCGGCGCGCTCGGGGTCTCCGGCGTCGTGACCTTCGCCACGCGAGGTGCCGGCGCGGCCTCGCCCGATTCGGCGGCTTTCGCCGCGGGCAGGTCGCGCAGCGCGTCGATGCCGGCTTGCGACGCGCGTGCGGCGGGTGCATCGGCGTCGTCGGTTGCAGCCACGGCGGCGGCCGGATCGGCGGTTGCGGTCGTGCCGACAGCCTGTTCGGCAGGCGGGGCGCCGGCTTGCGCAACGGTGCTCGGTGCCGAAGCAACGGAGTCGGCGGCGGACGGGGTCTGCGTTGCCGGCAGGCTCGGTGCAACCGACGTGACCGAGGTCTGCGCGACCGTCGCCGTCGCAGCCGGGGACGGCGAGGACGGCCCGAACAGCGCGGCGATCGCTGGCACGCGGTCGCGCATCGCCCAGGTGCCGCCGGCCGCGACGAGCAGCAGCGCGGCCGCGATCGCCCAGGGCAATGCGGAACCGCGGCGCTGGCCGGCCGGGACGGTCGGGCGATCGAGCACGGGCCGGTGCGCAGTGGCTGCGCCGACCGTCGGTGGTTCCGGCTGTCCGCTGGTCGTGATGCGCGTATTGGCCTGCACGCGCATCGGCGTCGGCGGCGTCCTGTGCAGCGCGGCCTGGCCGGAGGCCGGCGTCTTCTGGCCGATCAGCGTGGCAGCGGCAGGCGAGAGCTTCGTCTGCACGGTGATCGGCCCGCCCTTGGCCACCAGCGGATGCACGGCGAGATCGGCGACGAGCTCGTGGCAGTCCTGATAGCGGTCGCCGGGCTCCTTGGCGATCATGCGCGCGAGGATGCGTGCGATCTCGGGATCGACGCTGGCGTTGAGTTCGCGCACGTCCGGGATCTCGGCCTTGACCACTTCCAGCATCAGTCCGAGCGGCGACTCGTCGTTGAACGGCATCTTGCCGGTCAGCATCTCGAACAGCACGATGCCGAGCGAGAAGATGTCCGAGCGGCGGTCGACCGGCTTGCCGAGGCAGACCTCGGGCGAAAGATAGCCGGGCGTGCCGACGAACTCGCCGGTGGACGTGAGTTTCTTCGAAAGATCCTGATTCGACAGCGCGATGCCGAAATCGGCGATCTTCACCGTGCCCCGGTTGCTGATCATGAGGTTGCCGGGTTTGATGTCGCGGTGGATCACGCCGAGATCGTGCGCGGTCGCGAGGCCTTGCGCGGTCTGGTGGATGATCTTCGCGGCCTGCTCCACCGTCAGGCGATGGTCGCGCTTGAGCATCGAGCCGAGCGACTCGCCCTCCACGAACTCCATCACGAAGTAGGGCTGGCCATCTTCCTCGCCGATGAAGTGGATCTGGATGATGTGCGGGTCGTTCAGCGCGGCCATGCTGCGCGCTTCGCGCAGGAACCGCTCGCGGATCGATTCGTCGTGCGCGAGCGAGTCCGCCAGCACCTTGATCGCGACGTAGCGGTGCAGGGACTCCTCGTAGCCCTTGTAGACCACACCCATTCCGCCGCGACCGAGTTCGGCAACGATGTCGTAATGGCCCAGGCGCGTTCTCATGACTCTCTCTCCTCCGGGCGGATGCCCGTCAGTGCAACGGCATCGTACATCGCGGGCCGGAGGCCGGTACGGAACCCCTTGGCGGGCACGACCGTGCCGGATTCGCACGCGGAATGTGAAGGCGTTCGCATTTTGGCCGCGATTGAGACGGAAATCGCCGCCTGCCTATACTCGGACACTCGATGTCATCCGCCTCGCCGATGTCTTCCACGCCGCTCGGGACCTTCGTCGCGTGCCCCCGGTGATCCGCCACGGGTCGCGCGGCGCGACGTCATGACCAACCGGCGCGGTCCGACGCTGGCGCTGCTTGCGCTGCTGTGGATCGTCGCATCCGTGCGAGCGCTCTGGCCGGTGCTGCACGAGCCCCTGTACGCCTACGCCAACAGCTACGACCAGACGCGCTACACGAGTTGCTTCGGGTTCTATCCCGACCGGCCGGCCGACGTGGAGCCGCAGCGGAACAGCCCGGAGGCACCGCATGCGAAGTTCCGCTTCATCGCGACCGGCGACTCGATGTGCTACTGGTCGAGCGACCTCGCGTTCCCCGCGATCGCTGCAGCCGGATGGCGGATCGCGGAAGCCGCGGGCGGTGGCGGTTCGCACGACGTTCGACCCGTGGCATTGCTGCGCTGGGGCGTGTTGTCGGGCCTGTCGATCGCGTTCTCGCTGGCATGGCTGCGTCGTGGCGACGTGCGTGCCGCGATCGCCAATGCCGGGTTGCTTGCGCTGCTTTTTGCCGACCCGGCGAACACCTTGTACCTGGCGACGTTCTATGCGGAACCGACCGCGCTGATGTCGGCCTACGCGCTGGTCGCGGCGACGCTCCTGTGGCAAGGCGAGCGGCGCACGCGGCTCCGGTTCGTGCTGCTTGCGCTCGCGGCCTTCGTGCTGGCGACCTCGAAAATCCAGCATCTGATGCTGCCGCTCCTGCTCGCCGGCGTGGTGGCGATCGTCGACCGCATGCGTGCGTCGCAACGCTGGCGCGCCGGCGCGCTGGCGACCGGTGCGGTGGCAGGCTGCGCGCTGCAGGTCGCGCAACTGCAGCGGCAAACCCCGATGATGGACGCGATCGACCAGTACAACCGCGCCGACGTGCTGTTCACCGCGCTGCTTCCGTTCGCCGACGATCCGCGCTCGATGCTGCAGGGCTTCGGGATCGATCCGGCGTGCGCACGCCACGCGGGCGATCGCGCATGGGAGCTGCCGGAGATGCCGGAAGCGATGTGCGCGGGTTTCGAGCGATTCGGGCGCGGCGACGAGCTGCGCGCGCTGGCACTGCATCCCGGCATCGCGGTACGGCTGGCGGGCGCCGGCATCCGGGCGATGACGCCTTGGCTGGCCGGCAACATCGGCCACGTGGAAGGCGCGGTGTTCGCGCGGGCGCCGGTTGCCGATGCCAGCCTGGATCGCGTGCTCGCCGCCTCGCCGCCGCTGCGCCACGCACTCCTGCTCGTGCCGCTCGCGGCCCTGGCATGGCTCGCGCGCCGGCGCGCGCATCGAGGACGTGCCCTCGTGTTCACCGCCCTCGTCGTGGTCACGGCGGGCGCCACGCTTGCCGTGGTCGTGCTGGGCGACGGACTGGCCGATGTCGCCAAGCAGACGCATCTCGCGACGAACGCGCTGCTTGCCTGGGCGATCGTCATGACGATCGCCGTGCTGCTGCCGGTCCCGCGCAGTGACCGGATTCAGTCCGTGCCGGAATCGTCCCCGATGCCGCGATGCCGCCCGCGATAGGGTCGATAGAAGCTCCGCAGCGCCAGCACGTCGGCCTCGGCGGAGTCGCTCGTCATCAGCGGCGTGCCGATCACGATCGTCCGCGACGGGTAGTCGAACGCGATCGGCAGGATCGGCACGTTGGCAGCATGCGCAATGTGCCAGAAGCCGGTTTTCCAGCGTGCGACATGCTTGCGCGTGCCCTCCGGCGTGATGCCGATCCAGAACCGGTCGCTGCAAACGAATCGCTGCGTGACCTGTTCGACCAGCCCGTGCGCGGCGCTGCGTTCGATGGGAATGCCGCCGAGGCTGCGCAGCAGCCAGCCGAGCGGGCCGCGGAACAGCTCGCGCTTGGCCATGAACGAGACATCGATGCCGAGCGCGACCTTGAACAGAAGGCCCCATATCCCGTCCCACCAGGAGCTGTGCGGGGCCGCGATCACCACCACCTTCGGCAGGTTCGGCAGCGGCGCCGACAGGCGCCAGCCGTTGCGCGCGAGCAGCCACGCGCAGGCGCGGCGCCAACGGTTCTGGCCGAACTGCGGCACCGCATCCGGCAGCGGCAACGGCAGTCGCGCGGAGGCGTCGCTCATTCCGCACCCCAGTCGCCGCGCCCGCGCGTGCGCTTGATCGCCGAGCGCGATTTCTTCGCCTCGATGCGTCGTTCCTTCGACGCACGTGTCGGGCGCGTGGCAACGCGCGCCTTCTGCACGACCTGCGCGGCGAGCAGGATCTCGATCAGGCGAGCGCGCGCATCGGCACGATTCCTGGCCTGATCGCGGAAACGGTTCGCCTGGATCACCAGCACGCCGTCGTCGGTGATGCGCCGGTCACGTCGCGCCAGAAGCCGCTCGCGCAGCGCATCGGGCAATGCGCGGGATGCGGCGACGTCGAAGCGCAGCTCGACCGCGCTGGCGACCTTGTTCACGTTCTGCCCGCCCGGTCCGCCCGCCCGCACGAACTTCTCGACCAGCTCGTCCTCGGGGATCGAGAGGCGGGCATCGACTTCGAGCGTCGGGCCGCGAGGCGGCCGGGCGGAGTCCGCGATCACTTCGGCGCAGACTTTTCCAGCAGCTGCCGGCCGGACTGGGTCATGCGCCAGACGTTGCGCGCGATCATTTCCACGCCACGCTCATCGCCATCGGCGCGCAGCTGCGTGATCTGCTTGCGAGAATCTTCCAGGAGTCGGTCGCACATGGTCACGATGCGCTGGAGTCCAGGCGCCGCGCCCGGCTCCGCGCTGCGCTCGCGCGACAATCGGCAGGTTTCCTCGGCTTCGCGCAGCACGGTGTCCGCATCCGGGATCGCAGGTTGCGGCTTGGCGGGCGGGCGCGCGCGCGCGACAGGTGGTGCCGCGCCCTCGCGACGTGGTGGACGTGCCGTGGCGCTGGCCTCGAGCAACGCCATCGCACGCCGAACCGTCTTCGGCTCGGTCAATTCCGAAAGCGTGAAGGCACCCGGATTGGTCGCGGCATCGCCCAGCTTGCCTTCGACCCGCTCCTTGCATCGCTTCATGCCGTCTTCCGCGCCGATGCGGGCGGGAAGGCCCCTCTTCAGGGTGTCGTCGCCGGAGAGCGCACGCAGGCACAGCACGGTGAACGAATCCAGCCGCGCCACCTCCTGATCGGCCGGCACTCCGGCGGGTCGCAGGAACGTCCTGAGCTGCGCATCATCGGGCTCGCGCGTCTTCGAGCAGGCTGCCGCGCCGAGGGTGGCTGCGACGAGCAGAACGGCCAATCGATTCATGGATACGGTCTCCGGGGGAGTAAATGTCAACGCATGCGCGAGGCACGCAGGAAGGCGATCGCGCTGGCGCCGCCCGCGAGCCATGCCGGCATCGGAATGCCGAGCCAGCGCGTGCCGCTGTCGTCGAACAGCGCGATCAGTACCGCGGCGACCAGCAGCGAGGCGGCCAGCGACAAGGTCACGGCCAGGCGCTGCCCGCTGCGGCTGCGTCGCTCGAGGCGGATTGGATCGTCGGAAGCGATGCGGAGTTCCAGCGTGCCGCTGGTGGCCTGCGCAAGGAAGGCATGCGCCAGCATCGGCATGTCCGGAGCCGCCGCCAGCAGGTCGGGCACGCGCCGTCGCAGCGCCTTGAGCATCGCGCGCGGGCCACGGCGCTCGCGCCAGACGCGTTCCAGCACGGGTTCGGCGGTCGCCCAGATGTCGATTCCCGGGTGCAGCATGCGTCCGACGCCCTCGATGTTGAGCAACGTCTTTTGCAGCAGGATCAGTTGCGGCTGGAGCGTGAGCTGGTACCGGCGGGCCGTCTCGAACAGCTTGACGACGACCTCGCCGAGCGAAATCTCGCTCAGCGGACGCGTGAAGTACGGCTCGCAGACGGCGCGCACGGCGGCTTCCAGCTCGTCCATGCGCGTCGTCGCCGGCATCCAGCCCGCGCGCACGTGCAGTTCCGCGATGCGCGCGTAATCCTGGCGGAACAGCGCAAGGAAATTCTCGGCGAGCCAGTACAGGTCCCGCTCGGGCAGCGAGCCCATGATGCCGAAGTCCAGCGCGATGAAGCGCGGGTCGCGCGGGCGCGAGGCATCGACCCAGATGTTTCCGGCATGTGCATCGGCATGGAAGAAGTTGTCGCGGAACACCTGCGTGTAGAACAGCCGAACGCCTTTCTCGGCCAGCGCGACGCGGTCGATCCCCGCTGCGTCGAGCGCGATCAGATCGTCGACCGGGATGCCGCGCACGCGCTCGAGCGTCAGCACGCCGTCGCCGCTGTGCGACCACACCACCTCCGGGACGTGGAGATCGGGCGAATCGGCGAAATTGCGTCGCAACAGGGATGCGTTGGCGCCCTCGCGCTGCAGGTCCAGCTCGTGGGCGAGCGTCGATTCGATCTCGTCGACGATTTCCTGCGGACGGATCTTGTCCGCATTCGGGTGCGTGCGCTCCACGAAGTGCGCGAGATCGCGCAGCAGCGCGACGTCGTCGCCGATGCGCGCGTGGATGTCCGGACGCAGCACCTTGACCACGACGTCGCGGCCACCCTCAGGCCCCGCCAGTCGCGCCGCATGCACCTGCGCGATCGACGCCGAGGCCAGCGGCACGTCGTCGAAGGTTTCGAAAGCGGCCGCGATCGGACGGCCGAGCGAGCGCTCGATCGCCGCGCGCGCCTGCTCCGACGGAAACGGCGTGACGCGATCCTGCAGCGACCCGAGTGCGTCGGCGACGTCGCCCGGCACGAGGTCGCGGCGCGTGGACAGGATCTGCCCGAACTTCACGAAGATCGGCCCGAGCGCCGTCAGCGCAAGCACCAGCCGGTCACCGCGCGGCAGGGCCGCGATCGCCGCCGGCGGACGCGGCAGCAGCACCAGCAGCCAGCCGAAACCGCGCGGCCTCCGCGAGTTCGGCAGCAGGTCGTCGATTCCGTGGGCCGACAGGATGCGCAGCACGCGCAGCAGGCGTGGCACCGCTCGCAACGGACTCATGTCGGCTCCGCCGCTGCGATCCGTTGCATGCGGCGCACGCGCGCGTCGAGACGATCGGCGCGTTCGCGGATCGCGTCCACGTCGTCGAGGAAGGTATCGAGCTCCGCGCGCGGCACCAGGTCGCGACCTTCTTCCGAAAGGAACTCGCCGGTCTCCCGCAGCAGGCGTCCCGCGCCGGTTCGCGCGGTCTCGAATGCGCCGCGCAGTGCGTGCGCGACGCGGGCGCCGACCACGTCACCGAACACGTCGGCGAACGCCTGATCCACGTCCGGCGCGAAGTCGCGCGCGATCTGCTGCATGCGGCGCGCCAGCTCCGCGTCGCCGCGGATCGACACGCGCCCCGGCGTGCCGCGACCGCTGCCGAGCGCGAAGGCGAGCAGGGCCGAAGGCGTCGCCGCGATCTCCAGCAGGCCCGGAACCTCGTCGCCCGCAGGTCCGACGTGCAAGCGCCCGCGCGCGACGGAAAGCCGCAGCGCAGGCAGGATGGAGCGGGAAGCACCGCCGAAGTCCACCTGCACCGCCTGCCCGTCCAGCGCGTCGAGCCGGCCGCGCGTGTCCGGATCGAGATCGATGGCACGGTTCAGGACGGCCTCCAGCGCGCGACCGAGCGGTGCGAGCAGCGGGTTGGAGCGGCGGGTGCGTGCGGAAGCGGTCATGGATGCGGATTCTACCTGCGTGCCGGCACGCTCATGCTTTGCTCAGTTGCCGCGCGCTAGCGTCGCATCGGTTCCACATGGGGATCACGGCGTGACCAAGCGGATCGCATGGCTGCTTCTGCTGCTGCTTGCCGGCGCGGCGAGCGCGCGCGAGGACACGGGACAGTTCGAATCCGGCGCCTGGTACCGCATCGAGGCGCCGGACGGCTGGCGTGCCGGCGATGCGCTGGTGCTGTATCAGCATGGCCTGGACTTCACGCCGCCGGAGGGGCCGCCCGGGCTCGGTCCGCTGCGCGAGCTGATGCTGGCGGAGGGCTATGCGGTGGCGGCGACGGGTTTCCGGCGGCGCGGCTGGGCGCTGTTCGACGCGGTCGAGGACAACCTCGACCTGCTGGGGCGCTTTTCGCAGACGTTCGGTGCGCCCGGTCAGCTGCTGGTGTTCGGCGGCTCGATGGGCGGCCTGATCGCGCTGCGTCTGGCCGAGGCGGAAGCGATGCCGCCCGTGGCCGGTGCCTATGCGCTGTGCCCGGCTGCGGCGGGGTCGCGACTCTGGGATGCCGCGATCGACCTGCGCCTCGCGTTCGACGTGGTCTGCGCGGATACCGGCGCGCAGGATCTTCCGCTCGGCAGCGAGCCGCTCGAGTGGGCGCTGGATCTCGACCAGATTCCGGTCGATCTCGGCGACCTCAGCGACAAGGTGCGCGTGCTGGGGACACTCCTGGCACTGAACCGCTGCACCGGCGTGAACCTGCCGCCGACGTTGCGCAGCGGCTCGATGCAGCGCCGCCTCGACGCGCTCATGCGCTTCGCGCGCATCGACGACGAGGATTTCCTGGTCATGCAGGTCGCCTATGCGATCTACGTGCTGAGCGACCTCGTCCGCGCGCCCGATGCGCTCGCGGGACGCAATCCGTTCACCACGTTCGGCGTCGACTACGGCGACGAACCTGCGGTGCAGGCCGGCATTGCCCGCATCGTGGCCGACGCCGACGCCGCGGCGCGGCTGCGGGAAAGCTCCGATTTCCATGGCGCCGTCGGCGCGACGAAGATCGTGTCGCTGCATACCAGTCGCGACGAACTGGTGGTCGCGGCCAATCAGGAGTTCGTGCGCCGTGCGCCGGAGGCCCAGGTCGCCAGCGTGATCGTGGACGAGGACGAACCCACGCATTGCGGCTTCAGCGAGGCCGAGGGCGTGGCCGGCTGGGAATCGCTGCGCGGCTGGTTGCTGGGTCAGGCCAAGCCGGATGCGGACTCGCTGCAGCAGTCCTGCGGCCAGCTCGTGGCGAGCGGACAGGTCGACGGGCCTTGCCGGTTCGATCCCGCGCCACGGCTGATGCCTTTCGACTCGATCGTGCGCCCGCGCGATGCCGCGGCGCTGATCGATCCGCCGCTGCCCCCGCGCCGATCCCCGCCCGGCGACCTGCGGCAGCCGCGTACCCGTCGATGAACGCACCGCTTTAGCGAGTCCTGCTTCAGCGTTCCCGGATCGGGAACGTTTCCGCCGCGCCCTCGGCCGGTTCGCGTGATTCGTCCGCCGTGCGCGCCGCAGGGCCGCACCGATAGGCATCCCAGCTCTGTTCGCCGTCGCGCGGCTCGCCGCGCGGCTTGATCGTGTCCGCGCCGAGTGTCGCGGCTTCGTTCCGTGCCAGCACTTCGAGTTCGTCTCGCACCTTCAAGCTGTTGCGGTCCAGCGGGCCGACGTGATCGAGCACCGAAACGGTGACCGTGCCGAGCGACCGGCACGCCGAAACATCGTCGTTCCAGGCGGTGCGGACCCGGCTGCCGCCACTGTCGAGGCGGATGCCCCAGCTGCAGGCGGACAACGTGGCGGCGACGCAGGCGGTCAGGAGGATGCGCTTCATCGGAACGGTTCGCGGCAGGTTCGGATCGACCCATTGTAGGCCCGTCGCCGGGGCGCGCCGTGACCGGCGGCAACGCGGTCCCCGCGTTGCCGCATGCGGATCAGCGCACCGGATTGCCGTCCGGATCGAGCACGCGCACCTCGCCGATGCCGAGCTTGCGGACCGGCGCCTCGATGCGCGCAAGATCGCCGACGATCACCCAGGTGAGCGCATCCGGCCGGATCACCTCGACGGCTGCCGCCTGAACGGCGGCATCGGTCTGCGCCTCGATGCGCGTCTTCAGCGTGCGCACGTAATCGTCCGGTCGGTCGTACTGGATGATGCCGGCCAGCGCGCCGAGCACTGCGCCCGTCGTCTGGTATTGGCCGGGCATGCTGCGCACGTCGCCCAGCTTGATCTTGCCGATTTCGGCTGCGGCGAGCGGGCGCTTGCCGACGACTTCGCGTGCTTCGCGCAGGATTTCGGCGACCGATTCGGCCGTCTTGTCGGTCTGCACCGGTGCATACAGCATGAAAGGCCGCTGTCCCAGCGCGTTCTGCAGGAAGCTGCTCGCGCCGTAGGCCCAGTGCTTGTCCTCGCGCAGGTTCATGTTGAGGCGGGACGTGAAGGCGCCGCCGAAGGCACCGTTCATGGTGCCGATCTCGAGGCTGTTCTTCGCCTTCGTCGAGGGTGCGACGACGCCGGCGAGGATCAGCGATTGTTGCGCACCCGGTTTGTCGATCAGGAACACGCGCGGCTTGTCCGGGGCGGACACGGTGGGGATGCTCTTCTCCGGCACGGGCGTCGCCGGTGCCTTCCAGTCGCCGAACACGGCGTCGAGCCGGCGGGTGATCTCGGCCAGCGTGGTGTCGCCCGCGACGAGGATCCGAGCGTTGTCCGGGCGCAGGTAGTCGCGTGTCCAGGCGCGCAGGTCGTCGGCACGCAGCGAGCGGATGGATGCCTCGCTGCCCGATCCGGTGAACGGGATCGCATACGGATGCCCCTTGCCGTAGAGCAGCGGCGGCAGCGTGCGCAGCGCCAGCCCGACCGGCTGCGTCTTCTCCTGTGCGATGCCGGCGAGCCATTGGTTGCGGATGCGCTCGATGTCGGTGTCGCGGAACGCGGGATTGCGCACGATGTCGGCGTACAGCGCCAGCGAGGCATCGAGTTGCGCCTTCAGCGCGTTCAGGCTGACGCTGGAGCGGTCCAGCCCGGAGCCGGCCGAGACGATCGCGCCGAGCCGCTGCGCGCGGCGCGCGATCTCCAGCGAATCGAGGTCCTTCGTGCCCTCGTCGAGCATCGCCATCGTGAACGATGCGGTACCGGATGCACGCCCTTCGTCGGAGGCGTACCCGGCATCGAACATCATCTGGATCTGCACCACCGGGATCGCGTGGCGTTCGGCCAACACGACCTCGATGCCGTTCTTCAGCTTGCCGCGTTGCAGTTCCGGGAATGCGAGATCGGGGAAGCGGTCGACCGCCGGCACGCCCTTGGTCCGATCCACGGCGGACGGGACGGCATGCCAGCCGCCGTCGGGCACGGACACTGGCACGGCCGCCGGGCGGCCATCCAGCGCAGCGCGGCCGGGGCGCTCGATTTCGTCCTCGGCGACGAGTTCCCCGTCGTTCGGCAGCGGCTCGACCACCAGCGTGTAGTCGCCGCGCGCAATCCACTTCTTCGCCGCCGCGCGCACGCTGGCCGGGGTCGCGGCATCGAGCTGCGCGAGGTCGTCCTTCCACGCGCCGGGGTTGCCGCGGTAGATCTGTCCTTCGGCGAGAACGTCGGCCTTGTTGTTGACCCGCTCGATGCTGCGGATGAAGCCGGCGCGGATGCGCGTGCGTGCGCGCAGCAGTTCGTCGTCGGTCGGACCGTCGGCGAGGAATCGGTTCCACTCGTCGGCGATCGCGGCTTCCACCTTCGCCGCGTCGACTCCGCTCTTCACGTCGACCGAAAGCTGCAGCGTGGAGGCAAGCGCGAAAGGAAGCACGTGCACCGATACGCCGTCCGCCAGCTTGTCCGTGTAGACCAGGCGCCGGTACAGGCGCGAGGTCTTGTCGCCGCCGAGCACCTGCGCGGCAAGCTGCAGGCGCGCGACATCCGGGTCGCCGAGCCACGGCAGGCCCCAGCTCCGCACGATCCTCGTCTGCGCGACGCGATCGTGCATCGTCTCGCGCAGCGACTCCGTGCGCGGTGCGGCCCATGGCTGCTCGCGCGCGACGCGCGGTCCGGGCGGGATGTCGCCGAAGTACGCGAGCATCTTTTCCTTCGCGACTTCCGGCGTGATGTCGCCGACCAGCGCGATGGTCACGTTGGCGGCGCCGTACCAGGTCGTGAACCATAGTTTCACGTCGTCGAGGGAAGCGGCGTCGAGATCCTTCATCGAGCCGATGGTGTCGTGGTGGTACGGGTGGTTGGCTGGGTACAGGTTCGCCTGCACGCGCTGATCCACGCGCCCATAGGGCTGGTTCTCGCCCTGCCGCTTCTCGTTCTTGACCACGCCGCGCTGCTCGTCCAGCTCGGCCTGGCCGATCGCGCCGAGCAGGTGGCCCATGCGGTCGGATTCCATCCACAGCGCCATGTCCAGCGCCGTGGTCGGCACGGTCTCGTAGTAGTTCGTGCGGTCGAACCAGGTCGTGCCGTTCATGTCGGTCGCCCCGATGCGCTCGAACGGCGCGAAGAACTCGTCGTCGTGGTTCTCCGACTTCTGGAACATCAGATGCTCGAACAGGTGCGCGAAGCCCGTCCTGCCCTTCGGCTCGTCGGCCGAACCGACCCGATACCAGACGCTGACCGCGACCACCGGCGCCTTGTGGTCCTCGCTGACGATCACGGTCAGGCCGTTCGGCAGCGTGAAGCGGGTGTAGGGAATCTCGATCGGATCGGATGCGGCTCGCGCCGCGCCGACCCATGCGAGGAGCGCCACGGTCGCGGCGAGCAGGATGTTGCGCATGACATCGTCCGGATGCTTCGGGGGCGCCAAGCCTAGGTGGCAAGTCGCGCTTCGACAACCGGCACTCGTCATGGCGGCCGATCGTGGCGGCACCGTGCCGCATGTCCGTCGGCGAACGTCCGTGGCTGTCCGCGGTCACGTCACCCGCACCCGGCCGCGTCGGCGCCGCGTGCGTGAACGCGAGCGCCCGTGCGGCGCGCGCCAGGGTGCGCATGACCTTCGGCAGGGTCGCGCGGCATTGGCCCATCGCTTGCACAAGCCGTCGCGAAGGCACGAGGCGGATCGTTCGCAACGAATTCGCGCGATGTCGCATCCCAGTCCGGGAAGGATGTTCCACTTGCAGGAGAACCCACATGAGAATCGGCCATTCATCCATCCGCTCCGCGTTCGTCGCATCGATCTGCACATGCGCGCTTTCCGCATGGGCGGCAGGCGACGGAGTCGCCACGTCGGTCGTGGACGCGCGCGCGCCGCTGGCTGCGGTGCTGCTGCCAACGGTCACCGTGACCGCTTCCAACCCGCACGCGCCGCTGCAGGTCGCCGCCGAACCGGCACTGCCGGTCACGCTGCTTCCGACGGTCCACGTCCACGCGAGCGTCTCCTCGTCCACACGTGCGCACCGCGCGGGCGAACCGGTCGTCGCGGCCGCGGATCTGCCGACCGTCGCTGCGCGCCTCGTGTTGCCGATGTGATGCCGGCGCGCGCGCCGCACGCCGTGCGCCGCATACTATGCGGATGCCGAGCGTCGTCCTGTTCCAGCCGGAGATCCCGCCCAACACCGGCAACGTGATCCGCCTGTGCGCGAATGCGGGCGTGGATCTGCACCTGATCCGCCCGCTCGGCTTCGAACTCGATCATTCGCGCCTGCGCCGCGCCGGTCTCGACTACCACGAGTTCACGCGGCTTGCGGTGCACGACGATCTCGAGGCGTTCGTCGAGCATGCGCGTCCGCGCCGGCTGCTCGCGGTGAGCACGCGCGGAACGACGCGGTACGACGCGATCCGCCACGAGGATGGCGATGCGCTGCTGTTCGGCTGCGAAACGCGCGGCCTGCCGCAGGCGGTGCTCGACTCGATCGACCCGGCGCACCGCCTGCGCCTGCCGATGCGGCCCGGCAACCGCAGCCTGAACCTTTCGAACGCGGTCGCGGTGGTCGTGTACGAGGCGTGGCGGCAGAAGGGCTTCGCTGGCGCGGGCTGATGCGGCAGAGCCGGAATCGCCCGGCTCCGCCGCCCGCCCGCGGTCAGAACTGCTTGGACAGACTGAGGTAGACGTTGCGTGCGCGACCGATGCGGCTGTTGGTTTCCACCACGGCCGCGTTCATGTACTTCTGGTCGAACACGTTGTTGATGCCGAACAGCACCTGCGTGCTGCCGTCGAGGAAGCCGGAGCCGGTCAGGTACGGCCGCCAGCGCACCTGCACGTCGGTCTGCGAGAACGGCTTGCGCACGTAGTAGTACGTCTGGCCGCCGGACTGGATCGTCTCCGGATTCTGGTCCGGCTTGAACCAGTGCGTGGTGATCCACGAGAACTCGAGGTCGTCGCGGATCGGCCGCCAGCGCAGGCCGGCGCGCACCTTGTCGGCGAAGGCCCACGGCGTTTTCTCGCCGGTTTCCGCGTCGTGCTGGTCCAGCGTTTCCCAGGTCAGGAAGCCACTCCAGCGCTCGGCGTCATAGCTCAGCTCCAGTTCGATGCCGTCGCGGTCCACGCGGCCGACGTTGCGGTACTGCACGTACTCCGAACCGGCCGGCGATTCGGAGCCATAGTCGACGACGAGATCGATCATGTTCTTCAGCCGCCCGTCGAAGTACATGACCTTGGCGTTGATGGCGTCGCCGGCCGTGAACAGGTCGTGCTTGCGCCACGAGAAGCCGATTTCGTGCTCGGCCGAGGTTTCCGGCTGGAGATCCGGGTTCGGCAGGTACCAGTAGTGGATGTTGAGCGGGCCGTAGGACGAGGTCTCGTGCGGGCTCGGCGCGCGGAATGCCTCGGAATAGTTGGCCAGCAGGTTGAGGCCGGGCACGACCTCGAAGCTCGCGCCGACGCGCGGCGAGAAGCGGTCGCCGTCGTAGGTCTCCGGCACGCCCTGCACCTCGCGGTCGAAGTCGTCGTAGCGGCCGCCCAGCTGCAGAAGCAGTCGCTCGTCGAGCCAGGCCGTCTCGTACTGCACGTAAAGGCCGAGATCGTCGTACTCGTTGGGCATCGACTGGAAGTCGGTCGTCACGCCGTTCAGCGTGTAGATCGCGTCCTCCTTGCGGTTCTCGTAGTCGGCGCCGACCAGCACGCGATGGCGCACCGAGCCGGTGCGGAACTCCATCCGGTTGCTCGCCGCGATGCCGCGCCGCCTGTCTTCGTTCCTGTAGTAGAGATCGGTGTCGTGTTCCGCGCCGAACGCATAGCCACGCTCGTACCAGCCCTTGGAGCGATATGCCGTCACGTCGAGATCGAGCCACTGGCTGCCCTCGGGCCGGGCGACGTAGCGCAGCACCGTGTCGTCGTTGCGCCGTTCGCCGACGACGGGGCCGAGTTCGTCGTCGTATTCGTAGTGATAGAGGCTGTTCCACAGCGTTTCCGCCTCGATCGCGTAGCGGTAGTGGCTCAGCGTCAGCTTGTGGCCGTCGGCGGGGCTCCAGCCGGCCTTGAGGAACGCGGTATCCACCCGCTCGTCGTTGTCGTTGCGGTCGCGGAACGTGCCGTCGCCGTTCGGCACCTTGTCGGGAAGCTTCACGTCGCCGCGATCCTGGCGCTTCACGAACGCGAGGAACTCGACCGGCCCGCTGGCGGGCGACCAGCCGAACGCGCCGGACGCCTGCCGTGCATTGTTGCTGTCGTAGCGAAGATTGACCGCGGCACCGAAGTCCTTCCCGGGCAGCACGAAATCGCGCGCATCCTTGGTCTCGGAGGCGACCACGCCGCCGATCGCGCCGCCGCCGTGATGGATCGAGGACGATCCGCGCACGACCTCGATCTCCTTGAGCAGTTCGCCGTCCATGCCGAAGCTCGAACTCTGGTTGGCGAACAGGTTGGCCGAGCGGCGCACGCCGTCCTGCATCAGGATCACGCGCTCCTCGTTGCCGTGGCCCCAGCCGCGGATCGCGAACGACTGGCCGATGGCGCGGCCGACGTCGTTGCCGACGTCGACGCCCGGCACGCGCGACAGCGCCTGGATGATGTCGATGGAAAAGTCCAGGTCATCCGGCAGCAGCACGCTCGCCGAGCCCGGATAGCGGGCGACATCGAGATCGATGCCGGTGCCGATCACGAGGGTGCGTTCGAGGGTGGTGACGTTCTCGACCAGATGCGTGCATTCGGCGGGGAGCTTCCCGCGCAGGCATTCGTTGTAGTCGTCGGACGCGGCGCAGGCATCGCGCGCCTGCGAAAGCGCGACATGGCATTCGGCGCTGGTCTGCGCGAGCGACGGCAGCGGCGTCGCGACCAGCGCAACGCCGATCGCTGTGGAAAGGGAACGGATTTTCATGGGCAGTCTCCAGTAGTGCGGATCGGCTGGCGGCTGCTGGCTGGTTCTTCGAGGTGGATGCACGCACGCGCGCTGACGCGCGCGGATGGCGGGAGGCCATCGCGCGGGATGCGTTGTCGAATGGTGCTTGCAGCTTCGTGCCCTGCGGGGCGCGGCGCCGGAATGCGGCATGCTGGCTGGCGAGGCGGATTGTAGCCGCGACGCGCGATGCGTTGCAGCCGCGGTGATGCGTCGTGTGGCGAAACGCCACGCTTGCGGCGCGGCTCCGCGCCGCAAGCGGCTACGGGTATTCCGGTTTCTGCTCGCGCGAAAGCAGCGCGTGCATGCCTTCGGTCGGGGTCAGTTCCTCGTGCAGCACCTTCTGCACGAGGGCGCTGATCGGCAGTTCCACGTCGTGCGCGACGGCGAGGCGCATCACCGTGTCGACCGTCTCGATGCTCTCGACCACCTGGCCGATCTCCGCGACGGCCTCGCGCAGTCCGGTGCCGCGACCGAGCGCGAGGCCGAGGCGGCGGTTGCGCGACAGGTCGCCGGTGCAGGTGAGCACGAGGTCGCCGAGGCCGGCGAGGCCCATCAGCGTTTCCGGTCGCGCGCCGAGCGCGGCGCCGAGTCGCAGCATTTCCGCGAGGCCGCGGGTGATCAGGCCGGCGCGCGCGTTGAGGCCCATCTGCATGCCGTCGGCGACGCCGGTCGCGACCGCCAGCACGTTCTTCATCGCGCCGCCGAGTTCCGCGCCGACGACATCGTTGCCGGTGTAGGCGCGGAACGTCAGCGAATGCAGCTTGCGCGCGAACGCCAGCGCGAAGTCCGCGTCGGCGGAGTGCACGGTGAGCGCGGTCGGCAGGCCCTGCGCGACCTCGCGCGCGAACGAAGGCCCGGTGACGACGGCCGCGGCCCGGCCCGGCGCACGCTCGGCGACCAGCTCGTGCAGGAAGCGGCCGGAAGCCGGATCGAAGCCTTTCGTCGCCCAGGCGATGCCGGCGCCGTCGCCCAGCCACGGCACGATGGCATCGAGGATCGCCCCGAAGGCGTGGCTCGGCACCGCGATCAGCACGGAGCCGGCGTCGCGCACCGTGGGTTCGAGCATGCCCGAGAACTGCAATGCGTCGGGCAGCTCGATGTCGGGCAGGTAGCGCGCGTTGCGGCGGGTCGTCGCCATGTCGACGACCGCCTGCGGCGTGCGACCCCAGAGCGTGGTCGGCACGCCGTTGCGGGTGAGCTGCACGGCCAGCGCCGTGCCCCAGGAGCCGGCGCCGAGTACGGCGACCGGGCGGTCGAGGTCGCTCACGTCGCGCGTCGGATCAGGCGTTGGCGGCCTGGCCCGTGCCGGCTTCGGCGCGGCGGCGCATCTGCTCGGCGTACAGCGCCTCGAAGTTGATTGGCTGCAGCAGGAACGGCGGGAAGCCGCCACCCTGGATCAGTTCCGAAACCAGCTGGCGCACGTACGGGAACAGCACGTTCGGGCAGTACGTGGCGAGCACGCCCTGGCGGTTCGCGTCGTCGAATCCGCTCAGGCCGAACAGCCCGGCCTGCTGCACCTCGACGAGATAGGCCGTCTTGTCCTCGACCTTGCACGTGGCGGTGACGCTCAGCACGACCTCGTACAGGTCGTTGCCGAGATTGGCCACGCGCTGGCTGAGGTTGAGCTCGATGTTGGGCTGGCCCGGGGCCTGGAAGATCTGCGGCGAGCCCGGTGCCTCGAACGACACGTCCTTGGTGTAGACGCGCTGCAGGCTCAGCTGAGGGCCGGTCGGCGCGGGATTGGCCTGACCATTGGTCGCGCCGTTGGTGTTCTCTGCCATTGGATTTGCTCGCGGAATTGGGGAAAAGAACATCGATTATCCCACGCCCGGCCCCGTCCGCGCATCCGGCAGCGTGCGATGCCGGCTCAGGCGCGTCCGCTGGCGAGCGGCAACTGCGCCTGCTGCCACGCGGCGATGCCGCCTTCCAGCAGGTAGACGCGCTGGAATCCGGCCTTGCGCAGCTTGCGCGCGGCCTGCGCCGCGGTCACGCCGCGACGGCAGACCAGTGCGACCGGGACATCGCGGGCCTTGGCGACCTGCGGATGGGCCGGATCGAACTGGCCGAGCGCGATGTGGCGCGAGCCGGGAATGTGCGCCTTCTCGAACTCCTGCTGGCCTGAGACGTCGATCACCAGCGCGTTCTCGCGGTTGATGAGCTGCGTCAGGCCCGCAGGCGTCAGGCCGGTGAACCCGCGTGTGAGGCGCTGGACCTCGGTCACGATCAGCGCGAGCAGCACGCCGACGAAGGCCAGCGCGAGCATCGGGTGGTTGGCGAGGAAGGTCGGCAGGCGGGCAAGGATGTCGTGCATGGGTCCGGATCGGGTGCGGAGAACGATGAGCGGGGCGGAGCGCGTCGCGCGGTGATTCAGTCCTGGCGCGAGATGTCCGGCAGGCCGGACGCCAGCCACCAGCGTTGCGCCGCCTCGTCCCACGTCCAGGTCTGGCGGTCGATCACGCTGCGCGCGGACTGCGTGTTCACGTTCACGAGGTCGATGCGCACGACCAGGCGCACTTCCGAATCGCTGACGGGCATCGGCGGCTGCGCATCGTAGCCGGTCACCTGCACCTGGCGGTAGCGGGAAAGCTCCAGCGCCGTGGGCGGATTCTCCTGCAGCCGCTTCGGGTCGACGAACGCCTGTGCCTGTTCGAAGTTGGCCCAGCGGATCGTCGCCGCGTAGGCGCGCAGCGTCTCGTCGAGCTGCGTCTGGCGCGAGCGCGTGGATTGCGTCGCGCAGGCGCCGAGCAGCAGGAGCACCAGCATCAGGACGATCGAGCGCATCGCGAAACCCCCGGAACGGACCGGCCGATTGTGCTACATCGCACCGCGCGCGTCAGCGCGGGGCGGGCGCGAGCGCGACGAACTTGCCCTCCAGCGTCGCCGCCTCGCCGCTGCCTTCCGACGGCACCGTGCAGCGCACCTCGAGGCGTGCCTTGCCGCGGGACGCGAACGTGCGCACGAAGTCTTCCAGTGCCCCGTCGCCGACCGGAATCGCGATCGCGCGGAAGTCGGTCCAGACCTTTTCGAGATAGCGGATGCGGCTGTCCTGCACGTAGATGTCGGCCTGGTGGCCGTGTTCCTCCAGCGTGAGGCGCGCCAGCGCCCAGCCGGCCAGCGTCAGCAGGCTGGCGAGGCTGCCGCCGAAGGCGCAGCCCTTGTCGTTCACGTTCGGCGCGAGCGGCGCGGAAGCGGTCACCGAGGCGCCGGTCCAGGCGTCGATGGAAAGGCCCATCGCGCGCGTCAGCGGAATGTCGGCGAGAAGCTCGTCCTGCAGCGTGCGCACGACGTGCGTGCGGTCCGGCGGCGTGGCAAGCAGGGATGCGAAGGCGGGCGTGTCGGCGGTCATCCGTACAAGCATAGCCGGATGCCGTGACCGGATGGCGATGCCGGTGCGTATGATCGGCGCATGCCCGTGCATCCGCCCTCGCCGCGTCCTCTCGATGGCCATGCCGTGATCGTCACGCGGCCGGATACGCGCGTGCTGCTGCGTGCCGCGCGCGCGCTCGGCGCGGAGGCGTTGCGCCTTCCGGGCCTCGCGCTGCGTGCGCGCGCGTTCGACTGGCCGGAGGCGGTCGACGACTGGATCTTCATCAGCCCGGCCGCGGTGCGCTTCGCGCTCGCTCGCGGCGTGCCGCCGGCCATCGCGCGCTCGCGCGTGTTCGCGATCGGGCCCGGCTCGCGCGCCGCACTCGCGCGGCGCGGCATCGTCGCGCGCATGCCCGACGCCGGCGCGGACAGCGAAGGCCTGCTCGCGCTGCCGGCCCTGGCCGACGTGCGCGCGCGTCGCATCGCGCTCGTCGGCGCGCCGGGCGGGCGCGACCTGATCGGGCCCGCGCTGGCCGCACGCGGCGCCGATGTCGTCCACGTGCACGCCTACGAGCGCGCGCCGCCGCGCTGGACGCGGCGCCATCTCGACGCACTCGCGCGCTCCCGCCCGCCGTGGATCGTGCTCGTTTCCAGCGGCGAGGCGCTCGCCAACATCGTCGCCGCCGCCGCGCCGGACCTGCTCCGCCGCCTGCGCGAGGCGCGGCTCGTGGTCAGCAGCGCGCGACTTGCCCGGCTCGCCCGCACGCACGGGTTCGAACGCATCGCCATCGCCGCCTCGGCCGCGCCGCGCGACCTGATCGCCGCCGCCCGAGACGATCGTTGACGTCCGTCCGGCGCCGTGCTGCTGCCGCGTTCATCCGGTTCCGCTAGCATGGCCGCATGAGCGAAACCGATTCCACCGTTTCCGTGCCCGCCGACGCGCATGCGCCGAAGGTGACGCGGACCGCGGAGCACTCCCGCAAGGCGCCGCCGCCGAAGCGCGGCGGTCTCGGCTGGCTGGTCGCGCCGCTGGCGCTGGCCGCGCTCGGGCTGTCGGCGTTCGCGCTGTGGCGGGTCCACGCATTCGAGCGGGACCGTGCGCAGGCGCAAGCCGATGCACTGGCGCCGATCGCGGCGCGCGTCGACGAACTTTCGCGGATCGCCGAGCAGCGCAAGCGCGACCTCGAATCGCTGCGCGGCCGCGTCGGCGATGCGGACGGCGTCAATCGCAGCCTGCGCGAGGAACTGCTCAGCATCGCCGAGCGTTCGCGCACGCTGGAGGACGCGGTCGCGAATCTCGCCGAGGATCGCCTCGGCGCACGCGATGCGCTGGCGACGAACGAGGCCGAGTTCCTGCTGCTGCAGGCGCGCGAACGCCTGCAGCTGTTCCGCGATGCGTCAGCGGCGATCACCGCCTACCAGCTCGCCGACGCGGCGCTCGCGGCCGCCGAGGACCCCGTGTTCGCCTCGGTGCGGCAGACCATCGCGGCCGAGCTCAAGGCACTCGAGAACGCACGCCCGATGGATGCACGCGACGCGCTCGCGACCCTCGCGCGCGTGCGCGGCGCGCTGGCCGGGCTGCCGCCGCCGGCGCTGCACCAGCCGGACACGCAGGCCGAGCCGTCGCGCATCGGGCGCTTCCTCGCGCAGTTCGTGCGCGTGCGCCACGGCCAGGAAGCCGAGGCGATCGAGAACCGCAGCATCGGCCTGACGCGCGCGCTGTGCGCGCTCGACCTGCGCGCCGCGGAGGCCGCGCTCTTCGCGCGCGACGAGGCGGCCTACAAGGCTTCGCTCGCCCGCGCCCGCGCCGGCCTCGCGGCCGGATTCGACGCGCAGGCGCCGGCCGTGACCTCGGCGATCGCCGATCTGGATCGGCTCGCTGCCGCGCCGTTCGCGCCGCCGCTGCCGGAACTCGGCTCCGCGCTCAGGGAACTGCGCAACCTGCGCGCGACGCGCTCGTTCGCGCATCCGGCGCATCCGGCGGTCGCAGCCCCCGAAGCCGCACCGGCGACCGCCGGGGAGGAGGGCACATGAAGCTGCGCCGCAATGCGTTCCTTCTGCTGGTGTTCGCACTGCTGGTGGCGGCCGGCGCGATCTTCGCGTGGCATTGGCTCTCGGCCGATCCCGGCTACGTGCAGGTGCGCCTGCGCGACACCACGATCGAGACCAGCGCGGTCGTCGCCGCCGCCGCGCTGGTGCTGCTCTGGCTGGTGCTGGCGGTCGCATGGCGGATCGTGCGCTGGCCTTTCCGCGCCTGGGGACGATCGGTGAAGCGGCGCGGGCGCGAGCGGCTCGCCAACGGCATGACCGCGTTCGCCGAGGGCGACTACCTGCTCGCCGAGCGCGAACTCGCGAAGGCTGCCGCATTCGATGCCTTCCGCACGCCGGCCCAGCTCGTGATCGCGCGTGCCGCCCACGAACGCGGCGCCGACGCGCGCGCCGCCGAAGCGCTGGACGCCGCCGGTCCGGCCGGTGCCCGTGCGGCCGAGGCGCTGCGTGCGCGCTTTCTGGTCGATCGCGGTCGCGGCGCCGAGGCGTTCGCGCAGCTCAAGGCGAAGGCCGCTACGGGCGACCTTTCCCTGCGCGGCTGGCGGCTTCTCGCCGAAGCGGCCATTGCCAATGGCGAGCCGCAGGTCGCGATCGACGCGCTGCCGGTACTCGCGCGCAGCCAGTCGCTCACCCCGGAAACCCTGGCCGATCTCGAAACCCGCGCACTCGCCGCGGCGATCGCCGCGGCACCGGACTCGGCCAGTCTCAACGCGATGTGGAGTGCGGCCACGCGCGCCCAGCGGCGGCGGCCGGAACTGATCGCCGCATTCGCGCGCCGCGCCGCGCATCACGGCGAGCTGCTCGCCGCGATGGACGAGATCCAGTCCGCGCAGCGCCGCGAATGGAGCGACGACCTCGCGCTGGTCTACGGCGAACTCGGCGATGGCGAAGTCCCCGCACGCACGCGCACGGCCGAGGGCTGGCTCGCGCAGCATCCGAACAGCGCGGCGTTGCTCGTCACCCTCGCGCGCCTGCGCGCTGCGCAGGCCGAATGGGCGCAGGCCGAGGATCTCCTCGAGCGCGCGATTGCGCTCGATTCTACGTCACAGGCATGGGAAACACTCGGCGACGTGCGCCGCGGCGAGGGCGACATGGCCGGCGCCGCGGACAGCTACGAGAACGCGCTGCGCCTGGCCCGCGGCGAAGCCACCCGCGCGATCGGAGCCTACCAGCCGCGCGCCGGCGTCGACACGCGCCCCATCGCGTTCGAGGAACGCACCGAGCACGGCGTGCCGCGCCTGCCAGCGGCCTGACAGGGGAATGCCCCGGATCTCAGGTCCGGCGCGAAATCATCTCCCGTCGATCCAGCCACGCACGAAATCCGGAAAGGTCTTCAGGTTGGTCGGATCGAACCAGCGTATGCGATAGCCATCCGCACGCTGGCGCATATCGTCGGACAGGCGGCGCGCCGACAGCAGGACGCTGGTGCCGAACAGGCCACCGGCATTGCGCCTGAGCGCTTCCAGCTTGTGGGCGATGTCCTGATCCTTCTGTTCCGAGCGACCGAACCGGGCGGTCTTGCATTCGATCAGCAGCAGCCGGTTGCGATGCGCGGCCACCACGTCCAGCTCGTTCTTCGGCGCATCCTTGCGGCCATCCTGCCAGTAGATGGTCTGGCCGCAGGCCACGTCCTTCATGCCGGCATCGCGCAGCACGTACCAGGCGTGGTGTTCCAGCCAGATGCCGCCCAGATAGCGCGCTGCGGCCTCATCGACGAATTCGATCGTGGAATCGGACACGATGCGCAGCAAGCCCTGATCCTCGCCGGCGATGCGTTCCAATGCCTCGCGTTGGTGAGCACCGCGCGCTTCCAGCGGTTGCCGGGCCAGGAACGCACCCTCCCGCTTCATCGCCGCCTCCGCTGCCATGTTGAGTACGCCGATGAAACTTTCCAGCTCACCGGCATGCGCGGCCAGCCACTTGCTCAGCGACTTGAGCTGCCCGGCCCGCGCGCGCCATTCGGCATCGTCGCTATGCGGCGTGCCGGCCCGGGCGCCGTAGGCCGCCAGATAGGTCGCAAGGTCGAGCACGTCCACCATCGGCTCGCCATGCGGTTTCATCTCCGGATCGCTGCCGCCGAGGTGCTCGATCACACCGCGCGCGGTGTCGGTATAGATCGATTCGCAAGCCAGCAACTGCGGCAGCCACTGCGCAAACGCCAGCGCAATGGGCTTGGTGCCGCCGGTGAGGTTCAGCACCAGCGGCGCCTGATCCTCCAGCCGTTCGGCCAGTTCCAGCACATAGTCCCTCAGCGCCGCCATGTCGCCGCTGGGCGCTCGCGGATGCACGGTGACGGCAATGTCGCGCGCTTCGAGCAGCCTCCGCAGCCGCTCGCCTTGTGCAGCCATCGCAGTGGACACCACCAGATGCACCCAGGGCGGGCGCTGCATCAGCGCCGGGATCAGGTTCGGCAACAGCTGGTCGGAGACCAGGCAGAGATGAGGCAGGGACGATGGCCCTTTTTCGTCACCGGCGCGAGCATTCAGATCAGTCATCGAAGCTCCATGTAAAGCGATGGTGTGCTCGCAGGATTCATCGGGAAATGTCGGTGCATGGGGAGTTGTGGCATGGACGACTTGTTTCGGAAACTGCTTCTGTGCAACATTGTTATAACTTGAATTCGAACGAGGAGGCTCGGCATGAAAGCCGTCATTCGCACGATCGGCAACTCGCAGGGCGTGCTGCTGCCCAAGCCCTTGCTTGCCCAGGCGGGATTGACCGATGCCGTCGAGATGGCCGTCGAGAACGGCGCCATCGTGTTGCGGGCACCCCGCGATACGCCGCGTGCAGGCTGGGCCGAGGCTGCCGCAGCCATGGCCAACCAGGAAGATGACGCACTGGTGTGGCCCGAATTTGCCAACGAAGACGACGTGGATCTGCGGTGGTGAAGCGCGGCGACATTTGGCTGGCCGCGCTCGACCCCACGCTCGGCAGCGAGATCCGCAAGACGCGCCCTTGCGTGATCGTTTCGCCGCCGGAACTGCACAACCACCTGCGTACGGTCATCGTCGTTCCGATGACCACCGGTAGCCGACCGGCACCTTTCCGGGTACCGGTTCGTTTCCAGGGCAAGGATGGACTGATCCTGCCCGACCAGATACGCACGATCGACCAACAACGTCTGGTGCGGCGCCTCGGCGGCCTGCGTCCGGCCACGCTGGAACGCGTGCTGGCCGTGTTGCAGGAAACCTTCGCGCCCTGATCGGCTCCTGGATTGCCGTCGTTGCCGGCGCAACATGCCGCGTGGTGATATGTGGATCAATCGCGCTTCGTGTGGAAGGTGCCTTGCTTGATCGGAGCCTGTGCGGC
>ENA-UOVV01000859-UOVV01000859.1-compost-metagenome-genome-assembly--contig:-NODE-859-length-29278-cov-6.350546_pt1 | contig 29278 bp, 31 predicted proteins | sample MGYA00238155_ERZ761577 | MGnify/ENA primary metagenome ERZ761577 (study PRJEB28898, sample SAMN06268775) | compost metagenome | isolation source: Emeryville, CA | place: USA:Emeryville, CA | collected... | reverse complement strand
GCTGCACATCTGGGCGCTGCACGTGCCGGGCAACAACAACCCGGTCGGCGTCGAGGTCAAGGACAGCCGCGATACCGTGCCCTTCCATCCGTACTATACGATGAAGGACCTGTTCGCGATGGTGGTGTTCCTCATCCCCTTCGCCTGGTTCGTGTTCTTCGCGCCCGACATCCTCGGGCACCCGGACAACTATATCGAGGCGAACAGCCAGGTGACGCCGGCCCATATCGTGCCGGAATGGTATCTGCTGCCGTTCTACACCATCCTGCGCGCCATCGACTTCAACGTGCTGTTCATCGACTCCAAGCTGGGCGGCGTCATCGCCATGGCCGGCTCGATGCTCTGCCTGCTGGTGGTGCCGTGGCTGGACACCTCCAAGGTCCGCTCCGGCGCGTTCCGCCCGATGTTCAAGTGGTTCTACGCGCTGTTCGTGGTCAACTTCATCGGCCTCATGTATCTGGGCGCCCAGCCGGCCGAGGGCATCTATGTGGTGCTCGCCAAGGTCTGCACCGCCTATTACTTCATCTACTTCCTGGTGGTCCTGCCGGTGCTGTCGCGGATCGAGACGCCCAGGCCGCTGCCCACCAGCATTTCCGAGAGCGTTCTCGGCAAGGCCCATTCGTGAGAGAGAGCGGATCCATGTTCAACGCGAAATCCATCCTCTCCGCCATCGCCCTGGCCGGCACCATGCTGCTGGCCCCGGCCGCCCAGGCCGCGGGGGAAGCCGTGCCGATCGAGAAGCAGAGCTGGACCTTCAGCGGCATCTTCGGCACCTATGACCAGAACCAGCTGCAGCGCGGCTTCCAGATCTTCCGCGAGGTCTGCGCCAGCTGCCACGGCGCGCGCCTCATCGCCTTCCGCAACCTGATGGAGCCCGGCGGGCCGGAGTTCTCCGAGGCGCAGGTGCGGGCGCTGGCGGCCGAATACGAGGTCGCCGATCCCACCGCCGAGGGCGGCATGCGCCCGGCGGTGCCGGCCGACCGCTGGCCCTCGCCCTTCGCCAACGAGCAGGAGGCGCGCGACGCCAATGGCGGCGCCCTGCCGCCGGACTTCTCGGTGCTGGCCAAGGCCCGCGGGGTCACCGACGCCTTCCCCTTCTGGGTGTTCAACTACTTCACCGGCTACCAGGAAGGCGGGGTGGACTATATCTACAACCTGCTCACCGGCTACCACGAAGAGGCGCCGGAAGGGGTCGAGGTGGGCGACGGCCAGTATTACAACGAGGCCTTCCCCGGCCATCTGATCGGCATGGCGCCGCCCCTGGCCGACGGGCTGGTGAGCTATGGCGAGGGCGAGGACGGCAGCACCGCGCCGGCGACGCTGGACCAGTATTCCCGCGACGTGGCGGCCTTCATGATGTGGATGGCCGAGCCGCACCTGGTCAGCCGCAAGCAGACCGGCTTCGTGGTGCTGCTGTTCCTGGTGCTGTTCGCCGGGCTGATGTACGCGACCAAGCGCAAGCTGTGGGCCGGCATCGAGCACTGAGCCCGGACGCGGCGCGACGCATGGAAAAGGGGCCCCGCGGGGCCCCTGGTTTTTTGCCGCGGGGGTTCCGCAGCCCCTTGTCATCGGGCCGGCTTGCCGCAATATGTCTCATGCGTTCCGGTTGCTGGAGGGAAATGCGATGTCCGCCATACGTCTGGCCGTCAGCGTCGTCACCGCTGCCATCACCGTCAGCCGCCATCCGGCGGTGCGGGCCGGGGTGCAGGCCGTGGTCAACAATCCCAAGGCGCGGGAGACGGCCATCAACACCACCCGCAACGTCGCCTACAATGCCGGCGTGATCGCGCGCCACGTGCTCGGCCGCCACAAGAGCTGACCCCAACCCCTCAAGCAGGACCGTCATGCCGATCGACCTCAAGTCGCTCGTCCGGACCATTCCGGACTATCCCAAGAAGGGCATTCTGTTTCGCGACATCACGACGCTGATCGAGCATCCCGAGGGGTTCCGGGAGAGCGTGGACCGGATCGCGGCGGCGCATGCCGGGCGCGGCATCACCCATGTCGCGGGGATCGAGGCGCGCGGCTTCATCTTCGGGGCGGGGGTGGCCATCGCGCTGGGGGTCGGCTTCGTGCCCATCCGCAAGAAGGGCAAGCTGCCGGGCGAGACCATCGGGCAGAACTATGCGCTCGAATACGGCGTCGACACCATCGAGATCCATGCCGACGTGCTGGGCGCCGAGGATTCGGTGCTGCTGGTCGATGACCTGATCGCCACCGGCGGCACGGCCATCGCGGCGGTGGGCCTGCTGCGCCGCACCGGCGCCACCGTGGAAGACGCCGCCTTCGTCATCGACCTGCCGGATCTGGGCGGCGCCGCCAGGCTGCGCGCCGAAGGCCTCAGCGTCTCCTCGCTCATCGCCTTCGACGGCCACTAGCGCAGTTCGTGCTTTGCTCGAAACAGCGGCTGTTCGCTCCCTCAAGGGGGGAGCGCATGACGCCGTTTCCGCCGAAGACGTGAAATTCTCCGGCGCTTTCTGACGGGGCGAGCCCTACCAGTTGTTGCGCCCGTCCACCTTGGTGACGGCGATGCCGGACCAGTCGAGATCGTCCACCAGGCGCAGGTTGAGGCCCAGCTTGCGCGCGGTGGGGATGGCGGTGGGGTCGCCGTCCTTGGGCGTGCCGTCGTCGTTGTAGAGCGACGCCCAGTCCGGGGATTCGCCCCAGGTCTGCATGCCGCAGGTGCCGCAGAAATAGTGCTGGTGCATCTCCGGGCTGGTCGAATACATCCGCTCGCCCTCGCGCGAGACGAAGGTCAGCTCGCCCGGCTGGTAATAGGCCCAGAGCGCGCCGGTGCGCGCGCAATAGCTGCAGTTGCACTCGGTCGCCTCGGTGGGGTGGGCCGGCAGTTCGATGCGGGTGGCGCCGCAATGGCAGGTGGCGGTCAGGGTCATGGGGCTGCTCCTCGGTTGTCGGCTGGCAGCCTAGCCTCCGATGCTGACAGGGCGCGTCAGCACGCGCCCGCTCAGGCCGCCATGGCCTTGCTGCGCCGGTCGACCAGGCAGAACTGGTTGCCTTCGGGGTCGCGCATCACCGTATAGGTCGGCAGGACGCGGTCCACGGTGGCGCCGGCTTGCTTGAGGCGTTCCACCTCCGAGGAGCGCTCGGTGACCTCGATGTCGAAATGCACGCGGTTGTTGTCCGGCCGCTGGCCGTCCACGTTCTGGAAGCAGATGGACGGGCCGGGTCCGTCGACCATGACCGTGGTGGGCACCGCGGGGTCGAGGCCGAGCGCCAGGCTGAGGGCGCTGTCGGTGGGGTCGGGGGGACGGACCGAATAGCCTTCGAGCAGATTGGCCCAGAACTCGGCGAGCACGGCCGGCTCCGCGCAGTCGAAGACGATCTCGTGAATGGCACCCATTCGCGCTACTCCTTTACCGTTTAACGATCGCTTAACGGGAAAATGCGGCAAGACTGGGCAATCGTCGTCCGGTTGGGCCCCGGCTGCCGCCGGGGCCCGTATGGTCAGGCGCGCGGCTTGCGGGCCAGCAGCACCTCGAGCGGCGGCAGGGCGGGCTGCTCCTGGCGGGGCTGGAGGGGCTTGTTGGCCTCCGGCTGGCGCTGGGGCAGCGGCGCGCCGTGGCGCGGCACCTTCCGGTCGTGGTTCACCGGCAGGGGACGCTGGAACTGGTTCTTGGGCATGAGACTATCCTTTCCCGCCCGGCAGGGTGCTGCGCGGGCTGGCTCGATGCGAACGGTGCGCGGCAGCACGCCGCGCGATGAGCAGGGTTTTGGGAGGATGCCCGGGATGGAGGAAAGGCGGGAGGTCGGCCCACAGGCCGGTTCAACGCATCGCGATCCGATGTCTCGCCGATCCGCGCATCCACGACGACCGGTCTCGCGCAAGGCGCGGAACGGGGTCTGGTCGGGCGTCCGGGGCGAGCTTTCAGATCATTTTCGTGCGGAACCTCCGTCGATGACGGCGGCAAGATAGACGGGCGAAAGGGCCGGCGTCAACCGCCGGCCCTTTCCGGGTTCAGATCGGCGTCGCTCCGGTCAGGGCTCGAGCTTGCCGGTCTCGGGATGCTCCTCGGCGCCGATATTGGGCTCGTTGCGCGTCTTCCACAGCGAGTAGAGCACGCCGCCGGCCAGGATGGAGATGGTCACCACCAGGGACAGCAGGGTGTCGATGTGGATATGCAGCGGCACGAGGAAGATCTTGATGCCGATCAGCACCAGGATGATCGCCAGCGAGATCTGCAGGTAGCGGAAGCGGTTCATCGCCGCCGCCAGCGCGAAGTAGAGGGCGCGCAGGCCCAGGATGGCGAAGATGTTGGAGGTGTAGACGATGAAGGTGTCCTGGGTGACCGCGAACACGGCCGGCACCGAATCGACGGCGAAGATGAGGTCGACGATCTCGACCATGATCAGGGCCACGGCCAGCGGCGTCAGCCAGTAGACCAGCCTGCCGGTCTTGGGATCGGGCTCCTTGACCAGGAAATGGCGGCCGCGCAGCGTGTTGGTGATGCGGAAGCGCTTGCGGAGGAACTGGAAGATGCGGTTGCTCTCCATGTCCGGCTCCTCGTCCTGGTGGCTGAACATGCGGATGCCGGTGAACACCAGGAAGGCGCCGAAGAAGAACAGGATCCAGTTGAACTGGTAGACCAGGGCCGCGCCCACGCCGATGAGGATGGCGCGGAAGGCGATGACGCCGAGAATGCCCCAGAACAGCACGCGGTGCTGGTAGAGCCGGGGGATGCCGAGGAAGCCGAAGATCGTGGCGATGACGAACATGTTGTCCATCGCCAGCGACTGCTCGATCAGATAGCCGGTGTAGAATTCCAGCCCGGCCTGGGCGCCGCGCTGGAACCAGACCCAGACGCCGAACAGCAGCGCGATGACCACGTAGAAGCCGTAGAGCAGCAGGCTCTCCTTGGCTTCGATCTCGTGCTCGTCGCGGTGCAGGATGCCGAGGTCGAAGACAAGCAGGCCGATCACGATCGTGATGAACGCGACCCAGAAATAGACGGGAGTGCCGAGAAAATCGCCCGATAGGGCGGCAAGAAGCGATTCCATCGCCGGACCTTCTCCATGTGTTGGTGGAGCAGCTCCGACATCGCCACGGCGTGAAGCCATGACCAGAGGGGCCCGGCGCTGCCCCCCTAAAATGCGCAAAGCGCGCAAAAGTTCAAGCCCCTGCTTTGGTCCTAAGCGACGAAAAGGCGCGGCGGCGGCGCCGGGCGATTGCGGAGGCCGGCGATTTCCGCCTAGCATGGGGACATGCCGAAACCGCTCCTTGCCCTCGCCCTCAGCCTCTGCGCAACGCCGGCCCTGGCCTGCAGCCCGGCCCTGTTCGAGCGACTGGACGCGCCGCTGTCCGCGCCGCCGGACGAGAGCATCGACGTCGCCGAGATCCGTTCCGTCGAAGGCGGGGAATGGCAGGTCTGGCGGGGCGGGGACGGGGCGGCACGCGAGGTGGCGCGCATCGACTATGGCGAGATGGGCCGGCTGGTGAGCCGGCTCGTGGTGGAGGCGCCCGGGGCCTATGCGGTCACGGTCACCCAATTCATCTATTCGGTCCCGATCTACATCGCGGGCTCGACCACCATCCGCGAGGAAAAGGACATCTACCTGTTCTGCGACGGGCAGCTCCTCCAGCCCGGCGAGGATTTCGCCCTCGACCCCGCCTATGCGGAACGGGCCGCCGAGGCGCTGGCGCTGTTCGACGCCCCCGAGATCGCCGGCCACCTGCCGGAACTGGCCCGCTAGCGCCGTTCACTGCTTAACGGAATCGTCGGCTTTTTCTTCCCCTTCCCCTTGGGGAGCACGCTGCGCTAGCGCGGCGTGCAGAGCATCACGATGGCCTGGGCCGTCTCCAGCTGCAGGGCGAAGCCGTAGGTGGGGTCCTCGATCAGCCGGCCGGCCTGGATGCCGGTATTGGCGCGCAGATTGCCGTCGTTGAAGCCCACCCCGTCCTGATAGGGGGTGATGGTGCCGGTGCCCGAATTGGGGTCGCCCACCGTGCGCGAGGCCCAGCCATAGACCTCGCCATAGATGGTGAGGATGCCGGCGCGCTCGGCGGTGGCGTCGCGGCAGCTCCAATTGCCCCGATAGGCCTGGGCCAGGGCCGGCGTGGCGAGGGTGGCGGTCAGGACCAGGGCAAGGGCGAATCGGCGCATGGATGCAGAGTGCCGAGCCGCAGGGGCGGATTCAAGAGCCGCGCTTGATCAGCGCGCCGATGACCGGGACCCTGGTGAGCGCGAGCAACAGGCGCAGCCGCAGCGGCATGCGGTAGTCGCGCAGCTTGGAGAAGCCCACGAGATCGGCGCGGTAGACCAGCTCGCCGCGCTGGTTGGTCGCGGTCAGCCGGTTGAACAGCAGGCCCCAGCCGGGAATGGAGTTGGACGGGCGCTTGCCGGTGACCAGCAGCTCGTAGCTCACCGTGTCGCCGGGGCGCACCGGCGCCTTGAACTCCATGGCGTTGACGCCGGGCGAGGGGCCGGACACGCCGGGCTCCTGCCCCTGCCGGCGCAGCCGCTCCTCTTCCGCGAACAGGGCGTCGACCATCTTGCGGTGCCCGACGCAGACCGTGTGCCAGCCCGAGGCGACGAGGCCGTCGAAATGGCTGTGCCGGGCCAGCTCCGGATCGATGTGGAAATATTGCGGGTCGTAGGCCGAGGCGAAGCGGATGATCTCCTCGGCCGTGAAGGTGTGGCCGCCGAGCGGGAAGGTCTCGTCGGTGGCGATGTCCTCGAACCAGCGGGTCATGCGGCCGGCTCCGGGTCGCGGCATTCCACCAGGTTGGCGAGGCGCATGGTCAGCACCGGCTTGTGCCGCTGGTTGCGGACGTCGAAATCGAGCGTGACGATGCCCCATTGCGGGTGGCTGGCCGAGCGGCGCAGCTCGGCGATGGTGACGGTGCCGCCGATGGTGTCGCCGACCATCACCGGGTTCTTCCACTTGAGGTCCTTGAAGCCCAGTCCCCCGCAGGAGGCGACCCGGGACAGGAAGCTGTCCACCAGCATCCTCAGGCTCAGCGCTCCGGTCTGCCAGCCCGAGGAGGCCAGCCCGCCCAGCAGGCTCGCCTTGGCCGCCGCCTCGTCGAGATGGAAGGGGAAGGGGTCGAACTCGCGGGCGAAGGTGATGATCATCTCCTTGCTCACGGTGGTCGCGCCCAGCTCGATCACCTCGCCGACGGCAAGGTCCTCGAAGTGACGCCGATCTTTGGTGACAGGATTGGTCATTTGGCTTCCCTATGCGTCAATCGACTTTTGCCACGCTTCCGCCGAGGGGGCAAGGGCGGGTGGGGACGGTGAACACGGCGAGGGCGGGAGCAAGCCGCGCCGGCCCTAGTTCGCCTCCAGCCGTGTCGCCCGCAGTTCCAGCGGGGCAAGGCCGCGGCGGCGGCGCAGGACCTTGGCGAGATAGTTGGCGTCGGCGAAGCCGGTGGCCCGGGCGATCTCGCCGACGGTCATCTCGGTGGCCAGCAGCAGGCGCTCGATGCGCTCAATGCGGCGCTGCAGCACGAAAGCCGAGGGGGCCAGGCCCGTGGCCGCCGAGAAGCTGCGCACGAAATGGGCGCGGCTCATCTCGGCGATGCCGGCCAGGCGCTCGACCTGGAGCGGGGCGGCGAGATTGGCCTCGATATGGGCGACGACCCGGGCGATGGCGGGCGGCAGGGGGCGCTCCGGCGGCGTGCGGCTGCCGAAGGCGGCGTCGTGCAGCGCCGCCATGGCGGCATAGGCGGCGGTCGAGGCGCCGCCGGGGCTGAGGTCGGGGGCGGTCAGCAGCGTGAGGCAGGCTTCGGCCAGGCGCTCGACCTGGGCCGGCTGCGGCTCCAGCACCGGGCCGTGGGCATCGAGGATCTCGCGCGCCAGCCGCAGCGCCTCGCGGCCGTTCAGCACCAGCCAGAAATATTCCCAATGGCCGCCGCGCTCGAGCCAGTAGCGATGGGCGTGGGGCATGGTGACCAGCATGGTCTGGCCGGGACGCAGCCGGTGGTGGACGCCGGCATAGTCGAGCCGGCCCTCGCCCAGCGTGGTGTGCTGGATGACGAGGAAGGGCGCCGAGCCGCGCTTCAGCCCGTCCCAGGAATAGACCTCGTTCATGCGCTGCTCGTAGCCGGCGCTGATGGCCATGCAGTGCAGCGGCGCGGCGCTGCGGGCCAGGGTCAGCCGGCGGATGTCGTGGCCGTGTTCGAGAAGCTGGCTGAGCACAAAATTACCCGCGTTCGCACAAGGTTTCTCTACACGGACTCCGCGGCCGACGCTAGCAATGTGCTAACGAAATCGGGTCGAACGCGGCCCTGGAGGATACTATGTCGTTCAAAGTTACCGTTATCGGCGCCGGTTCGGTGGGTTTTACTAAGACTTTGATCTCGGATCTGCTGAAAGTGCCGGAATTCGCCGATTGCGAGTTCGCGCTGACCGACATCAATCCGCACAATCTCGACATGGTGAAGCAGATCATCGAGACCATCGTCTCGGTGAACCGGCTGCCGGCCAGGGTGACCGCGACCACCGACCGCCGCGCGGCGATCAGCGGCGCGCGCTATGTGATGAGCTGCGTGCGGGTGGGCGGTCTCGAGGCTTTCGCCACCGACGTCAACATCCCGCTGAAATACGGCGTCGACCAGTGCGTGGGCGACACGATCTGCGCCGGCGGCATCCTCTACGGCCAGCGCAACATCCCGGTGATCCTCGATTTCTGCAAGGATATCAGGGAGGTAGCCGAGCCGGGCGCCCTGTTCCTCAACTATGCCAACCCGATGGCGATGAACACCTGGGCAGCCGAGAAATATGGCGGCGTCAACGTGGTGGGCCTCTGCCACGGCGTGCAGCACGGCGCCCACCAGATCGCGCAGGTGCTGAGCGTCGAGGACCACGAGCTCGACTACATCTGCTCGGGCATAAACCACCAGACCTGGTACATCGACATCCGCGCCAAGGGCCGCAAGATCGAGAAGGACGAACTGATCGCCGGCTTCGAGGCGCATCCGGTCTATTCCAAGACCGAGAAGGTGCGCATCGACGTGCTCAAGCGCTTCGGCGTCTATTCCACCGAGAGCAACGGCCATCTTTCCGAATATCTGCCCTGGTATCGCAAGCGCCCGGAGGAGATCGGCCGCTGGATCGACATGAGCGACTGGATTCACGGGGAGACCGGGGGCTATCTGCGCTACTCCACCGAGCGGCGGAACTGGTTCGAGACCGATTTCCCGATGTTCAAGGAGCAGGCGACCAAGCCGCTGTCCGAATACAAGCGTACCAGCGAGCATGCCAGCTACATCATCGAGGCGCTGGAGACCGGGCGGGTCTATCGCGGCCATTTCAACCGCCGCAACAACGGCATCATCACCAACCTGCCGGCCGACGCCATAATCGAGAGCCCCGGCTATGTGGACCGGTTCGGCATCAACATGATCGAGGGCATCACCCTGCCCACGGCCTGCGCGGCGACCTGCTCGGTGTCGGTCTCGGTGCAGCGGCTGTCGGTCGAGGCGGCGATGACCGGCGACATCGACACGCTCAAGCTCGCCGTGCTGCACGATCCCCTGGTCGGCGCCATCTGCACCCCCGACGAGGTCTGGGCCATGGTGGACGAGATGGTGGTGGCGCAGGCCCGGTGGCTGCCGCAATATGCCGACGCCATCCCGGCGGCCAGGGAGCGCCTGGCCAGATCCACCGTCAAGACGCGCGACTGGGAGGGCGCGGCCCGCAAGCGCGTCCGCTCGGTGGAGGAACTGCGCGAGATGAGCGGCGCGCATCACTGAATCGGGGTGAGGTGTCTTTGGCCTTCCGAGGGAGAGGGCTGCCAAAACGAAGGAGCCCGCCTTGGATGGCGGGCCTTATTCATAGGTGCTGGGGTATGTTCGCCGGGACATCGGCGCCGTCTTCGGCGTATTCCCGGAGCTTGTTGCGCATCGTTCTTATCGATATTCCAAGAAGTTGCGCGGCGTGTGTGCGGTTGCCTTCTGTCTGCCGCAGGGTCGCCAGGATCAGGCTCTTTTCCACCTCCGCAACGGGCAGTCCTACCAGTGCTTCGGTGGCGTCAAGGTCTGGTTCGAGGTGATACATATCGCTCGCTTTCTCTCCTCCGGCTTTGTCTCCTTCATGCTTCCCAAACCATGACCGTAAGGGTGAAACCCAATGGTTAATGCACTTTTAACGTCCGGAACGGCTTGAACCGGAGGAGCGGCGAACTTGCCGAGGGCGGCGGCAGCGCATAGCGTCTGCCGGGGAGGACAAGCGATGGACAAACCGGCGCATTTCGTCATCGTCGGCGGGGGCACGGCGGGCTGGATCGCCGCCTTTATCATCCAGGACGAGGCGCGGCGGCGCGGCTTCGATTTCCGCATTTCGGTGGTGGAGAGCTCGCGCATCCCCACCGTCGGGGTGGGGGAGGCGACCACGGCGGCCTTCCGGGTGCTGCTCAAGCATTTCGGCATCGACGAGTTCGAGTTCTTCCGCAAGACCGATGCCAGCTTCAAGCTGGGCATCCGCCACGAGGACTGGCGGCGCAAGGGCTATACCTATTACGGGCCGATCGACGATCCGCACCAGGTGGTGGAGCCGCCGCCCGGCGCGCCGTCCGACTATCTCAACGTCTATGCCGTGGCGGCGGGGCGGCCGGTGCAGGAGATGCACCTGTTCCAGCCGCTGCTGGAGCAGAAGAAGGCGCCCTATGCGCTGAAGGCCGACGGGTCGCTGATCCCGCTCGGGCCATTCCACTACGCCTTCCATTTCGACCAGGCGCTGGTGGGCAAATTCTTCGCCGGCAAGTCGCGGGGCGTCGAGAAGGTCGATGCGATGGTCGCCGGGGTCGAGCGGGACGCGGAGACGGGCGACATCGCCGCTTTGGTGCTGGACGACAATTCGCGGCTCGAGGGCGATTTCTTCATCGACGCCACGGGCTTTCGCAAGCAGATCATCGTCAAGGCGCTGGAGGCGCCCTGGGTGTCCTATGCGCATGAATTGCCGGTCAACCGGGCGTTGCCGTTCTGGGTGGACGTGAAGGAAGGCGAGGAACTGGCCAACTACACCCGCGCCTGGGCGCAGAGCGCGGGCTGGATGTGGCAGATCCCGACGCGCACCCGCTATGGCTGCGGTTATGTCTATTCCGACGAGTTCACCACGCCCGAACAGGCCAAGGAGGAGGTGGAGCGGGTGCTCGGCCACCCCATCGAGGTGCGCGGAGACATCCGCTTCCAGATCGGGCGGCTGGAAAAGGCGTGGATCGGCAATTGCGTCGCCGTGGGGCTGAGCTCGAGCTTTCTCGAGCCGCTGGAATCGACCTCCATCCACGGCACCATCGTGCAGATGATGCTGTTCGCGCAGCGCTATATGGACGAGCCCGGCCGGATGAACCAGGACGCGCGCGACGACTACAATGCCCGGGTCGGCCGGCAGGTGGACGATTTCCGCACCTTCGTGAACACCCACTACGTCACCGAGCGGGACGACACGCCGTTCTGGCGGGAGGTGCGGGCCAACCGCATCCATCCTGAGACCAGGGCGCGGCTGGCGCGCTGGCAGAAGCAGATGCCGCGGCAGGAGCATTTCCCGAGCTATCTCGGCGGGCTGCCGCATATCGAGACGCAACTGCACTATCCGGTGCTGGACGGGCTGGGCCTGCTGGACCGGAACCTGGCGCGCCGCGAGATGGAGGCGGACCCCAGGCTCAGGCGCTTCGCCCAGCAGACCTTCGACGGGCTGGTGAAGGAATACCGCGCCGCGGCGCAGCAGGCGCTGGGGCATGCCGAGTTCCTGCGGATCGTGCAGGAGATGGCGTGAGCGACTGGACGCCGTTCGTCGTGGCGGTGCTGGCCCTGCTGGCCACGCCGGGCCCGACCAACACGCTGATGGCGGCGAGCGGCGCGTAGCGCGGCCTATGGCGGTCGCTGCCGCTGCTCATGGGCGAATTGGGCGGCTATGCCGTCGCCATCACCCTGTGGACGGAGATCGTCGGGGCGGCCGCGGCGAGCCAGCCGCTGGTGCCGCTCGTCGCCCGGGTGATCGCGGCGGCCTTCCTGTTGTGGTCGGCCCGGAAGCTCTGGGCGAATGCCGGCCGCGCCGACCTGCCGCAGCGGGGCATCACCCTCGGGCGGGTGTTCACCACGACGCTGGTGAACCCCAAGGCGCTGGTCTTCGCCTTCGCCATCTTTCCGGCCGTAGGCTTCATGGCGCGGCTGCCCTATCTGGGCGTGTTCGGGGCGCTGGTCGTCGTCACCGCGATCGGGTGGATGGCGCTGGGCATGGCGGCGGCACGCAGCTCCGCCGGCCTGTTGACGGCGGGCCGGGTGGAGCGGATCACGGCGGCGGCGCTGGCCGCCTTCGCCATCATGCTGGTGGTGCAGACGCTGGGCGGGTGAGGCCCATGCATTGACATCGGTGCCAATACGACCCAATTGGAGCCCGACGATTTCCCCGGAGTAACCCATGGGCTTCAAGATGGGCATCGTCGGCCTGCCGAATGTCGGCAAGTCGACGCTTTTCAACGCTTTGACGCGCACCGCTGCGGCGCAGGCCGCCAATTTCCCCTTCTGCACCATCGAGCCGAATGTCGGCGAGGTGTCGGTGCCCGATCCGCGGCTGGAGAAGCTGGCGGCCATCGGCAAGTCGGCGCAGATCCTGCCGGCGCGCATGAGTTTCGTGGACATTGCCGGGCTGGTGAAGGGCGCGAGCCAGGGCGAGGGGCTGGGCAACCAGTTCCTGGCCAATATCCGCGAGACCGACGCCATCGCCTATGTGCTGCGCTGCTTCGAGGATGCCAACGTCATCCACGTCTCCAACCGCGTCGATCCCATCGCCGATGCCGAGGTGGTCGAGACCGAGCTTATGCTGGCGGACCTCGAAAGCCTCGAAAAGCGCCGGCCCGGCGTCGAGAAGAAGGCCAAGGGCAACGACAAGGAAGCCAAGCTGACGCTGGACCTGATCGACCGCGCCATCGCCCTGCTGCGCGAAGGCAAGTCGGCACGCTTCGTCCGGCGCGAGCCGGAGGAGGAGAAGGCGTTCCGCGAATTGCAGCTGCTCACCAGCAAGCCGGCGCTCTATGTCTGCAACGTGGACGAGGCTTCGGCCGCGACGGGCAACGCGCTGTCCAGGAAGATCGAAGACTATGCCAGGGCCAACGACGCCGGCGTGGTGGTCATCTCCGCCGAGATCGAAAGCCAGCTCGCGCAATTGCCGGACGAGGAGCAGGCCGAATATCTGGAATCGCTGGGCCTCGACCAGCCCGGCCTCAACCGGCTGATCCGCGCCGCCTACGACCTTCTGGGCCTTCAGACCTATTTCACCGTCGGCCCCAAGGAGACCCGCGCCTGGACCATCCACAAGGGCGACAAGGCCCCGCAGGCGGCCGGCGTCATCCACACCGATTTCGAGCGCGGCTTCATCCGGGCGCAGACCATCGCCTATGACGATTTCATCGCCCTGGGCGGCGAACAGGGCGCCAAGGAAGCCGGCAAGGCCCGCGACGAAGGCAAGGACTACGTCGTCAAGGACGGCGACGTGATGCTGTTCAAGTTCAACACGTGATCGGGGCAGGCGACCGGGAGTTGCTTCCCGGTCCGGGGTGCGGAGCAATCCTGGCGCCGTCTGCCTGGTGCCCGTCGCCACCGGGCTGACTGCTATCCGATCGTGTCCTTGCGCATCTGGCTGGGCGTCATGCCATAGGCCTTGCGGAAGTGCTCGTAGAACTGGGTCTGGCTGACGAAGCCGGACTGGAAGGCGACGTTGGCGATGGACAGGCTGCCGTCGAAAAGCAGGCTGCGAGCGCGGATCAGCCGCATCCGCGTGACGAATTTCTGCACCGAGATATGCATGACCTTGGTGAAGAGGTTGGTGGCGTAGTTGGGGTGGAGGCCGACCACGCGGGCGATGTCCTCGGCGGAGAGGGGATCGGTGATGTTCTCGACGATGTGGCGGACCATGCGCACCACATAGCGCACCGGCGTCGCGGTACGGGTGCGGGTGCCGGTCTTCTCCAGCCAGGCGGGCAGCAGGGTGTCCCAGCCGGTGATGGCGGCGCGGCGGAACATGGTGCCGATCTCGGTGCGCACCAGGTCGGCCCGCAGCGAGTTGCCGCTGCGATAGTCGGCGTGCCAGCGCTCCAGCGTCTCGAGGCCGATGCATTCGGGCGCGAGCTGGATGACGCCGCCGCCCATCAGGGTTTCGGTCAGCCGGCCGAGCTGGGGCATTTCGAGGAAGGCGTCCATCGGCAGGTAGATGTTGAGCTGGCGCCCGTCGCCGACATCGTTGAGGCCCACGGTCTGGTGCGGGATGCCGGCCCAGAAGGCGACCAGCCGGTTGGGACCGACGGTGACGGGGCCGCCGTCGAAGACATAGTCCATGCTGCCCCGGGTCAGCCAGTTGAACTCGATATGGCCGTGGCTGTGCGGATTCGGCATGATCTGGGGCGGAAAGGCGCGGATGCCGAAGCGGCCGAACGCCTTGCCGGAGGCGTAGAAGCTGCGGTCCGGCCGAGGGGTCGGGCGGGGCGCCTTTTCGCGCGGTCGGAGCGCGGTCCGGTCGTCTGAATCAACAATCATACTTTTCCACGCTGTTTCTTAGAAATCCGGAAGAAGTCTCTATCATTCCGGATTGTTTCGCCGGTGGCAAGGCGTAGGCTTCGGCATGCACAGGGCTGGGCCGGTGGGAGTGACCGGCCCCGGCGATGAGCGCCATGCCCTGGTCGCGAAAGGGAGGTTCTATTGAGAAAGCATAGCTATGCCCTTGGCGGGGCAGGACTTTTGCTGTCCGTTTCCATGCTTGCCATACCGGCGCAGGAACCGCAGCCGCTGCCCGATCCGCCCGAGTTTGCCGCGCAGAGCGAGCCGGTCTTCGTCGGCATCTCCGACATTCTGGAATATCGCGCGCTGCCCGAATATCACGAGCCCGACTGGGTTACGACCAACTTCGTCGAGACGGGCAAGCTGCCGCCGGTGGCCGAGCGCCTGCCCGCGGAACCGCTGGTCTACAAGGCCGCCAACATGCCCGACGGCATCGGCGTCTATGGCGACACCATGCGCCACGTCATCGGCGGCCGGCCCGAGGGCTGGAACTATATCGGCGGCCAGAGCCAGGGCTGGGGCGGCATCGATATCGGGCTGTCCGAATGTCTGACGCGCACCGGCCCGCTGTTCATGGTCCGCGCCGAGGAGCTGGAGCCCATGCCGAACCTGGCCAAGAGCTGGGAATGGTCCGAGGACGGGCACGAGCTGACCATGCACCTGATCGAGGGCGCCAAATGGTCCGACGGCGATCCCTTCGACAGCGAAGACGTGATGTTCTACTGGGAAGACCACGTGCTCGACCCGAACGTCTCCCCGCTCAACGGCGCGACGCCCGAGAGCTTCGGCGAGGGCACGACGCTGGAGGCCATCGACGCCTACACCATCAAGTGGACCTTCCAGGCCGCCTTCCCGACGCAATATCTCTACCAGATGGCCTACGGCACCTTCTGTCCCGGCCCGAGCCACATCCTCAAGCCCGAGCACCCAAAATATAATTCCGACAACACCTATGAGGAATACAAGAACGCCTTCCCGCCGGAATTCCTGAACATTCCGGTGATGGGCGCCTGGGTGCCGGTGGAGTACCGGCCGGACGACATCATCGTCATGCGCCGCAATCCCTACTACTGGAAGGTGGACGAGGAGGGCAACCAGCTGCCCTATCTCGACGAGATGCACTATCGGCTCTCCACCTGGGCCGACCGCGACGTGCAGGCGGTGGCCGGCTCGGGCGACTTCTCCAACCTCGAACAGGCCGAAAGCTATGTCGAGGCGCTGCGCCGCTCGGCCGAAGAGACCGCGCCCGCCCGCCTGCAGTTCGGTGCCCGCACCATCGGCTATGCGCTGGAGATGAACTTCTCGGCCAATGGCTGGGGCGAGCCGGATGCGCGCGCGCAGGCCGTGCGCGAGCTCAACCGCAATCTCGACTTCCGCAAGGCCGTGACCATGGCCATCGACCGGCAGTGGCTGGGCGACTCGCTGGTGCGCGGCCCGTTCACCGCCATCTATCCGGGCGGCCTCTATGCCGGCACGACCTATTACGACAAGGATTCGACCGTCTACTACGGCTACAATTTCGATGCGGCGGGCGAACTGCTCGACGGCATCGGGGTGGTCGACACGGACGGCAACGGCATCCGCAACTTCCCCGATGGCGGGGGCGACGTCGAGATCACCCTGCTGGCCAATACGGACTATGCGACCGACCGCAACCTGGCCGAAGGCGTCATCACCATCATGGAGCGGCTGGGGCTGCGGGTGATCGCCAACTTCCAGTCCGGCACGGCGCGCGACGACATGGCCCAGTCCGGCAATTTCGACTGGCAGGTGGTTCGCCAGGGCTCCGCGCTGGTGTCGGTGGTGCAGGGCACGGTGGCGCTGGCGCCCACGGGTCCGCGCATCCACTCCTTCCATCGTGCCGGCACCGACGGGACGCTGGACCTGCTGCCCTTCGAGCAGGAGCTGGTCGATACGGTCAACGCCTTCATCGCCACCAACGACAACGAGGAGCGGGCCGAGTTGATGAAGCAGTACCAGCGCATCTTCACCGAGAACGTCTATTCGGTGGGGCTCACCCAGTATCCGGGCGCGCTGATCATCAACAAGCGTTTCGCCAACATCCCGGCGGGTGCCCCGATCTTCATGTTCAACTGGGCTGAGGACAACATCATCCGCGAGCGCGTCTTCGTGCCGGAAGACCGCCAGGGCGACTACGAGCTGCATCCGCAGACGCTGCCGGGCGAGCCCGGATCGCCCGGTCCGATTTCCTGACCTCCCGACCCTGCTGGCGGGGGATCATCTCCCGCCAGCCCCGAACGAAAGAGCGGCCATGCTTCGTTTCCTCATCACCCGCATCCTGAGCGCGATCCCCCTGCTTTTCCTTCTGAGCGTGGTGACCTTCGCCATCATCCAGGCGCCTCCGGGCGACTATGGCGACTATATCCGCTCGATGCTGATGAACCAGGGCGGCGCCACCGCCGAAGAGGCGGAGATCCAGGCCGAAGCCTATCGCGAGGCCAACGGCCTCAACGATCCCCTGGTGGTGCAGTATTTCCGCTGGATCACCGGCATCGTGACCCGTTTCGATTTCGGGCACTCGCTCTACTACAACAAGCCCGTGGGCAATGTGGTGGCCGAGCGCCTGCCGGCGACCATCGCCCTGGCGCTGGTCTGCCACCTGCTGGCCTCGGTGCTCGGCATCGGGCTGGGCATCATCGCGGCCACCCGCCAATACAGCTGGGCCGACACCATCCTCGGCGTCATCTCCTTCCTGGGCATGACCATCCCGCGGTTCCTGCTGGCCATCGTCATCCTCTACATCCTGGTATTCCGGCTCAACGTGCAGGAGGTGGGCATGTTCTTCTCCGCCCGCTATGGTGGCGCGCCCTGGAGCTGGGACAAGTTCGTCAACCTCGTCCAGCATGTCTGGCCGGTGATCTTCATCGCCACCTTCGGGGGGCTGGCCTACAACATGCGCGTCATGCGGGCCAACCTGCTCGACGTGCTCAACTCCCAATATGTCGAGACCGCCCGCGCCAAGGGCCTGCCCGAAGGCGCGGTGATCATGAAGCATGCGGTGCCCAACGCGCTGCATCCGCTGGTCGCCTATCAGGGCGTGGTGCTCCCCTACATGCTGACCGGCGAGATCGAGGTAGCCATCGTGTTCGGGCTGGCGACGGTAGGGCCGGCCATCGTCGGCTCGATGGCGGTGGGCGACGTCTTCGTCACCGCCACCTTCATGCTGGTGCTGGCGACCACACTGATCATCGGCAACATCATCGCCGACATGCTGCTGGTGGCGCTCGATCCGCGCATCCGCCTGGGCGGGGGAGACTGAGCCATGGCCGAGGACATCAAGACCCGCTCCTCCATCCCCCTGCCGCCCGATGCCGGCGTCGCCGCCCCCACCCCGGCGGAGGAGGCGAGCACGCCGGCCGTGAGCGCCCGCTTCGCCGGCGGCAACGAGGGCTATGCCACCCTGGTGTGGCGGCGCTTCCGCCGCTCGGTCATGGGGATGATCGGGCTGGTGCTGGTGGGCCTGCTCATCGTCGTCTCCATCTTCGCCGATTTCTTCGCGCCGATGGACCCGCGCCGCAGCGAGCTGCCCTTCGCCCCGCCCGACGTCATCGCCTTCGAGGATGCCGCAGGCAATTTCAGCCTCATGCCCTATGTCTATCCCATCGGGGAGACGGGGGAGTTCGACCCGATCACCTTCCAGCCGCTGACCGGCCTCATCAAGGACAATCCGACGCCGACCGGCTTCTTCGTCACCGGCTACGAATACCGCATCCTGTGGTTCATTCCCGCCAATATCCACTTCTTCGGCTCGACCGACGGGCGGCCGATCCACCTGTTGGGCACCGACAAGTTCGGGCGCGACATCCTTTCGCGCGGCATCGTCGGCTCGCGCATCAGCCTGATGATCGCCTTGGCCGTGGTGACGCTGACGACCATCGTCGGCACGCTGGTGGGCATCAGCTCGGGCTATATCGGGGGACGGCTCGACGTCTGGGTGCAGCGCTTCGTCGAGTTCGTGCTGGCCTTCCCGCAGTTGCCGCTCTATCTGGCGCTCACCAGCCTGATCCCGGTGACGGCGCCGTCCAACGTGTTCATCGCCTTCGTCATCGGCGTCATGGCGGTGCTGGGCTGGGCGCAGCTCAGCCGCGAGGTGCGCTCCAAGACGCTGTCGCTGGCGCGGATCGAATATGTGCGGGCCGCCATAGCGGTGGGCTCGAGCGACCTGCGCATCATCACCCGCCACATCCTGCCCAACGTCCTCAGCCATGTGATCGTGGCGGTGACGCTGGCCATACCGAGCGTGGTGCTGCTGGAGAGCTTCCTCGGCTTCCTCGGCTTCGCGGTGAAGCCGCCGCTGATCTCCTGGGGGCTGATGCTTCAGGATACCGGCACCTTCTCGGTGATCGGCTCCTATCCCTGGATCCTGTCGCCGGTGATGTTCGTGCTGATCACCGTCTTCGCCTTCAATGCGCTGGGCGACGGCCTGCGCGATGCGATCGACCCGTATTGAGGAGGCGGCGATGAGCAATGACGATCTGGAGCACAGCCCCTTCGCCCCCGCCGAGCGGCACGATCTGGGCACGCATGGGCGCGAACTGATCCTCGACGCGCGCAATATCGGGGTCGATTTCAAGGTCGAGGGCGGGGTGGTGCACGCGGTGCGCGACGTCTCCTTCCAGCTCCACAAGGGCGAGACCATCGCCCTTGTGGGCGAGAGCGGCTCGGGCAAGTCGGTGACGGCGCGCACGGTGATGAAGCTGCTGACCAAGCGGGCGCAAATCCTGCCCGGCACGAAGATTTCGCTGTCCGGCAGGGACGTGGTGGCGATGAGCGACCGCGACATGCGCCGGATGCGCGGCAACGACATCGCCATGATCTTCCAGGAGCCGATGAGCTCGCTCAACCCGGTCTACACGATCGGCCAGCAGATCTGCGAGATCATCCACCTGCACAACCGCGTCTCCCGCCAGGAGGCGATGGCGCGGGCCGAGAAGCTGCTGGAGGAGGTGAAGATTCCCGAGCCAGCGGCGCGGCTGAAGCAGTATCCGCATCAATTGTCGGGCGGACAGCGGCAGCGGGTGATGATCGCCATGGCGCTGGCCAACCGGCCGGACGTGCTGATCGCCGACGAGCCGACCACGGCGCTGGACGTGACGGTGCAGGCGCAGATCCTCAACCTCATCAAGGAGCTCAAGGACAAATACGGCATGGCGGTGATCCTCATCACCCATGACCTGACCATCGTCCGGCAGTTCTCCGAATATGTCTATGTGATGCAGAACGGGCGGGTGCAGGAGCACAACGAGACCGAAAAGCTCTTCACCCATCCGCAGCACGCCTATACCAGGCATCTGCTCGCCTCCGAGCCCAAGGGCACGGCGCTGCCGCTGGAGGAGGGAGCGCACGAGACGGTGCTGGAAGGCAAGAACGTCAAGGTGAGCTACACGCTCAAGCGCGGCGGCTTCTTCCGGCCCGATTTCTTCGAGCTCAAGGCGGTGGACGACCTCGACATCAAGCTGATGCGCCACGAGACGCTCGGGATCGTGGGCGAGAGCGGCTCGGGCAAGACCACGTTCGGGCAGGCGCTCATCCGGCTCATCGGCAACCAGGGCGGGCAGATCTGGTTCGACGGCGAACGGATCGACGACAAGGACCGCAAGGGCATGCGGCCGCTGCGGAGCCGCATGCAGATCGTGTTCCAGGACCCCTTCGCCAGCCTCAATCCGCGCATGTCGATCCGCCAGATCATCGAGGAGGGGCTGATCGTCAACGGCATCGGCGCCAACGGCCGGGAGCGCATCGACCGGGTGCGGCAGGCGCTGCGCGATGCCGGCATGCCGGACACCATATTGCAGCGCTTCCCGCACGAGTTCTCGGGCGGGCAGCGGCAGCGCATCGCCATCGCCCGGGCCATCGCGCTCGAGCCCGAGTTCATCCTGCTGGACGAGCCGACCTCGGCGCTCGACCTGTCCGTGCAGGCCCAGATCATCGACCTCTTGCGCAAGCTGCAGGACGAAAAGGGCCTGTCCTACCTGTTCATCTCGCACGACCTCAAGGTGGTGCGGGCCTTGTGCCACCGCGTCATGGTCATGCAGCATGGCAAGATCGTCGAGCAGGGCCCGGTCAACGAAGTGCTCATCAATCCCAAATCCGAATATACGGCCCGGCTGGTCCGCGCCGCGTTCGAAATTGCCGCCTGACCTCTGGAGTTAATTCTGATGGCAAACCCCAACATCACTTTCATCGGTGCCGGCTCGTCGGTGTTCATGAAGAACATCGTCGGCGACATATTGCAGCGCCCGGCGCTGGCCGGCGCCAATATCCGGCTGATGGACATCAACCCGACCCGGCTCGAGGAAAGCGCGATCATCGCCCGCAAGCTGGCGGCCACGCTGGGCGTGCCGGCGACGGTGGAAACCTATGCGGACCAGAGAAAGGCTCTGGACGGCACGCATTTCGTGGTCGTGTGCTTCCAGATCGGCGGCTACGAGCCCTCGACGGTCATCGATTTCGACGTGCCGAAAAAGTACAATCTCCGCCAGACCATCGCCGATACGCTCGGCGTGGGCGGCATCATGCGCGGCCTGCGCACGGTGCCGCATCTGTGGAGCATCTGCGAGGACATGCTGGAGGTGGCGCCCAACGCCATCATGCTCCAATACGTCAACCCCATGGCCATCAACACCTGGGCGATCTCGGAGAAATATCCGACGATCAGGCAGGTCGGCCTATGCCATTCCGTGCAGGGCACGGCGCATGAGCTGGCGAACGACCTCGACATTCCCTACGAGGAAATCCGCTACCGCTCGGCCGGCATCAACCACATGGCCTTCTTCCTCAATTTCGAGCACCGCCAGCCGGACGGCTCCTACAAGGACCTCTATCCCGAACTGCACCGCGCCTATCGCGAGGGCCGCGCGCCCAAGCCGGGCTGGAACCCGCGCTGCCCCAACAAGGTGCGCTACGAGATGATGACGCGGCTCGGTTATTTCGTGACCGAAAGCAGCGAGCATTTCGCCGAATACACGCCCTATTTCATCAAGGAGGGGCGCGAGGACATCATCGAGAAGTTCGGCATCCCGCTGGACGAATATCCCAAGCGCTGCGTCGAGCAGATCGCCCGCTGGAAGCAGACCTCCGAGGATTACCGGCGCGCCGACCGCATCGAGGTGAAGCCGTCCAAGGAATACGCCTCGTCCATCGTCAACTCGGTGTGGACCGGCGAGCCCTCGGTGATCTACGGCAATCTCAGGAACAACGGCGTCATCACCTCGCTGCCCGGCAATGCGGCGGTGGAGGTGCCGTGCCTGGTGGACGACAACGGTCTCCAGCCCACCTATATCGGCGACCTGCCGCCGCAGCTCACCGCGCTGATCCGCACCAATATCAACGTGCAGGAACTTACCGTGCGGGCGCTGGTCGAGGAGAACCGCGAGCACATCTATCATGCCGCCATGATGGACCCGCACACGGCCGCCGAGCTGGATCTGGACCAGATATGGAACCTCGTCGACGACCTGATCGAAGCCCATGGCACGATGTTGCCGGAATGGGCGCGGGGATCGCGGAAGCAGCAGGTGGCGTAAAAGAGCAAGCCTCGAACCAAGAGGGCGGGCGAGTGGAGGCCGGAGGGCCACGACCTCGCCCTTCGAGGCTTTGCTCCCGCAAAGCCTCGGGAACTTATTCCCCCTTGTTTCCGAACAGCTTGTTGAGCATGTCGGCCATGGGGCCGCTCTTGGGCAGGTCCGCCTGCGGCCTCGCCGGGCGGGCCTGGCGGATATGACTCCGGGCCTTGGGGGCCGGCGCTGGCCCGGCCTCGTCCTTGCCCTGCACAACCAGGGCCAGCTTGTTCATGAAGCCGTTGTCGTCGCCCTTGAGCAGCAGGGGAGCCTGCCGGCCGATCTCCTCCAGCAGGGGATCGAGCCAGGCCCTGTCGGCCTTGGCGAAGTCGCCCAACACGTGGGGGGTGACGAATTCCTTGCCCGGATGGCCGATGCCGAGCCGGACGCGCTTGTAGTCGAGCCCGATCTGCGGGTCGATGGACCGCAGCCCGTTGTGCCCGCCGTTGCCGCCGCCGGTCTTGACCCGCACCTTGCCGGGGGCGAGATCGAGCTCGTCGTAGAAGACGACGATGTCCGCGGGGGAGAGCTTGTAGAAACGCGCGACCTGCTGGACGCTGTCGCCGGAGCGGTTCATGTAGGTCTGCGGCTTGAGCAGCAGCACGCGTTCGCCGCCGATGCTGCCTTCGGCCAGCAGGCCGGCATGCTTGGATTTCCAGCCCGAAATGCCATGCGCCGCCGCGATGGCGTCGACGGCCATGAAGCCGATATTGTGGCGGTTGCCGGCATATTGGGCGCCGGGATTGCCGAGGCCGACAAGCAGTTTCATGCAAGCATCCCTCGCAAAGGACTGAGGCGGCCATGGGGCCGCCTCGATAACGCTTCGCGGTGCCGCGAGGATTATTCCTCGGCGGCCTCTTCACCGCCCTCGGCGGCCTCGGCGGACTTGAGGCCCGACGGCGCCACGATGGTGGCGATGGTGAAGTCGCGGTCGGCGATCGCCGGCTTTGCGCCCTTGGGCAGGGTGACGGCGGAGATGTGGATCGAATCGCCGATGTCGGTGCCGGTGAGGTCGACGGTGATCTCTTCCGGAATCTCGTTGGCGGGAACGATCAGCTCCACGGTGTGGCGCACGACGTTGAGGGTGCCGCCGCGCTTGAGGCCGGGGCTCTTCTCCTCGTTGACGAAGGCGACGTGCACCTCGACATGCAGCGTGGCGTTGCCGGACACGCGCAGGAAGTCGATATGGACCGGCTGGTCCTTGACCACGTCGAGCTGATAGTCGCGCGGGATCACCTTGTGCACGGTGCCGTCGACGTCGAGGTCGAGGATGTGCGACTTGAAGCCGCCGGCATAGATGAACTTGAGCGCCTCGTTGAAGGCGACGGAGACGGTGACGGGGGGCTTCTTGTCACCATAGATAACAGCGGGAACACGTCCCTGACGGCGCAGTTCGCGAGCGGCCCCCTTGCCCACTCCCTCACGCGCCTGTGCCTTGAGCACTTTGGTCGCAGCCATGGAAATCATCCATTCTGGGTTGGTGTATGCCGCTACCACAACGACATACGCGCCCGTCCTCCAGGGGTGACGGGCGCTTCATGGCGGCGGGATATAGAGGAAAGACCGGCCGCGGGCAAGGGATTCTAGCCGTCCTGCAACGCGGCGCGGCGGGCGCCGAGCCAGCGGCGGACGGCCGGATCGGCGGAAAGGCCCATGGCCAGGGTCAGCGCCTCGTGCGCGCCGGCCCTGTCGCCGGTCTCGGCGAGCAGGTGGCCGCGCAGGGCCCAATAGGGCTGATAGTCCAGCATGCGCTTGTCTCCGGCCAGCGGAGCGAGGCTGGCAAGGGCCGCATGGGGGCCTTCGACTGCCGCCAGCGCGGCGGCACGATTGAGCAGCACGACGGGCGAGCCGGTCATGCCGAGAAGGATGTCGTAGAGCTGGAGGATGGCCGGCCAGTTGTCGCGACCCGACAGCCGGCGGGCGATATGGGCGGACTGGATGGCCGCCTCGATCTGGCAGCGCCCGGTGGGGCCGCCCCGGCTGGCGGCATGCAGAAGCGCCTCGGCGGCGCCGATGGCGTCGAGGTCCCACAGGGCCGTGTCCTGCCGCTCCAGCGGCACATAGGCGCCCCCGGCATCCCGCCGGGCGGCGCGCCGGGCGTGGGAATAGTGCATCAGGGCAAGCATGCCCTTGGCCTCGGGGGCGTCGGGCAGCAGGGAGACGACGAGGCGGCCGAGCCAGATGGCCTCCTCCGCCAGCTGCCCGCCATCCTCGCCGGCGGGGTCGGTCCAGCCCTTGGCATAGGCGGCGTAGATGGCGTCGAGCACCGCGTCGAGCCGGGCGGGCAGGTCGGCGGCGTCGGGGATTTCAAAGCCGATGCCCATCTGGCCGATGCGGGTCTTGGCGCGGACGAGGCGCTGGCCCATCGTGCCGGCGGGCACCAGGAAGGCGGCGCCGATATCGGCGGCGGTGAGGCCCAGCACGGTCTGCAAAATCAGGGGGCTGCGCATGGCCGGCTCGATATGCGGATGGGCGCAGGCGAACATCAGGGCCAGGCGGCGGTCGGGAATGGCGTCCGGGGTCATGGCGATCTCGTCCAGCTCCTCGCGCATGAGCGTCAGATGGCCCTCGCCGGCCTGGCGCGTCAGCCTGCGCCGGTGCGCGTCGGCCTGGCGGCGCCGGGCCACGGTGAGCAGCCAGGCGTCGGGGTTGGCCGGAACGCCCTGTTCCGGCCAGGATTGCAGGGCGCTGGCGAAGGCTTCCGCCAGCGCGTCCTCGGCGCCCGCCACGTCGCGGGTGCGCGCGGCGAGGAAGGCCAGCAGCCGCCCATAGCTGTCGCGGGCGGCCCGTTCGGCGGCCCGGCGCGCCGCGTCGGCCATCTTCAGTAGTCGCGCCCCGGCGGTACGATGGGCCGGATCTCGACGGCACCGTATTTGCTGGCGGGGCAGAGCTCGGCCCATTCCACCGCCTTCTCGAGGCTCTCCGCCTCGATGAAGAAGTAGCCGCCGAGTTGCTCCTTGGTATCGGAGTAGGGGCCGTCGACGATGCCCGTCCGGCCGTCCCGGACCCGGACCGTGGTGGCCTTGGAGGCCGGCTCCATCCGTTCCCCGGGCGCGGCGCCCGCGGCCTTGGCGAGCGCCGCGTTGAAGGCGGCCCAGCCGGCATAGATCTCGTTCAGCCTGTCGGGATCGCCGAGGTCGTTTTCGTCGTGGTGGATCAGCAGCATGTAGCGCATAGGTCTATTCCTTCGCGGCAAAGCCGCCATCGGCACACCAGGGCGCCTCGCTGACGGAGAGGGTGTTGACGATGGGGCGGATTTCGACCGGTCCCCACTGGGCGGCGGGGCAGCGGGCCGCCCATTTGACCGCCGCGTCCATGTCCTCCGCCTCGATGATGAAGAAGCCGCCGAACTGCTCGCGGGCCTCGGCATAGGGGCCGTCCTGCACCTTGAGCGCGCCGCCTTCGTTGACGAAGCCGGCTCCGGTCTGGCGAACCTCGCCGCCTTCCATGCGCAGCGTGCGCGCCTGGGTGGTAGGGGCGAGCGCCGAGGTCGACACGAAGGCCCCCGCCTTGGTGAGCGCTTCCTGGTAGGCGTACATGGTGTCCATGGCCTTGGCCATGTCCTGGGGCGGGATGGCGGCGCCGGCGTTCTCGTCGGCATAGAGCATGAGCAGATAGCGCATGGGTCTCGTCCTTTCTTCTGGCCGCATCATAGGGCGGCACAGGGATGTCGGGCGAGGGGCGGGCGTTTCTACAGCGGCAGCGAAATTTCCGGCAACCGCCGGAGGCAGGGCGCAGGAGGCCCGGCCGGGATCAGTCGAACAGGCTCGACACGCTCTGCTCGCTGGCAGTGCGGGCCACGGCCTCGCCGATCAGCGGAGCGATGGTCATGCGCCGGATATTGGGCGCGGCCCGCGTCGCCTCCGTTTCCTCGATGGAATCGGTGACCACCAGCTCCTTGAGCTTGCTGGCGGCGATGCGCTCGGAGGCGCCCTCGGAGAGGACGCCGTGGGTGATGTAGGCCGAGACCTCCTTGGCGCCCTGCTTGAGCAGGGCCTCGGCGGCGTTGACCAGCGTGCCGCCGGAATCGACGATGTCGTCGATGAGGATGCAGGTCTGCCCCTCGACATCGCCGATGATGTTCATCACCTCCGAGACGCCGGCGCGGGGGCGGCGCTTGTCGACGATGGCCATGGTGGCGCCGATGCGGCTGGCGACGTTGCGGGCGCGGACCACGCCGCCGACATCGGGCGAGACGATCATCACGGTCTTGACGTCGTAATTGTCCCGGATGTCGCGGACCATCACCGGCGCGGCGGTGAGGTTGTCGGTGGGGATGTCGAAGAAGCCCTGGATCTGGGCGGCGTGCAGGTCGAGCGTCAGCACGCGGTTGGCGCCGGCCTCGGTGATCAGATTGGCCACCAGCTTGGCGGAAATGGGGGTGCGGGGCGCCGATTTGCGGTCCTGCCGGGCATAGCCGTAGAAGGGCAGCACGGCGGTGATCCGGCGGGCCGAGGAGCGGCGCAGCGCATCGATGAGGATGAGCAGCTCCATCAGGTTGTCATTGGCCGGATAGCTGGTGGACTGGAGGATGAACACGTCCTCGCCGCGGACGTTCTCGTGCACCTCGACATAGACTTCCTTGTCCGCGAAGCGCTTGACGGTACAGTCGGTGAGGGGAAGCTCGAGATAGCTGGCGACGGCCTGGGCCAGCGCGCGGTTGGAGTTGCCGGTCACCAGCTTCATGGGCGCGATCCTGTCTCAACCGGTCTCCTGGGTGAGACCACCAGTTTCGCGGGCACCTTTAGCGAGTCGAATCCAGACTCGCAACGCAGCAAATGGATGATCGGTAAAAAGAATCACACGAGGCCGATGACGGCGATCTGCCGGCCGGTCCGCGTGCCCCGGTGGGTGGCGTGGCGGTGGGAGAAATAGCGCTCGGGATGGGCATAGGTGCAGCGGTCGAGATTGCCGACGCCGGCGAGGCCGAGGCGCGCCGCCTCGCGCAGCAGGAAGCCCGGCAGGTCGAAATGCGGCCGGCCGCCCGGCGGCGTCGCGAAGGCGGGGCCGGCATGGGGGTGCGCGGCCAGCACATTGTCCTTGAACGCCTCGCCCACCTCGTAATTCCGGCCGCTGATGGTGGGGCCGATCTCGAGATGGATGCGGCGGCGCTGGGCGCCGAGGGCTTCCATGGCGGCGACGGTGTTGTCGAGGATGCCTTCCACCGCGCCGCGCCAGCCGGCATGGGCGGCGCCGATGACGCCGGCATGGGGATCGAGCAGCAGCAGCGGCGCGCAATCGGCGGTGAGGATGCCGAGCAGGACATCGGCGCGCCGGGTGACCAGCGCGTCGGCCTCGGTCGCGGGACCGGGCAGGGCCCCGGCCTCGACGGTGACGGCGGCCGCCACGTAGGCCCGGGGCAGGAGCAGCGGGTGCACCGCGAGCACCTCGGCCACCCCGGCGAGGTCCCGGCCGACGCCCAGCGCCGCGCCGAGGCGCTTCGCGGCGACCCCGGCGATGCCGGTGAGCTGGGCGACGCCGACCTCGGCCGCCTCCGCCCCGACGCGATCGGCCACCGAGAGGAGGAACGCCCGGCTGAGCAGGTGCTGCTGGAGGGCGACCTCGTCCGCGAGCGCGGCGAGGGTGGCCGACGACCACCGCTCGGTGACCAGGTCGCTGTCCACCGGGCCGTCGTAGGCGTCGTCGCCGTTCGTCGCCGGCAGGTCGCCCGGTCGGGTGGCGAGGGGGAGCCGGGCGGCCCGGGACGCCGCCAGCCGCTCGGCCTGGTGGGGGACCGCCAGCGGCGCCGCGCCGGGGTCGATCGTGACCGTCCACTCGCAGTGCGGCGAGCGGTCCGCCGGCAGGCGGGGCGGGCGGTGGACCGGGCGGACCTGCGCCCGGGGGTTGGTGGCGGTGGCGGTGGCGTCGAAGGTCGGGTCCTCGATGGTGTGGCACATCACCGTCACGTAGTCCTCGCCCATGGGCTCCACGTCCATCAGGGCCCCGCAGTGGGCGAGGTGGAAGCGGCCGTGGCGGTCGTCGTGGACCTCGTAGCGGAAGTCGAGGAACTCGGGCGGGGCGCCGATGTCGAACTGCATCCCCTTGAAGATCACCTCGACGGTGTCGCCCTCGAAGCCGAGGAGCCGTTGCAGCCGCTTGGTGTAGATCGGGCTCGCCGCCATCCACTCGTCGATCGCGACCTCGGCCATGCCGGCGCGGCCGAACCGGCCGATCAGGTGCGGCATCCCGGCCCGGTCGATGAGGTGGCCGGTCATCAGCAGCTCCCGCACCAGCTCGGCCAGCCGGGCGTGGCCGCGACCGGCCCACGGCTCAGGCACCGTCGCGCTCCCGGCGAGCGATGATCGCCTCCACCTCGCCGTTGAGCGCCGCGGCCCGGGGCCAGCCGGCGTAGTGGGCGAGGAAGACCACGATCGTGCGCAGGTCCTCGCTCGTCAGCTCGTCCAGGCGCAGGGCCGTGTCGAGCTGGAGGCCGGCGACGTCGCTCTGGCCGGTGCCGACCGCCAGGCCGACGAGCAGCAGCCGGCGCTCCTTCACCGTCAGGTCGCCGGCCGCCCACACCTCCGCGAAGAGGTGGTCGACGGTGGCGACCTCGAACGGCTTGGTCGGCTCGATGTCCCAGCCGTAGACCTCGCGCATGAGGGCCCGGCCCCGGGCGCGGCGCTCGCTGTCGCCGGGGTCTTCGCCGTCGTCGGGGTCCCGGTCGGGGTGGTCGGTCATCGGTCGGTTCCTCCGGGGTCGTCGGCGTCGCCGGGATCCTCGGCGCCGTCCGGAGCGACGCCGAGCGCGCCGGCCAGCAGGCGTCGGGCGAGGGCGGCCACCGGCAGGTCGACGTCGAGGTCGGCGCCGAGGCCGAGGGCGAGGTCCAGGTCCTTCTCGCCGAGGGCTCGGGTGTGCTCGAAGATCGGGCGGAGCCCGTCGTCGGCGGCGAGGGGGCCGGGGCGCTGGCCGAGCATGATCGCGCCGGGGCCGCCGGTGAGGCGGTCGGTGTGGCGCACCACCTCACCGAGCACGGCCGGGTCGAGCCCCGCGGCCTCGGCCAGGCGCACCGCCTCGCCCACCGCGGCGAAGCTCGCGAAGGTCACGAGGTTGCGGGCCAGCTTGGCGCGGGTGCCGGCACCCACCGGCCCGAGGTGGGCGACGAGGCCGGCCATCGGCGCGAACGCCTCGCGGGCGACCTCGACGGCCCCGTCGCTGCCGCCGACGAGGAACGCCAGGGCGCCGGCGGGGG
>ENA-UOVV01000855-UOVV01000855.1-compost-metagenome-genome-assembly--contig:-NODE-855-length-29389-cov-104.973717_pt1 | contig 29389 bp, 25 predicted proteins | sample MGYA00238155_ERZ761577 | MGnify/ENA primary metagenome ERZ761577 (study PRJEB28898, sample SAMN06268775) | compost metagenome | isolation source: Emeryville, CA | place: USA:Emeryville, CA | collected... | reverse complement strand
GCCCAACCCGAATACCTCACGCCGGAGCAAATCGAATACGTCGAAAAGAAATGGCCGGGCACCAAGCGCACCAGCACCGGCATCCGCTACATCATCTTGAAGGAAGGCGACGGCCCGCAGCCCAAACGCGGCGACCGCGTCGGCATGCTCTACACCGGCTGGCTCCTCGACGGCACGAAGTTCGACGAAAAACTCGACCCGATCGAACCGTTCAGCTTCCGCGTCGGTCGCGGCGAGGTCATCGTCGGTTGGGACCACATCCTGCCGTTGATGAAGCTCAACGAGAAGCGTCTCGTCATCATCCCCGGCACCCTCGCCTACGGCGCCCGCGGCCGTCCGCCGAACATCCCGCGCAACGCCACGCTCGTGTTCGAGATGGAGCTGATCAAGATCCTCCCGCCATGAGCCGCCGCTGGCTCCATAGGTTGTCCGCCGTGTAGAGCGCCAGCCCCGCCCAGATCAGGGCAAACGCCGCCCCGCGCTCCGCCGAAAACGGTTCGCGATACCACCAGACGCCGAGCGCGAACTGCACCGTCGGCGCGATGTATTGCAACAACCCGAGCGTCGTGAACCGCACCCGCCGCGCCCCATACGCAAACAGCAGCAGCGGCACCGCCGTCACCACGCCCGTGCTCAACAACAACGCGTGCGTCCCCACCCCCGTCCGGCCCAGCGCACCCGTGCCGTTCCACTGACACCACACGAGAAAACCCACCGCCGCCGGCGCCAGCAGCAGCGTCTCCACGCCCAGCCCCGCCAGCGGCCCGAGGGGCGACTTCTTCCGGATCAACCCATACGCCCCAAACGTCGCCGCCAGCGACAACGCGATCCACGGCACGTGCCCCACCCGCACGAGCAACACCGCCACACCCGCCGCAGCCAGCACCACCGCGCTCCACTGCGCCCACCGTAAACGCTCCCCCAGCGCAAATCTTCCGAGCAGCACATTCACGAGCGGCACCAAAAAATACCCCAGACTCGCCTCCACCACGTGCCCACGATTCACGCCCCACACGAACACCAACCAGTTCACCGTCAGCAGCACCCCGCTCGCCGCATGCCACGCCAGCGCCGCCCGCGACTTCAGCCCGGCCCGCAACTCCTCCGCGCCACTCCCAAGCGCCATCACCAGGCCCACGAACACCAGCGACCACACATGCCGGTGCGCGATCAACTCCAGCGCACTCACCTCCCCGAGCTGTTTCCAAAACGCCGGAAACAATCCCCACGCAAGATAAGCCCCCGCCGCCGCCATCGCCCCGCGCACCCCCGTCGCGGAAGTCACGCCTTCCCGACTCCGTCGCGCAACCGGGTTACCCGCGTTTCCCCCGCCCAACGTCTTCGCACCTCGCTCCATCCGCCCAGCACTCACCCGCGACGCCCCCGCGTCAACCTTCCCGCCGCTGTGTCCGTCGCCGCACACGCCCGCTGTTCTCCCTCCCGCGTGTCGCTATTTTTTAAGTCGACGACCTCGCCGCGCCGGAACCCCGGCGCGGTCGCCTCACTCCGCACCCGCGCGGATATACGGATAACGCTCCCGAAATTCTCGCGCCGCCTGCTGCTGCGCCGTCGCCGCGTCCGTTCCTTGCGCCGTCAGCTCCGCCGTGCGCTTTTCGATCCAGCGATCGCGAAACTCTCCCTCCACCTGCAACGCCAGCCTCGAGTCCTCCTTCGGCTTCTTGTTTTTCCGAAAGAAATTGCAGCCAGTTAAGGAGATCAGCGCGACAGCCGATAGACAAACGATGAGCGTTGGCTTCAAATTCATGATGCGGCCCGACAGCGTGGCGAACCCATCGCACCACCGCCAGTGAATCTTTTTGGTTTCGCGCCTTCGCATAACTTGCTTGCATCCGCCCGATGAGCGACGAGTCCACGCCTCAACCGTTGCGCCTCAAGCCGCGCGCGAAGCCCGACTCCGCGGAACCCCCGTCACCGCCCGCTCCCGCCGAACCCGCTGCCCGCGCCGCCGATCCATCGGCCCCCCGCCTCCGACTCAAGCCCAAGCTCTCCACCGAAAATCCCGAGCCCGCCGCCGAATCTCCCATTCCACCCCCGCCCGCCAACGAAGCGCCGTCCCCACCGGTTCGCCTCAAGCCCCGCCTTTCCGCTCCCGAACCGGAGCCCGCCACCACCACGCTTCCCTCCGAATCGGCCTCCCCGCCACCCGCTTCTCCGGCTGTCATTCCCCCGGTGCCCGAAACTCCGCCCGCCGAGGGCGAAGCGCCGAAATTCAAACTTCGGCTGCGCACCACGCCTCCCGCTTCGCCCGCCGCACCCGCCGAGCCCACCTCGCTTCCTCCCGTTCTTTCCCCCGCTGCTTCTCCCACAGGTTCGACGCTTCCGCCGCCACCTCCGCCGCCCGCCGTCCTTCCCCCCGGCGCCCTCCCTCCCGCGTCGAAATCCGGTTCACCCCCTCCGTTTCCCCTCGTCGCCGACCCCTCCGCTTCGCCCGCGACCCGCAAACTCCCACCGCCCGCCATCCCCCACGTCCGCGCGCCCGTCAACGCCGCCGCAGAGGACCTCCTGCCGCCCCCGCCTCAACCGCGACGCAAAAAATCTCGCACTTCCCTCCTCGTCGCCTTGCTCGGCCTCGTTCTCGTCGGAACCGGCGCCACCTATTTTTTTGTCCTCCGCGAAGAGCCGCCTCCACCCCCCGTCACGTCAAAGTCGTCCGGACCGAAAGCCGCCACGCCCTCCGACTCGCTCAACAAAATCGCCGCCCTGCCCGGTCAGGCCATCGCCAAGGCACAAGACGCTGTCGCCGCCCGTCGCTCCAACGAACAGGACCGCGTCGACGCCATCGTCGACGGCGAAGATCCTTCCGGCGCCCGCGCCCTCGGCACCCCGCCGCCCTCCTCGTTTTCCTCCGGCACGCCACCGCCCGTGACGTCGACGTCTCAACTCGCGCCCGGCATCACCGCCACGACGGCCGCACCCAACGTCACCACCGACCCCGCCGCCGCCGCCACACCCGCCTTCCGTTCCTGGGTCGCCAACGCCCGCATCAACGGCGTCTTCCAAGGCACGCCTCCCCGCGCGCTCATCAACGGCCGCACCTTCCGCGCCGGCCAGACGATCGATGCCGAACTCGGCATCGTCTTCCAAGGCCTCACCGACGACGCCAAAGCGATCGTCTTCCGCGACGCCTCCGGCGCCACCGTCACCCGCCGCTTCTAAGCGGTCGCGACCCGCCGCAGATCAGGGCCGCGCCATCCCCGCGCGCAACATCCGCATCACCTCCGGATCCGCGACCGCTCCGATCAATCCGTTCACGATGAACTGCACTCCGATGCAGAGGAGCAAAAACCCCATCATCTTCGACAACGCGTTCATCCCGTTCGTCCCGATCACCGACACCACGCGTTCCGACAACCGCAGCGTCACATACGTGATCGCCGACACCGCCACGATCCCCACCACGATCGCGATGTAGTCGATCCAATCGTCCGCGAGCGACGCCAACCCGATCGTCACCGCGATCGATCCCGGGCCGCTCAACATCGGCATCGCCAGCGGCGAAAACGACACATCCTGCTTCGCCCGCGCCTCCGCGTTCGCCGCCTCCTCCGCGCGCGTCGGCGGCGGCCCCATCACCAGCCGCGTCCCGATCGCCGCCACCATCAATCCCCCCGCGATTCGCAATCCGGGAATCGAAATCCCGAAGAACGTCATGATGAACGTCCCGCCCACGAGAAAGCTCACCAAAATCCCCACCATGTAAACGCACGCCATCCGGAGCTGCTGCAACCGCCGCTCCGGCGTGTCGCCTTCCGTGATCGTCAGAAACGTCGGCGCCGACGCCGGCGGATTAATCACCGGCAGCAGCGCGATGATCGTCCCCAACACCAACTCCAGAAACCCCGCGATCGTTTGCATGTGAAACTGGTTTCACCCCAACCCAATACTCAGAACTCAAAACCGCGCGCCCGCCGCGCTACCACACCTCCACCGGCCCCTTCGGCACCGGAATCGACTCGCGCTCCAACGCCCCGCGCTCGCTCTCCGGCCGCATGAACGTCGCCACCATCGGCGGCGGCGCAAACTTCGGCTTCAACTCCCCGCTCTCGTCGCAAAACGCCGCGCGCCACTCCAGATACTCCTTCAATGCCGCTTCGAAATCCGCCCGCGACGCGATCGTGATGATCCGCTGCTTGAACACCTTCGCCGGCCCAAACCGCTTCGCATACCACGGCGCCACTTTGCGAAACAGCCGGGCGCCATGCTCTTCCCCGTAAAACTCGCAATACCGCTCGAAATGCCGGCTCAGCACGCGCACCCGCTCCGCGAAATCCGGCTCCGGCAGCAATTCGCCCGTGCGCAGATAATGCTTCGTCCGCCGGAAAATCCACGGATCGTAAAACGCCCCGCGCCCCACGCTCACCCCCGCGCAGCCCGTCTCGTCGATCATGTGCTTCGCCGCCTCCGGCGTCGTCACGTCGCCGTTCCCGATCACCGGAATTCTCCGCACCGCTGTCACCACGGAACGGATACCCGCCAGATTCACCGTTCCCGCAAAACCCTGCGCCCGCGTCCGCCCGTGCACGAATACCGCCGCCACGCCCGCCTCCTCCAACACCCGCGCCAGATCCGGCGCCGTCAAATTCTCGTCGTCCCACCCGAGCCGCATCTTCGCCGTCACCGGGATCTTCACCGCCTCCACCATGCCGCGCACCAGCTCCGCCGTTTTTTCCAGTTCCGTCATCATCGCCGAGCCGCCGCCGATCTTCACCACCTTCCGCACCGGACATCCCATGTTGATGTCCACCGACTGCGCGCCCAGATCCTCGCACATCCGCGCCGCATCGCGCATTTCGCCCGGCACGCTGCCAAACAACTGGATCGCCAGCGGCCGGTCCTCCGCACAACTCGCCACCAGCTTCATCGCCGTCGGATTCCGCTCCAGCAGCGACCGCGCGTTCACCAGATCCGTCGTCGCCCAGCCCAGCCCGCCCAACTCGCGCAGCGTCAACCGAAACGGCAGGTTGGTATAACCCGCCAGCGGCGAGAGAAAAAGATTCGACGACAATTCGTGCGGCCCGATGCGCATGCGTGCCTTCACGGTGTCAGCCTCGTCCACAACCTCAAGCCGACACCCTCGCCCGCACGCCCATCGCCAACCTCGGCCCCGCGCCCGCTGTAAAATAGTCGCGAATCCCACCCCGCCGCTCGATCCCGCGCCCGCCCGCATTGACAGTGATGCGTTCCCCCGCACCTCTCGGACGCACAGCGGCATTCGGCCTCTCCAGCGCTCCCGAGCCGGTCTTTGTGGACTCTGAAAAGCCAACTCCGATTGATGAGCGCGCCCAAACGCATCCTTCTCGCTGAAGACAGCCCCCAGGACGTCGAGATGACCCTCGCCGCCCTCTCCGAGCATAATCTCGTCAACGAGATCGTCGTCGTGAACGACGGCGAACAGGCGCTCGACTATCTGTATCGCCGCGGGCCCTACGCCAGCCGCCCCGCCGGCAACCCCGTCCTTGTCCTGCTCGACCTCAAGATGCCCAAGGTCGACGGACTCGAGGTCCTTCGCACCATCAAGGAAGACGAGGATCTCCGCACCATGCCGGTCGTGATGCTCACCTCGTCCCGCGAGGAGCAGGACATCGTTCGGAGCTACCGGCTCGGCATCAACGCCTACGTCGTGAAGCCCGTCGATTTCCACTCCTTCATCGAGGCCGTCAAACACCTCGGCACCTTTTGGACCATCCACAACGAGCCGCCGCCCCAGCAAAACACCGGCGGCGGTCGCTGATCGCTCTCGCTCCGTTTTCCGCCATGCGCGTTCTGCATCTCGAGGACTCCGCCCCCGACGCCGAACTTGTCGCCCACCGGCTCGCCACCAACTGGCCCGACTGCCAGATCGAGCACGCCGTTTCCCGCGAGCAATACGAGGCCGCCCTCGCGCGCGCCTACTACGACCTGATCCTCTGCGACTACACGCTGCAGGGCTACGACGGCCTCTCCGCCCTCGAACTCGCCCGTCAGCGTCGCCCGCACACGCCGTTCATTTTTCTCTCCGGCACCATCGGCGAGGAGCGCGCCATCGAGGCCCTTCAACGCGGCGCCACCGACTACGTCATCAAGGACCGCCCGTCCCGCCTCGTCCCCGCCATCCGCCAGGCCCTCGCGCGCGCCGACGAAGAACGCCGCCTTCAGCACACCGAGGAAGCCCTTCGCGAAAATCGCGAGCGCTTCCGCCAGATCGCCGAAAACGTCGACGACCTCATCGTCATGCTCGATCGCTCCGGTCGCTGCGTGTATCAGAATCCGGCATACGCCGAGGCCGTCGGGCGCGACGCCACCGGCAACTGCGACGACGTCTTCGCCGACGCCCATCCCGCCGACCGCGCCGCCCTGCGCCAGGCGTTCGAAACCACCCTCCGCACCGGCGAACATCCGCGCGTCGAATTCCGCCTCCGCCGCGCCGACGGCACCATTCGCCACCTCGAGGCGCAGCACACCGTCGTTCGCGACGCCGCCAACAACATCAACCAAATCATCATCGTAGCCCGCGACGTCACCGAACGCCGCGCCGCGCAGGAACGCATCGAACGCCAGGCCGAGCTCCTCGATCGCGCCCAGGACGCGATCCTCATGCGCGACATGCATGATCGCATCACCTACTGGAATCGCAGCGCCGCCCGGATCTACGGCTGGAGCGCCCAGGACGCCCTCGGCCGCGACGCCACCGCGCTCTGGAACGAAGATCCCGCGCAGGTCGAAACCGCCCGCCGCGCCACGCTCCTGCACGGCGAATGGATGGGCGAAATGCCGCAACGCTCCCGCACCGGCGCCGAGCTCGTCATGCAAAGCCGCTGGAGTCTCGTGCACGACAAAAACGGCGAACCTTCCGGCTTCCTCGTCATCAACACCGACATCGCCGAGAAGAAACGCCTCGAAGCCCAGTTTCTTCGTGTCCAGCGCGCCGAAAGCATCGGCCTCCTCGCCGGCGGCGTCGCGCACGATATCAACAACGTCCTCGTTCCGATCCTCAGCTCGACCGAAATGCTCGAGCCGATCGTCACCGACGCCGACGGCCGCCAGTTCCTCGCCTCCATCCGCTCGAGCGCCCAACACGGCGCCGCCCTCGTCCGCCAGCTCCTCGCCTTCTCGCGCGGCGCCGTCGGCCAGCAAACCGAGATCCCGCTCGCTCCTTTCCTCGAGGACTTCACCCGCTTCGTCACGCAGATGTTCCCGCGGTCGGTCGCCGTGACCCTCGACACCGCGCCCGACCTCCACTCCATCCGCGGCGACGCCGTCCAACTCAAACAGGTTCTCGTCAATCTCTGCCTCAACGCCCGCGACGCCATGCCCAACGGCGGTTACATCGAGATCTTCGCGCGCAACCACACCGTCGACGACGCCGAAGCCGCCGCCTTCCGCGAAATCAAACCCGGACCCTACGCGGAAATCGTCGTCGCCGACAACGGCACCGGCATGCCGCCCTCCGTCCTCGAACGGGTCTTCGATCCTTTTTTCACCACGAAGGGTCACGGCAAAGGCACCGGGCTCGGCCTCGCCGCCGTCCGCGGCATCGTCAAGGGACACGAAGGCGTCATCACCGTCGAAAGTCAGGTCGGCCGCGGCACGCGCTTCCGTATCCTGCTTCCTGCCACGGCCGCGCCCGCCAACTCCTCTTCGCCCCCGACCGCGCAAACCACGGCGAACGGACGCGGCCAGGGCATCCTGCTCGTCGACGACGAAGACAGTGTGCGCGACATCCTCCAATCGCTGCTTTCCGCCACCGGCTACCACGTCATCCCGGCATCCTCCGCCCGCGAGGCCCTCGAGGTTTACCGCGAACGCTCCGCTGAGATCTCACTCGTCCTCACCGATGTGATGATGCGCGACGGCGACGGCTTCTCCCTCGCCGCCGATCTCCGTCATCACTCGCCCGATCTGCCCATTCTCGTGATGAGCGGCATGGCCGGCTCCGGCCAATACGACGAAAAAGCCCGCCAGCTCCGCGTCCCGCTTCTCGCCAAACCGATCACGCGCGCCGCTTTGACCGCCGCCGTCCAGGACGCGCTGCACTCGCATCCATAGGCCGCGAGCTCGCTCGCGCTCGATGGGAGGGGCTCTACACCCCGACCGCTCGCGCCGCCTCCACCCCCCGCTTCATCCGCGCGAGCCCTTCGCGCAGCGTCGCTCGTGAGCATCCGAAATTGATGCGCACGTGCCGCCCTTGCGGCGACGCAAAGAACGCCCCGTCGCTCAAGCCCGCCCCGTGCGCCTCGAAATGCGCGACCGGATCCTTGAGCCCCAGCTTCGCCACGTTCAGCCACGCGAGATATGTCGCCTCGATCGGCGCCTCGATCTCCACCCCCGGCAACTCGCGTTCCACGAAACGCACCAGCTCGTCGCGATTGCCGCGCAGATAAGCGAGCAGCTCCTGCCGCCACGGTTCGCCGTCGCGATAGGCCGCCTCGCACGCCGCATAACCGAGATTCGTCACTTCCGCCACGATCCCCGCGGTCGCCCGCACGAATCGCGCGCGCAACGCCGCATCCGGAATTACCGCGATCGACGTCCCCAATCCCGGCACGTTGTAGGTCTTGCTCGGCGCCGTCAGCGTGATCGTCCGCTTCGCGATCTCTCCGCCCAGCGTGCCCGTGCTGACGTGCGTCAACGACGTATCCAAAATCAAATCACAGTGGATCTCGTCCGAACACAGCACGAGATTGTGCCGCACGCAGAACTCGCCCAGCCGCACCAGCTCGTCCTTCCGCCACACGCGCGCGAGCGGGTTGTGCGGATTGCATAAGAAAAACGCTTTCGTCCGCGGCGTCACCGCCCGCTCCAGCGCCTCCCAGTCGATCTCCCACCGCCGCGCCGACGAATCATACGCGAACGGCACCTTCACCGACACGCGCCCGCTGTTCTTCGGCCCGCTCATGAACGGCGGATACACCGGCGTGAGCGTGATCACTTCGTCGCCCACCTCGGCAAAGGCCTGCGCCGTCACGTTCAAGCCCACCACCAATCCCGGCAGCCACACGATCCACTCCGGCTGGATCGTCCAGCCATGCCGCCGTTGAAACATCTCCACCACCGCGTCGACCGTCGACTTCACCGGCCGCGCGTATCCAAAAATCCCATGGTCCACGCGCCGGTGCAGCGCCTCCACGATCGCCGGCGCCACCGTGAAATCCATGTCGGCCACCCACATCGGCAGCACATCCCGCCCGGCATACTTCTGCCACTTCTGCGAATCGGTGCCGGCACGCTCCGGCGCATGATCAAAATCGAAGCTCATGAATGGTGAAAGGGCCGACACTGTTCATCCCGACGCTCCGTCCGCAACCCATCTCTCCGCTCCGTCCTGTCACCTGCCGCAATAAGCACCCCGCGACTGTCCGGCTCCCGCCGCGAGCTTCCGTCACGCCGGCGTCACCTCCCATCCGTCTCCGTCAATTTCCCGAAATCTCCCCCGCCCGCCGTCCGCCCAGAACACCGCCTCCTCCCACGTGTCTGCCGCACATGATCGCGCTCAAACTCGCTCTCGCCGTGTTGAGCCTCGTCGTGATCGTCCAGACCGCGCTGTCCTTCGTTCGCGGCCGCGCCTGGTGGATCCGCATCTTCGATTTTCCCCGCGTCCAAATCGCCGCCCTTAGCGCTCTCCTGCTTCTCGCGTTCGGCTTCACCAACGTCGGCTTCGAAGACGCCCGGCCCTGGGAATGGCTGCTCTTCGCTCTCCTCGCCCTCGCCGTCGGGATTCAGGTCGCCCAGATGCTGCCTTACACGCGCTGCTGGCGCTACCAATCCCCGCCTGCCACCTCTCCCGATGCCCCGCGCCTGCGCATCGTGATCTCCAATGTCTGCATGAAAAATCGCTCGTTCGACCGCTGGCTCGAGGTCGTCCGCGCGCCCGACCCGCATCTCATCATCGGCGTCGAAATCGATCGCGTCTGGGCCGACGCCCTCACGTCGCTCCACGCCGATTACCCGCACCGCATCCTCTGCCCGCAGGACAACACCTACGGCATCGCGCTCTACTCCCGCTTCCCGCTCGAATCTTCCAAAATCGAACACCTCGTCGAAAACGACGTCCCCAGCGTTTTCACCACGTTGGTGCTGCCTTCCGGCGATCGCGTGCACTGCGTCGTTCTTCATCCGCGCCCGCCTCGTCCCGACATCGGCCAAGACTCCGATTTCCGCGACGCCGAACTCGTGCGCGCCGCCGAGATCGTCCGCCACGTCCGCTCCCCGTTCATCGTCGCCGGCGACCTCAACGATGTCGCGTGGAGCCACACCACCCACCTCTTCCAACGCATCGTCGGCGCCCTCGATCCGCGCATCGGCCGCGGCATCTTCGCCACTTTCCACACGCGCCACCGCTGGATGCGTTACCCGCTCGATCACTTGTTTCACTCGAACCATTTCGCCGTCGCCCAGCTTCAACGTCTCCCCGACGTCGGCAGCGACCACTTCCCGATCTTCATCGAACTCGTCCTGCAGCCCGCAACCGCCGATCAGGCTCCGACCCCACGCCCACAAGCGGACGACGAAGAGCAGGCCCGCGAGGCCGTCCAAGACGCCGCCGAGCACCGCGACCACGAATCTCCCGCCGAGCGCCACCAGCGCAAATCCGCCGACCGGTAGTCGCCGGGGATTCGCCGCCTCCGCGGTGTGAAAAAACTTCCCGCCCCGCGTTCACACGCCGCGACGAACATTCCCACGCCTTTCGTCCGCCGCCCACTAACCGGCGCCCCCATCGCTGCTTGTGCATCCGACCGGAAGGCATCGTTCCTGCGATTGATGGCGCATCCAACAACTCCGCTCCGGCGGAACCGAACCACAACCAACAAATACATCACGACCATGAGAATCGTTCGTTACACTTATCCTTCCTATCGTCAGCCGATCACCACCTTGGGGCGATGGTCCCAATCCCCGTGGTCGGGTCTCGAAAGCGAGATCGACCGCCTGTTTGAAGCTGCGCTCTCTAGCTTCACCGACGCCAACACGTCGACGCACTTCCCGGTCGATCTCTACGAAGACAACGACAATGCCTACGTCCGCGCCGAACTGCCCGGCGTGAGCCGCGACGCCATCAACGTCGAGGTCGTCGAGGACTACCTCACCATCAGCGCCACGCGCAAAACACCCGCGACCGATGGCCAGCCCGAACAGTCGTTCTCGCTCAGCCGTTCCGTGAACATCCCGGACGAGGTCCAGGCCGACAAGGTCAGCGCCACCTACGAAAACGGGATCCTCACCGTCACGCTCCCGAAGCGCGAGGAGGCCAAGCCCCGCAAGATCAGCGTCGCGGTCAAATAACGTCCGACGCCCTCAACCCTGATCACTCAACTCTCAACATCTACCACCATGTCTCTCCTCAACACTCTCATTCCCTCGCTTAACCGTCTTCCGGTGCGTCGCGAGCGTTCCCACGATCAAGCCCCGCTCGGCCCGACCGTGAAGCCGCTCTACGAAATCAAGGAAACCAACGACGCGTTCGGCGTCACCGTTTACCTGCCCGGCGTTCACAAGGACGGTCTCGAACTCACCGCGGATTCCAGCGAACTCCGTATCGTCGGCCGCCGCCAGTGGAAGCGTCCGGAAAACTGGACCGCTCTCTACCGCGAATCGACCGACGCCGCGTTCGAACTCGTGCTCACGCACGACAACGCCGTCGACACCGACAAGATCGCGGCCGAACTCCGCGACGGCGTTCTCCGCGTTTCGCTTCCGAAAGTCGAAGCCGTCAAACCGCGCAAGATCGCCGTCAACTAATCGCCGGCTGCGCGCTCGGCGCGCACCGTCTCTCTCCGGCCGGATGCTTCCCCGCATCCGGCTTTTTCCTTTAGTCCGCGGGCACGCTTTGCCACCGTCGCATCCCATGGCCTCCGCGCTCCCCGCCTTGCTGGTCGTCGTCGGCTTCGGAGTTTTCTTCTTTCTCTTCTTCAAGCTGGCCGCCGCACAAAGCCGCAAGGCCCACCGAAATTTCACCACGCTCGCGCAACGCCTCGGCCTCACCCCTGCGCACGTCCGACCAAAATTCGGCCTGTGGCCCCAAGGCCGGGCCGAAGGCCTCCTCCGCGGAAAACCCTCTCGCCTCTACGGCTACACCACCGGCACCGGCAAAAACCGCACCGTTTGGTCCGCGCTCTCCGTCCAGCCAAGCGCCCACGGCGGACTCGCCTTCTCCCTCACGCCCCAAGGGCTCGGCTCGAAGCTCGCCGAACTTTTCGGCGCCCGCGAAATCACCGTCGGCGATCCCGCGTTCGACCGAGCCTGGTTCATCCGCACCAACCAACCCGAATTCTTCTCCGCCGCGCTCCTCCCCGAGTTGCGCGCCCGCCTCACCGCCGCCGTTCAAACCCGCCCGGGCCCCCGACAGCCTTCACTCAAACTCGACGGCGCCGAGGTCGTCTACGTTGAAGCCGGCGACTTCAACAGCCCCGCACTCCGGGAGCGCTTCGCCCTGGTTTCCGAAGTCCTCTGCGATCTCGCCGACGTCGCCGAGGTCTTCGCTCTATCTCCCCGTCTCAACCGCTGACCCCGAGACCGACGCTTCTCTTTTTCCTCCTCCAGCTCTCCTTGCTCCCCAAGACCGCTAATCTGCTCGCCCTCCTCATCACCACGCTCGGCTGCACGCAACTGCTCGGTTACTTCACCGGCTCGCGTGCCCTCCGCGGCATCGGGCTTGTCTCTGTCGCCGCGCCACTTCCGAAAGTGTTCTCCGACGTCGACGGCCTCGAAACCTTCGCCTCGCGCTTCACACTCCGCGGCGTCGACGCCCACGGCGTGCCGTTCGAGCTGCCCATCACGCCCGAGGTCTACGCGCGCCTCGAGGGCTGCTATAACCGCCGCAACGTCTACGGCGCCGCGCTCAGCTACGCGCCGCGCATGCCCGAGCCACTCTGGTCCGCCGTCTTTTGCTACGGCCTGAGAACCGGCGGCCCTCTCCACCGCGAATTCAATCTCCCCGCCGGCGCCCACCAGCTCAGCGTCGAAATCCGCACCCAAACCCGCGGTCGTTCCGACGTCTGGATTCTCCGTCCCGACTGCGCGCAATGAACCGCACGCATCCCGTCTCGCCCGCCCAATTCGCCTTCTTCCGCATCGTCTTCGGTGCGTATCTCGCGATCCATTTCGCCACGCAACTCCCGCACGCCGTCGAGCTCTTCTCGAACCAAGGAGTCCTCTCCGATCCCGCCCTCAACCCGCTGCACGGCCTTTTCCCCAATCCCCTCGCGCTCTGGGATTCCCCCGCCTTCACGCTCGTTTTCATTTCCTCACTCCTCGCCCTCAGCCTCGCCTTCACCGCCGGCTTCTTCCGCCGCACCGCGAGCCTGCTGCTCTGGTTCGGCTGGGCCGCGCTCTTCAATCGCAACAATCTCATCGCGAATCCCTCCCTACCCTACGTCGGACTCATCCTGCTTTTCTGCGCCCTCATTCCGCCCGGCGAACCGTGGAGCTTTCGCGCCCGCCGCCACGCGCCGTCGTCGTGGTATTTTCCCGGCTTCGTTTTCTGGGGCGCCTGGCTCCTCCTGGCCGCCGGCTACACCGCCAGCGGCATCATCAAACTCGAAAGCCCCAGTTGGGTGAACGGCACTGCCTTCCTCCATCTCCTCGAAAACCCGCTCGCCCGCCCCGGCTTCGTTCGCGATCTCCTCGTCGCCGCGCCCTCCTCCGTGCACGCCGCGCTCACCTGGTTCGTGCTCGCGATGGAAATCCTCTTCCTCCCCCTCTGCGCTTTCCGCACCGGCCGGCTCGTCGCCTGGAGCTCCATGCTCGCGATGCATATCGGAATTCTAACTACGGTCGACTTCGCCGACCTCAGCTTCGGCATGGTGATGATCCACCTTTTCACCTTCGACCCGCGTTGGTTCCCCGCGCGTCGCGACGCCCGCCAGCCCGTCCTCCTCTTCGACGGCGAGTGCGGCCTCTGCAACGCCGCCGTCCGCCTCCTCCTTCGCGAAGACACCACCGCCCGCCTCCGCTTTGCCCCGCTGCAAAGTCCGCTCGGCCAAGCCTACCTGCGTATCCAGAATCTTCCGACGACCGACTTCGACAGCCTCGTGTTCGTCCCCGACTGGGCCAACCCCGCCGTCGGCGATTGCCGTCTTCGCACCGACGGCGCCCTCGCCGCCGCCGCCGAAATCGGCGGGGTCTGGCGCGCCCTCTCCGCGCTCCGCCTGCTCCCGCGCTTCCTCCGCGATCCAATCTACAAACTCGTCGCCCGCACCCGCTACGCCCTCTTCGGCGACTACGTCCCCACTCCGCTCCCCGACCCCAATTGGGAGCACCGCTTCATCGCGTAGTCCTCATGGGAGGGGCTTTACGCCCCGGCTTCTCGCTCTCGCGTTTCGCTCATCGCCTGATCGCGGCAAGCGTCACGCCGGATCGCTTCAGGGCGCCGGAGGCTGCGGCAACTCCGCCGCTTTCTTCGGATCCTTGATCAACACCGACAACAACACCGACATCGTCAGCACCGCGCCGATCACTCCGAGCGACACCGCCGTCGGCACATGCACCCACGGCTCGATCAGCATCTTCACGCCGATGAAACACAGGATCACCGCCAGCCCGACCTTCAGATAACGGAAGAGCTGCATGATTCCGTTCAGCGCGAAATACAGCGAGCGCAGCCCCAGGATCGCGAAGATGTTCGACGTCAGCGCGACGAACCCGTCCTTCGTGATCGCCAACACCGCCGGAATCGAATCGAGCGCGAACACCACGTCCGTCGTTTCCACCACCAGCAGCACGATGAAGAGCGGCGTCGCCTTGATCCGCCCTTCGTGCCGCGTGAAGAAATTCCCGCGCTCGTTCCGGGGCGCCACCGGATAGAATTTCTTGAAGAGCCGCACCACCGGATTGTGGTCCGGATCGACGTCCACCTCGTCCTTGCTCGGCAGCGCCATCTTGATGCCGGTGTAAACCAGGAACGCGCCGAAAATATACAACACCCAGTGAAACCGCTGGATCACGCTCACGCCCACCAGAATGAACACCGCGCGCATCACCACCGCGCCGATGATCCCCCAAAACAGCACGCGATGCTGCCACTCGGGTTTCACCTTGAAGTAGGCGAAAATCAAAATGAACACGAAGACGTTATCGATGCTCAGGCACAGCTCGATCAGATACGCCGCCAGAAACTGCTGCCCCAGCTCCGCGCCGCGCCAGTGCCACACGATCGCGTTGAACGTCAGCGCCAGCGTCAGCCACACACCACACCACGTCAGCGCCTCTTTCATTTTCACCACGTGCGATCCGCGGTGAAACACCCCCAGGTCGAGCGCCAGCATCGCCGCGATAAACAGGAAGAACCCCACCCACGCCCAAACCGGCATGGCATCGGTAAACGCAAGCAGGGGCGAAATCATCGCGAGGTGCATCGGTTGCGTAAAAAGGGAACCGCCGCGCCCCGGCGCAAGCGGCGAGTTGCGGCGTGGAAACACCACAACCTCTTCCACCCTCGCGCCGCCGTCATGTTCCCGCTCTTTGACATCGAGAAAACCACGAGGTTAGTTCGCCCACTTTCCACTATGAAGCAGCGCTGTTCGTCACTCGTCGCCGTTCTGTTCGCCCTCCTCTTCTTCAGCCTCCCGGCTCTCGCCCAGCAGGAAACCGGCGCTTCCTCTTCTTCCGAAGCCGCCGCCCAAAACACCAATACCGCCGCGAGCAACACTCCCGACACCACCACACAAGCCGCCGCCGCCGTCGCCTCCGGTCACGCCGACCCCACGCCACCCGACATCGTCGGCCAGGTCGCCGATAGCGCCCTCGAAGTCTTCAACGTCCGCACCAGCGGCAACACCGTCGTCCACTACTCCATCGCGGCTCTTCTGCTCATCATTTCGCTGCTCGCCCGCCGCATCGTCACGCACCTGATTTTTCCCTTTTTGCGCAAACTCGCCGAGCGCACGCGCGGCACCCTGGACGACAAACTTTTCGCCGCCCTCGAGGCGCCCATCGCCGCTTTCATCATGCTTCTCGGCATCTTCTGCGCGCTCCGCGTGCTGAAGCTCTCGCCCGCCGCCGACGAAGCCATCACCTACGGCTCCCGCGTCGCGTTCTCCCTCGTCGTCTTCTGGGGCCTCTGGCGCGCCCTTGCCGCCTTCCTCGATCAAGCCACGGAAGTCGCCCGCCGCCGCGGCTCCCCCGCCATCGGGTTCATGCCGTGGATCAAGAAATCGGTCCTCACCATCTTCGTCGTCTTCGCCGCGCTCCTCACGATTCAGAGCCTCGGTTACGATGTGAAAGCCATCCTCGCCGGCCTCGGCATCGGCGGCCTCGCCTTCGCCCTCGCCGCCCAGGACACCCTCGCCAACGTCTTCGGCGCCATCGTCGTCGCCGTCGACCAGCCATTTAAACACGGCGAGGTCGTCAACATCCAGGGCAAGGTCGGCGCCATCGAGGACATCGGCATCCGCTCCACGCGCATCCGCATGACCGATGGATCTCTCCTCGTGATGCCCAACAAGACCGTCGCCGGCGAAACCATCACCAACCTTTCCCGCTTCACCAAGCGCCGCTTCGAACAAGTCATCGGACTCACCTACGATACCAAACCCGAGGACATGGAAGCGATCATCCAGGATATCCGTCGCATCATCACGTCCGAACCCGGCGTGAATCCCAACCCCATGGTGTTCTTCCGCGACCTGAGCGCGTCATCGCTCGACATCTGGATCGTCTACGAATTCCCCAGCCCCGACTTCATGAAGGCCATCGCCGCCAAGCAGCGCATCAATCTCGAGATCATGCGCGCCGTCCAAGCCCGCGGTCTCTCCTTCGCCTTCCCCACCCAAACCCTCCATCTCGAAGGCGAAGCCCTCCAAAAAATCGCCGCCGCCTCCGAGCACCCCGACCGTCCGCCCTCCGCATAGCGACAAGCGCTCGCTCGCGTTTAATCCAGCGTCTGCCGATACCGCTTCACCCCGACGGTCATCGCCACGACGAGAAACACCGCCAGCGGCCACAAATGCGGCACGATCTCCGCGAACCCATTCCCTTTCAGCAGCACGCCGCGCACGATCCGCAGAAAATGCGTCAGCGGCAGGCATGACCCGATCCACTGCGCCCACTCCGGCATCCCGCGAAACGGAAACATGAATCCCGACAGCAGGATCGACGGCAGAAAAAAGAAGAACGCCATCTGCACCGCCTGCAGTTGATTCTTCGCCAGCGTCGAAAACGTGATCCCCACCGCCAGATTCGCCGCGATGAAGAACAGCGCCACGCCATAAAGCAGCGGCACACTCCCCACCATCGGCACGCCAAACAGATACCGCGCCGCCAACAGAATCAGCGTCACCTGCACGTATCCAACGGCTATATACGGCAGGATTTTTCCGACCATCACTTCGAACGGCCGCACCGGCGTCGCCAGCAGATTCTCCATCGTCCCCCGCTCCCGCTCCCGCGTGATCGCCAGCGCCGTGATCACCACCATCGTCATCGTCAACACCACGCCCATCAATCCCGGCACGACGTTATACTGCGTGATGTTTTCCGGATTGTAGTGCGCGTGCAGTCGCAGCTCCACCGGTCCCGGCTTCGCCTTCAAATTCGTCAGCGGCCCTTTCAAATCCCGGTCGAACACCTGATCGACCACGACGCGCAGCGCCGCCAGCGCCGGTCCCGTCGCCGCCGGATCCGTCGCATCCGCCTCCACCAGCAGCGCCGGCCGCTCGCCGCGCATCAACCGCCGCGAAAAATCTTCCGGCACATTCACCACGAACTGCGCCTCCCCGCGCTCCAACAACCGCCGCGCCTCCTCCTCCGTATCCGTTTCCTGGATAATCCGAAAATATTCCGTGTGCTGCAGCGCCGCCGCCAGCGTCCGGGCAAACGGGCCTTGATCCGCCACCCGCAACGCCGTCGGCAGTTGCTTCGGGTCCGCGTTGATCGCGTATCCAAAAAGCAACAACTGCATCAGCGGGATGCCCACCATCATCCCGAACGTCACGCGGTCGCGCTTCATCTGCACGAACTCCTTCAGCACCACCGCCCACAACCGATGCCACGTAAACCGTTTCACCTGAAATTATCCTCCGCCTCGTTCATCAACCCGATGAACACGTCCTCCAGCCCGGCCCGCGCCCGCCTCCACTCATGCCGCACATCGCGCACCCCCGCGATCGTCGCCTCCAATTTCGCCGCATCGCGCCCGCTCACGTGCAACGTGTTCCCAAACGCCACCACCTGTTCCACGCCCTCCTTCCCGCGCAATACTTCCGCCACGCGCCACAATTCCGGCCCGCTCACCGTCCACGTCGTCAGCCCCGCGCTCGCCAGCACCTCGTCGAGCGTCCCCTGCGTCAGCAATTTCCCATAAGCCAGATACGCGAGCCGCTGACACCGCTCCGCCTCGTCCATGTAGTGCGTCGTGATCAACACCGTCAGCCCGTCCGCCGCCAACCGGTGGATCTCGTCCCAAAACTCCCGCCGCGCCTTCGGGTCCACGCCCGCCGTCGGTTCGTCCAACAACAAGAGTTGCGGCGAATGAATCAAACACGCCGCCAGCGCCAGCCGCTGCTTCCACCCACCCGACAACTGTCCCGCCAATTGCCCGCTCCGGTGCTGCAATCCCAACCGCTCCAAACTCCGCTCCACCGCCAACGTCCGCTCCGGCACATCGTAAACCCGCGCCACGAAATCCAGATTCTCCCGAATCGTCAGGTCCTCATAAAAACTGAACCGCTGCGTCATGTAGCCGACGTGTCGCTTGATCTCCGGCTGCTGCGTCCGCACGTCGTAACCAAGACACGTCCCTTCGCCCGCGTCCGGCGTCAGCAGCCCGCAGAGCATTCGAATAAACGTCGTCTTCCCCGACCCATTCGGCCCGAGAAACCCAAAAATCCCCCCCCGCCTCACTCCCAGATCGATCGCATCCACCACCGTCCGTCCGCCAAACCTCTTCGTGATCCCGCGCACCTCGATCGCGAACTCCTGCGCCCTCCGGTCTTCGTGTGCCTTCGTGTCCATTCGTGGTTCCCCTTCCTCACCGCCCCACCTCCACCGGCTGCCCCGGATGCAATTCCACCGCCGCGCCCTCCTCGAACTCCGCCTCCACCATGAACACCAGCTTCGCCCGGTTCTCGCGATTGTAGAGCACCGGCGGCGTGTATTCAGGTTTTGGCGACAAATACCGCACCGTCGCCTCCACCGCCTCGCGCCCGCTCATCGTCACCCGCACCGTTTCGCCCACCTTCAACCGCACCCGCTCCGCCTCCGGCACGAAAAACCGCACCTTCAAATTTCCCGGCGGCAACAACGACACCACCGCCGCCCCCGCCGCCACGAATTCACCTTCCTGATACAGCGTGTCGTAAACCAGCGCCGCCGCCGGCGCGCGCTGCGCCTTCTCCGCCACGCTCCACTCCGCCCGCTCTCTCGCCGCCCGCGCCGCGCTCACCTCCGCTTCCGCCGCCACGATCGCATCGCTCCGACCGCCCAACCGCGCCGTGGCCAACTGCGCCTCGAGTTCCTCCCGCGTCCGCACCGCCCGTTCATGCGCCACGCGCGCGCGGTCGTGGTCGTTGTCCGAAATCACCTTGGTCCGATGCAGCTCGCGCAACCGCTCGTTCTCCAATCGCGCCAGCTCCTCCGCCGCCCTCGCCTGCTCCAACCGCGCCTCCAACGCCGCGATCTCCGACGGCCGCATCCCCTTCCGCAAATCTTCCAGCCGCGCCTCCGCCGCCCGCAACTGCTCCTCCGCCTGCCGCCGCCCCGCCTCCTCCGCCGCCCGCTCCAACCCAAACAGCTCCGTTCCCGCCTCCACCCGATCGCCTCGTCGCACCGCCAGCTTCTCCAACCTCCCGCCGATCGGCGCCGCCACGTTGACGAATTCTCCCTCAAGATATCCCTGCCAGCGCGTCTCCGCGCGACGCTCACAACCCGCGACCAACCACCCGCCCGCCAACACCGCCGCGCACGCCAGCCATCGCTCAATGGGGAAATAACATTTCATATTCTTTCTCTCCCGCAGGCGTCAGCAGCCCGCTAAAAAAGATCCTCAGTCCCTGCTCGAACGCCGCCTCCGGCGTCGTCTTCAACCGCTGCAACGCGCCGCCCTGCATCAGCCCTTGCATCGCATGCAGATAAAACTCGCTCGCGAACACCGGACTCACCTCCGCCCGCACCGCCCCGCACAACTGACCTTCCTCGATAAACCGCCCGAAAATATACGGCAGATTCTTCGCCCGCAGTTCCAACACCGTCCGGTGCAGCCGCGGAGCCGACACCTCCAAATCCTGCAAAATCTTCGGCTTCACCCGTGCCAACCGTTCCATCGCCACTTGGGCGAATCCTCGCAGCTTCTCCGCAAAGTTCAACGTCCGCTCCGCCAGCAGCCGGTCCGCCTCCGCCCGCAGCCCCGCCGCAAACTCCTCCAACACCGCCTCCACCACGTCGTCCTTCCCCGCGAAGTGCACGTAGAGCGTCTTCTTGCTCATCCCCAACTCCGCCGCGAGTTGGTCCATCATCAACCCGCTGTAGCCTCGCGAGAAAAACCGCTCCCGCGCCCGCGCCACGATCCTCGCCCGCGCCCCGTCATCCGCGCTCCGCCTTCCTTTCGTCTTCGCGCTCATCGTCCGGAAACTCAAAACGCGAAATGAGTTTCCATGTCAATCTCGTTCCCGCGCTCCCGATGGGTCCCGCCCGCGTCTCTTGACGATGCTTCGCGCGCGATGTTTAGTGCCGCGATGCTCCTTTCGTCAGGCGCCCGCTTCCTTTCCTTTTCCCTGACCGCCACGCTCGGCCTGGCGGTTTCCACGTTCGCCGCAGAATCCTCTCCGTCGCCTTTCCTCCCGCCAGACACCACCACCGAAGCCGCGCCCACCCCCGACGCTCCCATCGAGCTCCGCGGCATCATGACCGCCGGCGACAACGTGATGTTCAGCATCTACGACACCGCCACGCGCAGCAGCTCCTGGGTCCGCCTCAACCAAACCGGCGGCCCTTTCATTGTCCGTTCCTACGACGCCGCCCGCGACACCGTCACCGTCGATCACAACGGCCGCACCGTCACCCTCGCGCTGAAAACCGCCAAAGTCGCTTCCGCTCCCGTCGCCGCTCCCCAACCCGTCGTCGCGGCCCCCAACGTCCCGCAACCCGTCACCGGCCCCGTCGTGCTGAACCCCACGCCCGCCGACGAACAGCGCCGCCTCGAAGCCATCGCCGCCGAGGTCAACCGCCGCCGCCAACTTCGCCAGCAAGCCCTCCAAGCCAGCCGCCAAGCCGCCGGCCAGCCTCCTCAGGGCCTTCCTCCCGGCGCCACCCCGCCGCCTCAGCCGCAACGCTGAACGCACTTTCTGATCGAGGCGCGGTGCCCTCACCGCGCCTTTCGTTTATCCGTTCGACAAAATAATTTTTTGTCCCCCGCCCTGCGCGCGCTACCTTAGCCGCTCGCATGCGCGCATCCGAGCCACCCAACACCGCCGCCGGCCCCACCAACGGCCAATTGATCCGGCGGCTGTTCGCGCTGACGTGGCATTACCGCGCCGGCTGCGTCAAAGTCCTCTCGATCCAGCTCATCCTCCTCACGATGGGCATCGGCGGTCTCAGTTTCACCGGCGTCGGCATCGACTACATCCGCCACAAAATCTCCGGCGTCCCGCTCTCGCCCAACCCGCTTCACATCGCGCTCCCCGACGACTGGCCTTGGCAACAGGTCCTCAGCCTCCTCGCCGGCCTCATCCTCGTCCTCGCGCTTACCCGCGCACTCCTCAACTACACCTACCTCGTCTCCGTCAACAAACTCGTCCAGCAACAGCTCGTCGTCGATCTCCGCGGCCAGGTCTACGACAAGCTCCAGCGTCTCTCCTTCCGCTTCTTCGACGCCAACACCACGGGCTCCATCATCACGCGCGTCACCAGCGACGTTCAGTCCGTCCGCATGTTCGTCGACCAGGTCCTGATCCAGAGCGTGATCATGGTCGTCTCGCTCACCGTCTACGTCGTTTACATGGCGAGTCTCAGCCCCGCGCTCACGCTCGCCTGCCTCGCCACCACGCCGCTCCTCTGGGGTCTCGCCGCCTGGTTCTCCAAAAAAATCCAGCCCGCCTACGCGCAAAACCGCACGCTCGTCGAGAAGATGGTCCAATATCTCGCCGAGAGCATCCAAGGCATCGCCGTCACCAAGGGCTTCGGCCGCGAGGAGGAAAACCGCGCCAAATTCGAAGCCGCCAATCGCGCCTGCCTCGAACAACAACACGCCATTTTCTGGCGCGTCAGCCTCTTCTCCCCCGCCGTCGGCTTCCTCACGCGCATCAACATGATGGTCCTGCTCGGCTACGGCGGTTGGCTCGTCATCGACGGCCAACTCCCGCTCGGCGCCGGCCTCATCGTCTTCGCCGGTCTCCTCGAACAATTCTCCGGCCAGGTTAACAACATCGCGACCATCGTTAACTCCATCCAGCAGTCGCTCATCGGCGCCCGCCGCGTCTTCGAAATCCTCGACGCCCCCATCGAAGTCCAAAACGCCCCCGACGCCGTCCACCGCCCGCGCCTGCACGGTCACGTCCGCTTCGATCGCGTGTCGTTCATCTACCATCCACTGCCGTCGCTCGCGCCCGATCTCCGCCAACCCGAACCCGTCCTCCACGACATCTCTCTCGACGTCCAACCCGGCCAATGCGTCGCCATCCTCGGCACCACCGGCGCCGGCAAGAGCGTCCTGATGAGTCTCATCCCGCGCTTCTACGATCCCACCTCCGGCGCCGTGCTCATCGACGGCATCGACGCCCGCCGCCTCCACCTCGACGACCTCCGCCGCAACATCGGCATCGTCTTCCAGGAAAGCTTCCTCTTCTCCAACACCATCGCCGCCAACATCGCCTTCGGCCACCCTGAGGCCACGCGCGACCAGATCGAACGCGCCGCCAAAATCGCCGCCGCCCACGATTTCATCACCGAGCTCCCCAAGGGCTACGACACCATCCTCGGCGAGAGCGGCAGCAGCCTTTCCGGCGGCCAACGCCAGCGTCTCGCCATCGCCCGCGCCGTCCTCCTCGAACCTTCGATTCTCCTCCTCGACGATCCCACCGCCGCGATCGATTCCGAAACCGAACACGAGATCTTCGCCGCCCTCGATCGCGCCATCGCCGGCCGCACCACCTTCATCGTCGCCCACCGCCTCAGCACGCTCCGCCGCGCCGATTTCATCATTGTCATGGAAGACGGCCGCATCGTCCAACGCGGCACCCACGACGAGCTCATGAAAATCCCCGGCCCCTACCTCCGCGTCGCCCGCCTCCAACTCGTCGACGCCCGCGAACTCGATTCGCCCGAATCCTCCCACCGGTGAAACCGCCTCCGCCCAAACCTTCCAATCTCCTCGTCCATCGCTCTCGCGACGACGAAGACGACGAGCATTTCCGCCCGCTCGAGTGGGGACTCATCCGCCGTCTCTTCGGCTACACGCGCGCCGTCGCCGCCAAGCGCAACTGGCTCATCTTCCTCTCCGCCGTCCGTTCCACCCAACTCGCCGCGCTCGTCTGGTTCGCCGCCGAAATCATCAACGGCCCGATCGCCCAGCGCGACCTCTCCGCCCTCGGCTACGCCATCGGCGCCTACGCGCTCCTCGCGATTCTCACCGACGGCCTCTTCCACTTCCGCCAGCGCTTCGCCCTCGAGATCGGCGAGTCCGTCGTCAACCAGCTCCGCTCCGAACTCTTCGCGCGCGTCCAGCGCCAGCCGATGAGTTTCTTCCACCGCGTCAAACTCGGCCGCATCATCAGCCGCGCCACCAGCGACATCGAATCGCTCCGCACCGGCATCCAGGACGTCGCCTTCGTTTCCATCGTCCAATTCGGCGGCATGCTCGTCGCCGCCGCCGTCATGGCTTGGAAGGACTGGCCAATGTTCCTCGTCGTCGTCGGCATGGCGCCCGTCCTCTGGGTCATCAACAACCACTTCCGCATGCAGCTCAGCCAGCAGTCGCGCTCCGCCAGCGAGAGCTTCAGCCGCGTCACCGCCACGCTCGCCGAATCCGTCGGCGGCATGCGTGTCACGCAGGGTTTCGTCCGCCAGGAAACCAACCTCGGCCTCTTCCGCAGCCTCCTCGCCGACCACGCCCGCTACAACATCGCCCTCGCCCGCACCTCCGCGAAACTCACGCCGCTCCTCGAACTCAACAGCCAGTTCTTCATCGCCGTCCTCCTCATGTTCGGCGGCTGGCGCGTGTTCCACGGCCACATGACCATCGACGGCCTCATCACGTTCTTCTTCCTCGCGAACCAATTCTTCTCCCCCATCGCCACGATCGGCACGCAATACAATCAAGCCCTCGTCGCCATGGCCGGCGCCGAACGCGTCTTCCGCATGATCGACGCGAAACCCGACTGGGAAGACGACCCCGCCGCCACCGACCTCCCCGACCCGCGGCGCGACCGCGCCGCAGTTCCGGGTTCCGAGTTCCGAGGTCCGAGTTCCCAAACTCAGCCGAACACCTTTCCCGCAATCGAACCCTCACAACCCGGAACCCGGAACTCGGAACTCGGAACCGGGATCCGCGTCGACTTCCGCTCCGTCACCTTCGGCTACGACCCCGCCCGCCCCGTCCTCCACGATGTCACCTTCACCGCCGAGCCCGGCCAGACCATCGCGCTCGTCGGCCACACCGGCAGCGGCAAGAGCTCCATCATCAATCTCGTATCCAAATTCTACCTACCAACCTCCGGCGAACTTCTCCTCGACGGCCGCGACATTCGCACGATCACCAGCCGCTCGCTCCATCGCCAGACCGGCATGGTCCAGCAAACCAACTTCCTCTTCAGCGGCTCCCTCCTCGACAACATCCGCTTCGCCAAACCCGAGGCCACCGACGCCGAGATCCGCGACGCCGCCCGCCGCCTCGACTGCCTCGATCTCCTCGAAGATCTGCCCAACGGCCTGCTCACCGAGGTCGGCGAACGCGGCTCCGGCCTCTCCGTCGGACAACGCCAGCTCGTCTGCTTCGTGCGCGCCCTCCTCGCGGATCCGCGTCTCGTCATCCTCGACGAAGCCACGAGCTCCATCGACGCGCTCACCGAGGCCCGCCTCCAGAAAGCCCTCGTCGAACTCCTTCGCGGCCGCACCAGTTTCGTCGTCGCCCATCGCCTCAGCACCATCCGTCACGCCGATCTCGTGCTCGTGCTCGACCAGGGCCGCATCGTCGAACGCGGCACCCACGACCAGCTCCTGTATCAAAAAGGCCACTACGCCGCCCTCTACGGCCAGTTCGTCCAGCTCGACACGTAGGCCGCGAGCTTGCTCGTGCTCGAGCCCGCGATCCGCTTTCTCACCGCGGCCAAAATCCCGCGCTCCGTCCGACCCCGCCCCCCTCGTGGACACAAGCAAAAAACGGCGACTTACAGAGGCATTCTCCCTCTGAAAATGTTAAGATTCTCCTAGGCAAAGCGCCCGGTTTCCCTCTAGAAGGGGCTCGCTTTCGAGGGAAAGCACACAACCCAAAATCAAATCATGGCTAAAAAATCCGCTCGCAAACCGAATGCCGCCTTCATGAAACCGGTCACGCCGGACGCCGCGCTCGCCGCCGTCGTTGGCTCGAACCCGCTGCCCCGCACGGAGCTCACCAAGAAGCTCTGGGCCTACATCAAGAAGAACGGCCTGCAGGACAAGAAGACCAAGACCCAGATCAACGCCGACGACAAACTGAAGCCGATCTTCAACGGCAAGAAGTCGGTCTCGATGTTCGAAATGACGAAGCTGGTCTCCAGCCACGTCTCCTAACTCGACCTCGAGTTTCACGCTTTCGACCGCCGCGCCCCCCGCGGCGGTTTTTTTTCGCCCGCCTCCCTCCGCCCGCCCCTCCCCGCTTCGATATTGCGCCCGACGCCCGACCCCGCTACCCCCCTGCCGCTGCCGCACCGCGGTGTCCGCGCATGCCATCCTTCCTTCAACGCCGCTCCTTTCTCCGTTTCGCGATAGTCTGCATCTTCCTCTTCGGGGTCGCCGCCGGCGTTTGGCGTTACTTCGACTCGCGCGCCCAGCGCCTCGAAGCCCTCCTCGCCGAAACCCAGCGCTTCGCCGCCGCCTTCGACCCCGCGCATCTCGCCGAGTTCGCCGCGGATATCACGGATCTGAATACGCCCGCCTATTCGCGCACCCGGCAGCGGCTCCTTCGCCTCCAACGCATCTCCCCGTCCACGCTGTCGCTCGAACTCTTCCGCGTCCTCCCCGACCAGCAGGTCGTTTTTCTCGCCCGTTCCGATGCGCCTGACGCCACCCCCACGCACCAGCCGGGTGACGCCATCGCCGACGCCGCCCAGTCCCCCGGCCTCCAAACCGTCCTCGCCACCCAGCGCGCCGCCAGCGAGGGACCCATCCCCACCCCCCACGGCGTCATCCTCGCCGGCTACGCGCTCGTCGGCGAACTCGCCGCCGACCACCCGGTCCATGTCCTCCGACTCGAACTTTTCGCCCACGACTGGAACCGCACCCTCTGGACCGACGCCCTCGGCACCACCGCCTACGTCTGGCTCCTCCTCGTCCTTCCGCTCGTCGCGCTGATTGCCACCCGCCGCGACGCCGAACACCGCGACGCCGTCCGCAACCTCACCGAGGCCATGGAGCAGGGTCACTCCGCCGTCGTCATCATCGATCTCGAACGCCGCATCGAATACGCCAACGCCGAATCCTGCCGCCAGCTCGGCTACCGCCGCCGCGAACTCGTCGGCCGCGAATGGCGCGAACTCCACAACGTCGAAGCCCAGCCCGAACTCATCGCCGAAATCATCACCACCGTCCGCGCCGGCCAGGCATGGAACGGAGAATGGCTCATGCAGCGCCAGGACGGGACCACCTTCCCCGCGCGCGGCCGCGTCACCCCCGTCAAGGACCGCGCCGGCAAGATCCGCGCCTATGTCGCCCTCTTCGACGACGTCACCGAGGTCCGCCACACCGAGACAGTCCTCCGCGAAGCCAAGGAACGCGCCGAGGCCGGCGACCGCGCCAAGGGCCAGTTCCTCGCCACCATGTCCCACGAGGTGCGCACCCCTCTCAACGGCATCGTCGGCTTCGCCAGCCTCCTCCTCGACACCGAGCTCACCCCCGAACAGCAGGAATACGTCGAAACCATCCGCACCAGCAGCGAAACCCTCATCCAGCTCACCGGCGACATCCTCGACTTCGCCCGCATCGAATCCGGCCGCTTCAAACTCGAGCTCCAACCTTGCGACCCGCGCGAATGCATCGAAAACGCCCTCGACCTCGCCGCCGCCGCCGCCGTCCAGAAAAACATCGAGCTCCTCCACTGGGTCGACGACGACGTCCCCGCCGCCATCGTCGCCGACGTCAACCGCCTCCGTCAGGTCGTCGTCAACCTCGTCAACAACGCCGTCAAGTTCACCACCGACGGCGAGGTCGAGGTCCGCCTCCGCAGTCTTCCGCCCACCCTCGCCCCCGCCAAACTCGACGATCCGCCCGTCTGCCGGCTCGAATTCTCCGTGCGCGACACCGGCATCGGCATCCCCCCCGAATACCACGACAAAATCTTCCGCCCGTTCAGCCAGGTCGACGACACCACCACCCGCCGCTACGGCGGCACCGGCCTCGGACTCGCGATCTGCAAAAACATCGTCGAGCTCATGGGCGGCGCCATCTCGTTCTCCAGCGAACCCAACCGCGGCTCCACCTTCACCTTCACCATCCAGGTTCCCATCGCTGCCCCCGCCGCGCCGTCCCCGCAGCCGCTCGTCGGCCAGCGACTCGCCATCGCCACCCGCAGCGGCGGCCTTCGCGAAGAACTCTCCCTCCTCGGCCAACGCTTCGGCGCCACCGTCCTCCACCGCGAGGAAGCCGCGCTCGCCCAAGTCGGCGACTGGGACCTCGCCCTCATCGACGTGACTGGCCCCGCCGCCATGGACCTCGCCCTTCAACGCCCGCCGCGCCCCGGCCTGCCACCGGAAAAAATCGTCGGCCTTGTTCCGATCGTCCTTCCCGGCGAGCTCCGCGACACCCTCCGCTCCCACTTCCGTTACGTGCTGAACAAGCCGCTGCATCACGACATGCTGCGCAGCCTGCTCACGCCCCCCCCCGAATCCGCCGCTTCCGCCGCTCTCCCACCCGCCCCGCCGCGCCCCGTCGTTCCCCAACGCAAAACGCCCCGCTACGACCTCGACGTCCTCATCGTCGAAGACAACGCCGTCAACCAGCGCCTCATCCAAAAAGTCGTCGCCAACCTCGGCTGCCGCTGGACCGCCGCCGAAAACGGCCGCATCGCCCTCGACTGGCTCTCGCGCAACACACCCAACCTCGTGCTCATGGACCTCCACATGCCCGAGCTCGATGGCCTCTCCGCGATCACCAAGATCCGCGCCGGCGACGCCGGTGCCGAAAAACGCGACCTCTGGATCATCGCCCTCACCGCCGACGCCCGCGAAGACCAGCGCACCCGCACCCTCGCCGCCGGCGCCAACGATTACCTCACCAAGCCGGTCCGCCTCCCCGAGCTCACCGCCGCCCTCGACCGCTACCTCGACGAGCGCAAGTAACTCCGAAATGGAGGCGCGGTGCCCCCACCGCGCAAGCCTCTCGCATCGCCACGACGCCACCCGCGCGCCCACCTTCGTCGCTCGTCCGTCATGCCCACCGCGACCGCCCCCCGCACCCCCGCACACACGCGAGCCCTGCTCATGCTCGTCCTCGCGACTCTGTTCTGGGGCCTGAGTTTCCCCCTCATCAAGGCCATCGGCGGCATCCATCTTCACCTTCTCCCCGAAAGCGGCACCTGGTTCGTCACCGCCTGCACCCTTGCCCCACGCTACCTGCTCGGCGCGCTCGTCCTTCTCCCCTTCTGCCTCCCCGCGCTCCGCACGCTCACCCGGCTCGAACTCAAACAAGCCCTCGGCCTCGGTCTCTTCGCCATCGGCGGCATGATCTTCCAAACCGACGGCCTTCAATTCACCTCCGCCTCCACCTCCGCCTTTCTCACGCAACTCTACGCGATCATGATTCCCGTGTGGCTCGCCCTCCGCGCGCGCCGCCGCCCATCCCCGATCGTCTGGCTCTGCTGCCTCCTCGTCCTCGCCGGCGTCGCCGTGCTCGCCCAACTCGACTGGCGCGACCTCCATCTCGGCCGCGGCGAACTCGAAACCCTCATCAGCTCCGTCTTCTTCATGGGCCAAATCCTCTGGCTCGATCGCCGCGAATTTTCCACCAACCGCGTCCTCCCCATCACCACTCTCATGCTCGCCGTCGAAGGCCTCGCCGCGCTCGCGATGGCCCTTCTCACCGCGCCTCACGCCTCCGCGCTGCTTGTTCCGTGGACTTCCGACCCCTGGCTCTTCTTCACCGCGCTTCTCACCGTCCTCTGCACCGTCGGCGGGTTCATCCTCATGAACACCTACCAACCCGAAATCAGCGCCACCGAAGCCGGTCTCATCTACTGCGTCGAACCCATCTTCGCCTCGCTCCTCGCGCTCTTCCT
>ENA-UOVV01000853-UOVV01000853.1-compost-metagenome-genome-assembly--contig:-NODE-853-length-29456-cov-23.387946_pt1 | contig 29456 bp, 26 predicted proteins | sample MGYA00238155_ERZ761577 | MGnify/ENA primary metagenome ERZ761577 (study PRJEB28898, sample SAMN06268775) | compost metagenome | isolation source: Emeryville, CA | place: USA:Emeryville, CA | collected... | reverse complement strand
TAAAGATAAAGAGATAACTCTAATTTTAAACTGACGAAATCTGGGGCCGCCGACAGCACTACGCCAAAGACTAAAGGGAGATAAAGTGAGTTTGTACCTCGATTATTACAACGAGGGCAAAAGGCAGTATGAATACCTGCAACTCTACCTCACACCCGAACCAGAAAAAGGGAAGCTCACCAAAGAGCAGAAAGAAGAAAACCGCAAAACCATGGCACTGGCAGAAGCCATCCGTTCAAAGCGTCATCTGGAAATTCAGAACGGCATTTACGGATTCCAGGATCAAAGCAAACAGAAAGGCAGCTTCCTGAGGTACGTGGAGTACCTGGCAGAAAAGCGGAAGGATAGCAAAGGCAATTACGATAACTGGGACAGCACCCTCAAACACCTAAAGAAGTTTGCAAAGACCGATGTAACCTTCAGTCAGATTGATAAGCGTTTGCTCGAAAGCTTCAAAGAGTACCTCCGTAAAGAAGCCAAAACCCCTGCCATGCGTCCTTTATCACAAAACACGCAATCATCCTATTATAACAAAGTACGGGCTGCATTAAGGGAAGCCTATAAAGAAGGCATCCTGCAACGGAACCCTGCTGATGAAACCGAAGGCATCAAGCCAGGAGAACCGGAGAGAGAATTTCTCACTTACGATGAACTGCAGGCGGTAGCTAAGGTGGACTGTGAGATACCGGTACTCAAACAGGCATTTCTGTTCAGTGCATTAACGGGCTTGCGGTGGAGTGACATCAATAAGCTGGTATGGGCCGAAGTGCAGCACAGCAAAGAAGTAGGCTACTACATTCGTTTCCGCCAGCAGAAAACCAAGGGAGCAGAAACCCTGCCTATCTCAGAGCAAGCCTTTAGCCTGTTAGGTGAAAGAGGTGCAGCAGAAGACCGTGTCTTTATCGGGCTCAAGTATAGCGCCTGGCACAACCTGAAATTGCAGCAGTGGGTAATGAAGGCCGGCATCAGTAAAACCATCACGTTTCACTGTGCAAGGCACACCTACGCCACACTCCAGTTAACCCTGGGCACCGACATCTACACCGTATCAAAGCTGCTTGGGCATAAGGATTTGAAGACTACTCAGGTGTATGCTAAAATCATTGACGAGAAGAAGAAGGAGGCCGCTAACAAAATTCAATTACAACTCTAATACCGATACTATGAGTGAAGATAATTTACCCGAAAGGGACAGTAAAGGTGATGTGAAATTCAACTACGGTAAAGCTGATTGGGAAAAGATAAGGCGTTCACAGTACACCTACATTTTTCATTATTACGATGAAGCAAAGGATCATTATTTCCCACACTTCGGTTTATTCAGTTCAGTAGATGAACGGATGGAAAAGGCTAAGCAGGATCCTGAGTTTTTTGAAAAGGAACTATACTGGACCCCCGATCATCCACCGTATGATTTTTACATCCGGTACCACAATGGGCAACTTGCCATGTTGGTGGAGTTTTTCAAAGAAGTATTTGAGGAAAAGGCATTCCTGCACGGCTATCAGCCAAATCATAAATACTTTAAAGTCATCCTACCGAAATCCAAGCATGATGAGATAATAAATTGCATCAACGATTTTGAGTTGCTACCAATCCGTGATTTGCTTTTTGAAGTAATCGCTATCGCCCAGGATAACTATGTTGAGCACATTGCCTTTTGGGAGAGACCGGAGATGCAGAAGCTGGTAAAAAGTGCGGAGAAAGAAACTCAGAAAGCGATTCAAGTAATTGAGAAACTGGATGAAAAAGCCTGGATGCGTGGTGATGCCGGTGCAAAACCACCTTCCGAGTTGTTACATATCAATTTTGTATTCAATGATGGTACTATAAAGATTGAGCACGATTGGTTGGCAAAAGAGTTCATCGATCATTTCAAAAGGTACTATGATGACCTCCCCTATAAGAATTGGAGGATTGATTTAGCACGATACCCTGAAAGGTTTGAAGACAACATCAAGAAGCAGCAGTTCAAGTATAAACTGGCAAATTCCTTTTACAACCTGCTCACCAAAACAGGCCTATTCAAAGTCACAGAAGCAGAACCGACACCCAACCGGCTGATGCTATGCATTGCAAAACTGTTGGAGTTCTGTTTGATCCCAGTGGCTGATGCTGCTGAACTGGATGAAATCAAAATTAAGAACATCAGGAACTGGCTGAAGCGTAACGAGCTGCAACCGGCATTAACGCATGCTGAAATACCACCTGATAAAGAACGGCTGCTGAAATACTTTGAGCCGGAGTTTGTTAATATTACGGATGACGTTAAACGGGCAGACGCCATTTCATTGGGCTTTTATCTCGGTAAACGCTTTAATACAGAGGACTTAGTACCTGACCTTGTTCATATAGCTGCTGCTCTAAAAGAATGTGGTTGGCTTATCGGCCATCAAATGTTTTCCGGGGGTATTCAGCCTGAAGCCCCATTTGAGGAATTTGACCATTTTCGAAAATTAGTAAAAGGGGTTAAGGTCAAGCAGAAAGTGACCTCCATCAAATTCAAATTGGAGGGTGATGACAAAGAATATGAGCTTCAGCAGCGGTTACCCCTTTATCTAATCGAGGAAGCTATAAAAGAGTTTTCGGATGATCACCAGGTAGAGATGGATACCGACCTCGTAAAAACCATTGTCACAAGAACTGAGGATAGAGGGTACAAAATAGATAAGGGAACCCAGTTTGCTCTTCCGCAGGAACGCTTCATGGTTCGTTTTGTAAAAGCCTTTTATGATTATCTGCTGGCAGAATCTCCACCTGGAGAACGGGATTATATGCCATCTGAACGTTACTACGGCATCATAGCCAACATGCTACACCGCACAGGATTTTTCTACCATCAAATGCACGATGAACGTTTCATTGTTGCCAAAGTGAAACAGTGGCATAAGCTTGCCACCGGAGAGTAGTTTTTTCTCTTTCTCTTGCTGATTTTCTTTCAGCAAAAATTACCATAAAGTATTGAATTTCAATAGGAACAAAAGCTCATGAAAATGGGCTTTTGCTGTTCCTGTCCACCCCTTGCTTTCATATTTCCTTTGTATCACAATCATCGAAAAAAGCCTCTGTGCCTTGGTTTTTGGAGATGGTTGAAAGGCACAAGTAACAAGTTTTAAAAACGCTTTAAACAAAGGAAATCATGGCTGAAGATATAATCATCCAGAAACTAAATCACATCGAGAAGCTGCTCTCCGAGCAGTCCCTTCTCCAAAAACAGGTACTCAACTTCAACGAAGCCTGCCAGTACCTCGACATCTCACAAAGTCACTTATACAAGTTGACCTCCACCAAACAGGTCCCGCATTTCTGTCCCCAGGGCAAGCGGCTCTATTTCAAACGCACTGAGCTGGACGAATGGCTGCAACGCAACCGCAAGTCCGCTGCTGATGAAATAGACCAGGCGGCAACCGATTACATCATCCGAAAAAGGAGGTCGGGCCTATGAAGCGGATTGTAGTGTACCCGGAGGAGTTGCAGCTCATATTCGACCGGCTGGATCGGATTGAAGCAACCCTCAACGCAAAACAGAAGCAGCCGGAAGACCCCTTCCTCGATTCACAGGAGTTCATCCAGCTCATGAATATCAGCAAACGAACAGCACAGGCATGGCGTGACCAGGGCATCATCCCTTTCAGCCAGGTAGGTTCAAAAATCTACTACCGCATGTCCGACATCCAGAAGCTGCTCGATACCCATTATCAAAATTTCAAACAACAATAAGCTTAAAGATTATGCAACACGATACTTCATATCACCAGACATTCCGCATGAACGAAGCCGCCAAAATACTCAACCTTGGCTTCGGCAGGAATACACTTCTCAGTATCCTTAGAGACAAAGGCATACTGGATTACGAAAACACGCCTTACCAACGCTACGTTGACCAGGGCTATTTCAAACTCATCATCAAGCCCCGTCCGTACCAGCGCCACCGCTACGATAAGGTAACATTAGTAACAGACAAAGGCCTGGACTTTCTCCGCAGAACATTGGCCAGTGATGCCGATTCATTAACCACATCAACAACAACACTAAACAACGATACCCATGAATAATGCATCCATATTCACCAACTTCACCCAGTTCAATGGCAACAAGTCCCTCACCGAAATTGTGAATGAAATAGCCGAGGGCAAGTACCAATCCCAAATACAGCAGCTACGCAGTTTGATTGCCTGTGGCAAACAAACCGAAGCTGACCAGTATAAGAAAGCCCTGCCTGCCTTCACCGCATCAGGAACATTTGAAAAAGGTCGTAAGGCTGACCTGCTGCAACAGTACAGCCAGTACATCATGCTCGATATTAACGACTTGCCACCCGATAAACTGGAGCCTGTTTTCCAACAGGCATCCAGCCTCCCCGTCACCTGGTGCTGCTTCCGCAGCCCAAGCGGTAATGGACTGAAAATACTGGTACAGGTTGCTACTGATGCCACAAAACATGAACAGGCTTTCAGGCAAGTGGCGGCATGGTACGAGGCACAGCTGCAAGTGCAGATAGACCGTTCCGGTAAAGATGTTTCCAGGTTATGTTTCTACTCCTCCGATCCTGATCTGTACCTCAACAGCAATAGCCAGCCTTTTGAGGTGTTGGAAGAGGAGCCGGTGCATCCTGAAATGAAACCTGCAGAACCTGCTAACGGTGAAGATTATGCGGAGCTGTTTCTAAAGGCAATAGAGTTCACGCAGAATAAAGCCACTTATGTAGATGGCAGCCGCAACAGGTCTGTATTCCTTTTAGCCAGCAACTGCAACAGAAACGGCATACCGGAAACAGATGCCTTGCAGTTGATTCTTCGGGATTTCAACTACAACGAACCGGAAGTGAAAGCCTCCGTAGCCAGTGCGTATAAAAACAAGGCTGAGTTTGGCAAGTATGCCCAGTTGGCACGTAAAGAAGCTGCTGAAGAGGAAGAGAAGGAAGATTTCAGCGACAAGCTACTCACTACACCCTACATTCCTTATGAAGTATACCAACACCTGCCGCAATTATTGCAGGATGGATGCCGGCACTTTCAACATCCCAGGGAGAGGGACCTCTTTCTCACAGGAGCCCTGACCATCCTTAGCGGATGCATGAAGGGTGTGCTGGGTACTTACGACCAGCGTACCGTTTACCCCAACCTGTTTTCATTTGCCATTGCACCTGCAGCAAGTGGTAAGAGTGCCTTATCCTTTGCCAAAGAGTTGGCCATGACCAACCACCGCAAAATGGTACAGGAAAGCAAGGAGAAACTGAAACAATACCAGTTGGAACTGGAACAATACAGGGCTGCCAAAAGAAGCAAGAAAAAAGATGATACCACACCCGACCCTGAGCCTCCTCAAAAGCCCAAATTCAAAGTACTGTACATACCGGCCAACAGCAGCTCTGCTGCCGTCATAGGTCACCTGGAGCAATCTGAAGGCATTGGCATCATCTGCGAAACAGAAGCCGATACCATGGGCAACAGCTTTAAACAGGATTGGGGTGGTTATTCCGATTTGCTGCGCAAAGCCTTCCACCACGAACCGGTTACCTATAGCCGAAAGACCAATGATGAGTTTGTAGAAGTGGAAAAGCCTCGTGTATCGGTGGCCCTGTCAGGCACACCTTCGCAGGTGCAGGGCTTGATTGCATCTGCAGAAGATGGACTCTTCAGCCGCTTTATTTTCTACACCTTCAAAGTACAACCGCAGTGGCGTGATGTATCACCCCAAAGCAAGGTGAATCTGACCGAGTTTTTCAGCAAGCAATCAGAGCAAGTGGATGTGATGGCAAACTACCTGGAGCATTGCCCTACCGAGTTTCATCTTACAACGGAACAGTGGCAGTTTCTCAATAGCCGGTTCGATCTGTGGTTGCAGGAGGTTAGCACCTTTGTGAGTGAAGATGCCAGCAGCACCGTAAAGCGTTTAGCCCTCATCGTGTTCCGGATAGCAATGGTATTGTCTGCCATCCGCAAGTTTGAAGATGGAGTGGCTGACCAGGATATTACTTGCGAGGATACCGACTTTCAAACAGCATTTGCCCTGGCGGAAGTGTATAAGCAACATGCCCTGCTCATGTTTGCCGCCCTGCCCAAATCAGAAGAGAACCAGCTCGACCAGAACAAGAAACGCTTCTACGATGCCTTGCCAGCCGACAGGGAGTTCACCCGTCAGGAAGCGGTGGAAATTGGATTGGCTGTGGGCATCAAGGAACGTACAGTAGGCAAATACCTCAACCGTTTCCTCGGTCGTTTTCTGGAGCAGCCCGTAAAGTACGGCCCTTACCGAAAAATACAGTAGTGCAAACCCTGCCACCTGTGCAAAGCCCCACCTTGTGTGGGGTTTTTTGTTGCATGTATGGCATGGTTGGCACGGTAGGGCAATCTTTTTTCTTTTCTGTTGCTTACCTGTGGTATTCTTTTATTAGATTTGACCTTTTAAGGACAAGACCAAACACGGTAAATATGCTGGGCGAAAAACTGAGAGAGTTGCGGGAAGCCAAAGGGCTGGTACAACGCCAGGTGGCTGCTGAGTTGGAGGTAGATACTGCCTACATCAGCAAAATGGAGAGCAATGAAAAACCGGTAAGCCGCCAGCACCTCAAAAAGCTATCGGTGCTGCTTGGTATTGCAGAGGATGAACTACTCACCCTTTGGTTGGCCGACAAAGTGTATGATGTGGTTAAAGATGAAGAGGTGGCTATAAAGGCAATGCATGTTGCAGAAGACCATGTTTTAAAAACGAAAAACAAAAAAAGAAAGAGCTGATAGTAATGAGCACCTATTCTATACAGGACATAATACAATCTACTGACCGCTATAAGCTGTACACCCTTATGTGCAGTCAGGATGAGCTGGTGGATTGTATTTCATGGTTACATGCAAGGAAGATTCACTCCATTAATGTTGGTAAAGAGTTCGCTGCATTTATTGACGGTCTTGATGATTTCAGCTACCTCAATATTGACGTATTCGATTACGCTAAAAAATTGCTGGATAAGCATAAGGCGAAGATCAATAACACCGGGAATGATGTGGTAGCTGTTTACAACCTGGGTATTCTGTTAGAGCCAGCACTCGAATTAAACGCAGCGCAATTACTAAAAGAGTTTTCAAAAACAGCAGCACTTATCATCATTTGGGAAAATCAATCCGACATACCTGACCGCTTACACTGGTCAACTCAACAAAACAACATTTTTCTTGACTTTACTGAAACACCAATAAAAAAACTGCAGTATGCAATATAAAGAGCTGATACAATTTGAACCGATCACCACCGTGGTGAAGTTGGTAAATGCCGGTGAACTGTCGGTAGCTGAAAACCTGGTGAAAACATTTGTCTTCTCTAAGAAGATGCAGGAAGACCTGCGGGAAATTATCATTAAGAACCTCGTAACCGAGCCCACTTATGAAACCAAAGGTATTCAGGTAGTGGGTAGTTATGGTACAGGTAAATCACACTTAATGTCGCTGGTTTCAGCCATTGCTGAAAACGCAGATTTATTAAAGCAGCTGCAGAATGAGGATGTAAAGAAAGACTTCAAGGCAATAGCTGGAAAATACAAAGTGCTTCGCTTTGAAATAGGCACGGATAAACCTCTCAAGGATATCGTCTTTGCCCAGATTGAACGCTACTTAAAAAAGGATGGAATAGACTTCAAGTTTGATGATGACTCACATTTCAGCTGGAAGGAACTCATTCAGCAGATGATGGCGGAGTTTGAAGCAAAATTTCCGGAGCATCATTTTCTCATTGTGATTGATGAGTTACTGGAGTACCTCAAGGGGCGTAAACCAAATGAATTGAACAATGATTTGATGCTGCTCAGGCAGCTTGGAGAAGCTTGCGATAACTCCCGGTTCAAACTGATGTTTGGTGTTCAGGAATTGTTGTATCGTTCACCGGAGTTTCAGTTCCAGGCAGATATGCTCAACAAGATCGAAGATCGTTATGCTGACCTTATCATCACCAAAGAGGATGTTTCATTTGTGGTAAAAGAACGTCTGCTCAAAAAAGACCTCCACCAAAAAGCGAAAATCAGGGAGCATCTGTTGAAGTTTGCCCATTTGTTTGAAGGCATCAACACTAACCTGAATGAGTTTATTGACCTGTTCCCGGTGCATCCTAACTATGTAAGCTACTTCGAGAAAATCAAACACGGCAAAAGCCAGCGGGAAATTCTGAAAGTGCTTTCTGTAAAGTTTGAAGACATTCTGGAAAAAGAAGTACCCACCAATAATCCCGGACTAATCACCTACGATACTTATTGGCCTGATTTGGCAAGCAACCCTGCCATGCTCGCTATACCTGATATCCGAATTGTTCGGGATAAGGTAGATATCATTTCGGGCAGAGTAGCCAGCCACTTCACCGGTGCAAGGGCAAACCGAAAAGACATTGCCCAGAGCATAGCACAGGCTTTAGCTATCCGCATCCTTTGTGATGATTTGGATAAACGCAATGGTGCAAGCACCCATAGCCTGAAAGAAGACCTATGCGTTACGATTCCTAATGTGGATGAACCCGAATTGTTATTGGCTGCTATTGATAGCACCGCTAAACAACTGGTTACGGCAACCGCAGGTCAGTATGTGGATCAGGATACAGTAAGTGCGGATTTTTATATTCGTACAGAGGGTGGTATCAACATTCCTCAATTGATTCGTGATTATGCGGACGAGGTAATTAAAAAAGATACCGACCAGGCTGATCAATATTATTTCGACTTCCTGCAATTTGTATTGGAAATTCAACAGGACTCGTATCGTTCAGGTTTCAAAATCTGGCAACACTCGTTGGAATGGATTGATAAGAAGAGTTTCCGTTTGGGCTATATCTTCTTTGGTAATCCCAATGAACGCAGCACCACCGAACCCATTCAGCAGTATTATATATTTTTCTGTCCATTGTTTAACGCTATCAACCGCAATGATGAATCGGATGAAGTGTACTTTGATGTAGCCGGTTTGTCAGATGAGTTTAAGGATACCATTTGCCTGTATGGTGCAGCCAAGGCAAAACATGCTTCAGCGCCTACCAATCAAAAACAATTATTCAGCAGCCAGATTGAAGAATACCAGCGTAAGGCCATTGCATTGTTCGATAAAGAATATGCAGACAAAACCAAAGTGATTTACAAAGGCGAAAGCAAAACCCTGAAATCATTCCCTTTGCCAGGTGAAGGCTCCACCAAGGAAATGATCTTCCGCAGCGTGGCAGCTAAAGTGCTCAACAAGGCATTCAACGATAAGTTTCCACACTATCCTGCCTTTACTGATTTGCAGTTCCCTCTCGCCAAAGACAACTATGCCGGCTCTATTACAGCAGCTTTACGGAAGGTAACCAACCCAGGGCAGCCCAATAGAAATGGAGAAGCCATACTCAGCGGTCTTGGCCTTTGGAGTGGGCAAACCATTGTAACCGACAACAGCAAGTATGCAGAGAGCATCAAAAAGAAAATGAAGGAAGCCGGTGAAGGTGCTGTACTCAATAGGTCCGACATCATCTGGGCTCACTATGCTCCTGCCAATCTGTGGTACTCTGTGGATTACAACATCGACTATCAATTGGAGTTTATTGTGCTGGCTGCGTTGGCGTACAAAGGCGATATTGAAATCAACTGGTCAGGCAGCAAAAATCTTTCTGCTACCAATATTGAAACAGTTCTAAGCCTGAATGAGGAGGACTATTTCACGTTCCAGCACATCAAGCAACCGCAAGGCATTCCGGTTAAACACCTGAAAGCATTGTTCACTTGTTTGGGCTTGCCCGATTACACTTCAGAGCTGGAAAAGCCTGAAACCATCAGCAAGATCATTACCGAAGCAAAGACCGAAGCGGAAAGGGTAGTGAAAACCAAAGCCATTGTGGTGCAGGGATTGAAGTGCAGAAATGTTCCGCTGCTGAGTGACGAAGACAGTGCCAAAATGAAAACAGAGCTGGATTCATTGGGTACCATGCTCGATAGCATCCAGTCTTACAATTCCTATGGTAAACTCAAAGCATTCAAATTCACCGAGGACGAACTGAACGCAGCCTTTAAAGCCTTGCCACATTGCGACCTGGTGGATAAGCTGAAAGAAAAAGCAGAGAAATTTGAACGATTGGTAGGCTATCTCTATACGGCCCAATCCTATGTGGTGGAAGCAGAGAAACCGCTGTATGATGAAATGAAAGCAGCCATTGACAGCCTTCCTGCGGTGGTGGCCTCTTCAAAAGATGCAGACATTAAAAAGTATGAAGCGTTGCTCAATTCATTGATTGACCGTTATGCGGATTACTACCTGCATCAATACACCCGTTGCCGCTTATCCAAGCAGGACGATCTGGCCAAAGTGCGTATACTGGGAAGTGAGAAAAAACGCATTTGCGACATCATCAAAGATGTAGAGATCATCACATCCACCGAATACACCAACTGGATCAACAGCATTACTTCGCTTAGAGAAGCAGATGCATCCCTCACCAAGCCCAAAGTGTTGGCAGAGCCTTACCACGATTTTAATCCCCGTGAGTATTACGGCAAACCTACGTTCAACATTCATCAGCTCGAAGAGCAGTTGGATGGCATTGTTGAAAAATGGACCACCGCCATGCGGTCAGTATTCAAAGACCCATCGGTGCAGGAAAACATGGACATTCTGAAAACGGCAGATCGCCAACTGGTGGAAGATTTCAGAACGGGTAAGGTGGAACTCACGGCTGATAATGCTACCAAACTGAGAAACCTGATTGCACAGTTTGCCCAGGGAATTGATAAGGTGGAAATTACCATTGAGGACATCCGCAAGCAATTGAGCAAGCCACTTACACCACAGGAAGCCATTGATACTCTTACCAGCTACATAGACAGCCTGTGTGCCGGGAAAGAACGGAATAAAGTAAGGATAATAATTAAATAATCAGGAGTTGAATGAATCTGGAATCTGAAAATCAGGAATTAGGAATTATCCCGGATTCGTAATTCCAGATTCTAAATTTAAATTGAAATGAAGGATAATATCATAGCAACAAAAACTTATGCTTTCGCATTGAAGGCAATCAAGCTTTATCAGCACCTAACGGCTGAGAAGCGTGAATTTGTATTATCTAAACAATTCCTGAGAGCAGCTACCTCCATTGGTGCCAATGTGGAAGAATCAGTTGGAGGACAATCAGAAAGGGATTTCTTCATGAAGCTGAATATCGCTTACAAGGAAGCCCGTGAAAGCCATTATTGGCTAAGACTTTTGAAGGATAGCGAAATAATCACAACAGAAATGGCAAATCCACTGATACAAGATGTCGAAGAAATCCAAAGAATATTAGGTTCTTCAATAAAAACGATGAGAGCAAAATCAAACAATCAGGAATCAAATAATCAAAAATCTGGAATGAAGAGTTAGAAATCAGGAATCAATGAATCAGAAATCAGGAATAATCATGATTCAGGATTCCAGATTTACGATTAATAACCCCAGATTCCAGATTCGGGATTCCAGATTCACGATTAACAACCCCAAATTCCAGATTAAGGATTCCAGATTAAAAATTAAAAATATGCAAGATAAAGTCATTTGTTTAGGCAAGGAATTTAACAGCGAAGAAGAACGCAGGGAATACTTCCGCAATGAACTGCGGGCAAAACTGCCGGAGTTAAAAATGATTGAAGGCTTTCCTATTGGGGAAGATGAAGACATCATTAACCTGAGCGACCCGCCTTATTACACCGCCTGCCCCAACCCCTGGCTGAATGATTTTATTGCCGAATGGGAAAAGGAGAAAGAAAACATACAGGGAAGGAAGAAGGAATTTCATGTGGAAGAACCATATGCCAGTGATGTGAGTGAGGGGAAAAGTAATCCAATTTATACGGCTCACACATATCATACGAAGGTTCCCCATCCGGCAATCATGAGGTACTTACTGTACTATACTCAACCTGGTGATTCTGTATTGGATGCATTTGGTGGAACTGGCATGACTGGCGTAGCTGCTCAAATTTGTGAAAAGCCAGATACTGAAACAAAATACAAAATCGAACACGAGTGGAAGCAATTATTCGGAAAACTTCCAACCTGGGGTAAGCGTAAGGCTATTTGTGGAGATCTATCACCTTACGCCTCATTCATTAGCTATAATTACAACACCCCTGCTGATTTAGAATTGGTCGATAAAGAAGCTGAATCAATTCTTAATGATGTAGTAAAAGATTGTTCATGGCTATATGAAACCAAACACACAGATGGTGGTGTTGGATTAATCAATTATACGGTTTGGAGTGACATTTTCAATTGTTCCAATTGTGGCGAAGAAATAGTTTTTTGGGATGCTGCAATGGATATGAAGCAGCAGAAGGTTTTGGATGAATTTAAATGTCCTCATTGTAATTCTCTGAATGACAAAAATAGCGCTGAGAAAAATTGGATTACATTTTTTGACACACAATTAAACAAAACAATTAGAATAGCCAAAAGTGAACCAGTCTTGATTGTTTACACTTATAAAGGGAAAAGATTCCAAAAGGCTGCTGACAAAACCGATAAAAAATTAATTCAACAAATTAATGAGAGTCCTGTTCCTAAGTGGTGCCCAACATATGAACTTCCGTACGGGTATAATACTGAACAGCCAAAAAAATCACATGGTGTCACCAATATTCATCTTTTCTACACGAAAAGAAATTTACATGCACTTTCAATATTAAACGACAAGATTGAGATTTCTAAATTACCTAATAAGCTAAAATTTATCTTAACTGGAATGATAAACCGTTCTACACAGATGAATCGAGTTCATGTAAATAATTTCTTTCATGGGGGCGGTGGTTGGAATGCTGGTCATTTAAAAGGAACACTTTATATTCCATCTTTACCAATAGAAACCTCTATTCTTGAGCAGATATCTGATAAGATAAACAGCTTCAAAAAAGCTATCGTTTTATTGGGGAAAGAATATAGCAATCTTCAATATGTTGGCTCAGCTTCACATTCTACTTTAAAGGATAACTCTATTGATTACGTATTCACTGACCCTCCCTTTGGAGCCAACATCATGTATTCCGAATTGAATTTTTTACCTGAAAGTTGGTTGAAGGTTCTGACGAATAACAAAAAGGAAGCGATTGAAAATAAGAGCCAAGGTAAATCACTCCTCGAATATCAAGAGCTGATGACAGAGTGCTTCAAGGAATACTTCCGAGTGCTTAAGCCCGGAAAGTGGATGACTGTGGAATTTAGTAATACCAGTGCAGCTGTATGGAACGGCATTCAAACAGCTTTGCAACGTGCAGGATTTATTATTGCCAACGTAGCAGCAATTGACAAAAGGCAAGGGGGTATGCGTTCTATTACCACCGCAATAGCTGTTCGGCAAGATTTAGCAATCAGTTGTTATAAACCTACAGCTGAATTTGAAGATAAATTCAAAAATGCAAAGGGAGATGTAGCAGTTTGGGATTTTGTATTAGAACATCTTCATCACCTTCCGGTTCATTTAGTAAAGGAAGATAGTACCGCCTCGATTATCGAAAGAAGCTCTAAGATTCTCTTTGACAGACTTATCACATTTTATCTAATGCGTGGTTTGCCAGTACCAATTGATGCACGAGATTTTCAGGAAGGCCTAAAGCAGAAATTTGTTGAAAGGGATGGCATGTATTTTACTGCTGAACAGGCTGCCGAGTATGATGAGAAAAAGGCAAAGGCACCACAGTTTGTGCAGCTATCGCTTATTGTTACCAATGAGTCAGATGCCATAGAGTGGCTAAAAGACCGCTTACGCAAGCAGGCACAAAAATATCAGGACATCATGCCTGATTTTCGTATTGCTACCCAATCACTTCGCAAGGGAGATACACTGCCAGAGCTGCAGGACATCCTCAATGAAAACTTCATTCAGGAATCTGATGGCCGCTGGCGTACACCAGACCCCAACGAAGCTAAAGACCGAGAAGCACTTCGTACCAAAGTGCTTTTGAAAGAGTTTAACGGCTATGTAACTGCCATCAGTCAGCCACGGGCAAAGAAACTCAAAGAAGTGCGTGTAGAAGCCCTGCGTGCCGGTTTCAAAAACTGCTGGGAACAAAAAGATTTCAAAACTATTGTTACCCTCGGTGATATGATTCCGCAGAACATCCTGCTGGAAGACGAGCAGTTGTTGATGTATTATGATATAGCGAAAGACCGTGTTTAAAAATCATGAAAGCAGATGCATTAAGCCTTGCGGCTACATTAAACAGTTCGGAAGTGGATGTATATACCATCCCGCAGTATCAGCGTCCTTATACCTGGAGCACAGAAAACTATGAAGTGCTGTGGGAAGACCTGACAGATGCTTATGCAGATTATCTTAAAGCATTGGCAGAAAACCGTACACCTGATTATTATTTCTTAGGTCCGGTAGTATTCGTTAAAAACAGTGGTAAGCGCAGCTTCGATATTATTGATGGTCAACAGCGGACTACTACTTTCCACATCATTCTATGGTATTTGCACAAGCGTCTGACTGATGAAACGGAGCAAGCCCGTATTCATAATATTCTTACATTCTTAGGGAAGGAGTCAAAACTCAAAGTTTCGGCAAAAGATGCTGCCACCTATCTCAAAATCAGGGAGAGCAAAATCACAGACCCTATTGAGGGAAATTCCCGAATGGTAGAAAGTGCCAATTACTTCCGCATCAGAGTAAATGAATTAGAGAACCCGGATTCTTTCTCTGCTTTCCTTCGTGAGTACACCCAGTTTATAGTGATTGTGGCAGATGATTATGGAAAAGCCTGGGATTTGTTTATTGGCCTGAACGGGAAAGGAGAACCATTAAACCCTACCGATCTGGTGAAAGCCTATGTATGCGGTAGGTCAGATATTGGCGAACAGGCAGGACAAATCTGGGAGGAGAAAATATTGCCGTTAAAAGCCGACTCCACAGCATACCTGTTGTTCCTTGCCCGATACAAGGCGAAAAAGTTTGTTACCGAAAATGCCTTGTTTAAGGAAATTACCAAGCTCTATCCCACAACCATTACCACCTTAGATATTGCTGAGAACAGCGAGATATTTCATTGGTTCTGGCATGTAGATATTGATAGCATCCCCAGGCATTTCTCCGATGGTTTAACTATTACTTCCGATGCAAGAAAGGCGTTAAGAGTGTTGAGGGATTTGGGTCGTAGAGATTTCACATCCCTGCTCTTTCAATATGCAGCCGCCTTTGGTAAGAAAGCCATTTTTGAAGAGGCATTTTTGCGAATGTTGGCAGCCTATCAAATCAGGATGGCCATTTCACGAAAGCGATCAAGGGAAAGAAAGTTTGTGGGTTGGTTTAGTGGTGTTGATTTTAACAAGCCGGAAGAAGGTGATCCTGAAAATGAAACAGAAGCGTTGAAGCTTCGCAAGCAACGGGCAAATACATTGATTGCAAAAACACTTAGGGCTGATGCACCCGATGATGCCACCTTTGAAATGCTGGTAAAAATTGCCGGTTACCATGGTAACTATCCGGCTCGTATTATCCTGCGGCATCATGAAGAAGGTGAACGTGGAAACAGAAGCATTCTGGATTATCAGCTGGAACACCTAATGCCTCAAACCGGCACCGATTTTTGGTATGCTGAAGCAGGTGTTGTAGATGATGCCGGTGAAATTGATACTGATGCTTACAATGCGTTGGTCAATAACATCGGGAATCTCTTTGTAATTGACCCAACCACCAACAACGAGGTAAAGAATTTTGAATACAGTGTAAAGAAGAGTTTTTACCAGGAGCATTTAAAGGATTGGTCCATTGCCCGTATAACTGCCGACCCGAAAAACGATTGGAAAAAACCTGACATTGAAGTAAGGGCAGAAAAGATTGCTGAATGGGCAAAGCAGTATTGGGCGTTATGACCCCCATTTATACCCGATAGGGTTTTATTTGTATCTTCTCTCAAATATTACACCCGAAAGGGTATGATTATTAACATTTTAAAATAAATACACCCGAAAGGGTGCAAATGTAAAAATAAATATTATTTTTGCACCCAAAAGGGTATAAAATGAACCTTGCAGACTTTGTAAAAGACAAGCGTAAATCGGTGAAGCTCACCCAGCCCGAACTGGCCGAAAAAGCCGGTGTAGGCTTGCGTTTCATCCGTGAACTGGAACAAGGCAAGGAAACCTTGCGGTTGGATAAGGTAAACCAGGTGCTGCAACTTTTTGGCTACGAGGTAGGGCCGGTTAAATTAGAAATCAGGAATCAATGAATCAGGAATTAGGAATAATTCCAGATTCCCGATTAATCAATTAAAAATTCACCATTGCGTAAAGCAGCCATAAAAATAGAAGATCAATTAGCCGGATGGCTTACCCAGGATGAGCAAGGGTATCATTTTGTGTACGACCGGGCGTATGCAGCACTGCCGGGTGCCCGGCCGGTAAGTTTAACCTTGCCGCTGCGTGAAGCGCCTTACACATCAAACGTACTGTTTCCTTTTTTTGATGGCCTGATACCGGAAGGATGGTTGCTGGATATAGCAGAAAAGAACTGGAAACTGAATCCGAGAGATCGGATGGGATTATTGCTGGCCTGCTGTAAAGATTGCATCGGTGCAGTGAGTGTGGAGGAAGTAAAAGAGGAGGATACACCATGAGCAACTGTCTGTTTTGTTATCAGCCCTTAGCCGCAAACGAGCACGATTTTCATATCTCCTGCTCAAAGAAAATATTTGGACAGCCCACTCCACCGGCATTGCCCTATACTGAGGAAGACCTGGAGCCATTGGCCAAAGAAGTGATACAGAGCCAAACAGCAGTAACAGGAGTGCAGGCCAAATTGTCCCTGCACATCACCGGCAATACTAAAGAAGGAACCGAACGAAGATTCACCATTGTGGGCTTATGGGGTGGGTATATTTTGAAGCCGCCTACCGCTTTGTATCCGCAATTGCCGGAAGTGGAAGATGTAACTATGCATTTGGCACAATTAGCCAAAATAAAAACAGCACCACATAGTTTAATTCGTCTGCAATCTGGCAACCTGGCCTATGTAACCAAGCGGATAGACCGAACCAAAAAGGGGAAATTGGCCATGGAAGATATGTGCCAACTAACCGAACGGCTTACCGAAGACAAATACCATGGCAGCTATGAGCAAATTGGCAAAGCCATTCAAAAGCATTCAGTAACCCCTGGCTTGGATGTGGTGAATTTTTTTGAGCTGGTGCTCTTCTCTTTCCTTACAGGCAATGCCGACATGCATTTGAAGAATTTCTCCTTACTGGAGCAGCCGGGCTTGGGCATGACTTTGTCACCGGCTTACGATTTGGTGAATACCGCTTTGGTTAATCCTGCCGATGAAGAAGAAATGGCATTAACTCTCAATGGCCGGAAGAAGAAACTGAAGAAGCAGGATTTTGTGGCAGCGATGAATACATTGAAGGTGGAAGAAAAGCAGCAGGAAAACATCTTTAACAAGATGGCGAAGGCATTGCCCAAATGGCAGGAGCTGATAGACCGCAGTTTTATGAGTAATGAATTTAAAGAACAGTATAAAACCATTTTAACGGAAAGAATGCATCGCTTACAATAGCTGATGATTCGTAATTCCAGATTAAAAGACTCCAGATTAAATGAAGTACCAGGGAAAAGAAATAGAAATACTATCCAGAAAATCGGTGTTTGGAAAACAAATAGCCGAGGTGAAAATATTGTCCACCGGAGAGGTGAAGTCTGTTCCTTTTTCTGAGTTATCGGATGAAAAGAAAGTTCCTACCGATGCAGAGATAGCTTTCAAAGCCATAGCTGCCAAAATTAAAAGTGAGGTGTTTAAGCAAGCTATGCTGGCACCCATCGAGAGCAATATTGTACCGCTACCGCATCAGATACTGGCTTTGGAAAAAGTGATGGCAGGTCAGTTCCTGCGTTTCCTGATAGCCGATGAAGTAGGTATGGGTAAAACCATAGAAACCGGCTTGGTACTAAAAGAACTGAAGTTGCGAGGCATCGCCAAACGAACATTGATTGTAGTTCCCAAATCAGCAATGGGCCAATGGCAGCAGGAAATGAAAAAGCATTTCAATGAGCTGTTTCACATTTACGATACCGATTACATTAACACGGTCAGTCGCACATTTGCCAGGCTGGAAGTAGACAATGAGATTAACCTTTTCACACAGCACAATCAGATTATCGTTTCGATGGATGCCTTAAAGCCTATTGAAACACGGCAGGGATGGAGCAAGCAAAAGGTAGAAGAATACAACCGATACAGAATACAAAGCGTTCTGGAAGCAGAATTTGATTTATTGGTAATTGATGAGTGCCACAAGGTAGGTGGAAGCAATACACAAGTAGGTCGCTTCCAAATGGCCGATGTGTTGTGCAACGCCATACCTAATGTGCTGTTGCTTTCAGCAACACCGCACAGAGGAAAAAGTGACCACTTCCGCAGGATACTGCAATTGCTGAATGCGGATGCATTTGCAGGGGAAGGTATGCCAACCATACCGGAATTAGAGCCTTACGTGGTTCGCACAGAAAAAAGACAGGCGATTGACTACAATGGCAAACCCCTTTTCAATAAAAGACACACGAAGAAAATTGAAGTGGTTTACAATGATGTAAGCCACCGCAAGCAAAAAGCCCTGTACGATGCGGTCACCGAATATGTAGTGAGTGGATTCAACCTGGCTCAGCAGACGAAAAATACTTCCTATGGGTTTGTAATGATTCTGTTCCAGCGGATGATGAGCAGTTCTACCCAGGCTATTTTGGATGCCATGCAAAAACGGGCAGATAGACTCTCAGGTGAAAGGCAGGAAGTGAATAAGGAGAACATCATCAACAACATGGAAGAGTTTGGCTTTGAAGGCCAGATGGAGTTGGATTTTGAACAGAAGGTATTTTCATTGGTAGAAGAAGCGCAGGCCAATTACGATACAGAATTAAGCATACTGCAGGGTTTGATCAGGGATGCAAAAGACTGCCTGGATACAGAAACTGATGCAAAGGTTGAATTTCTAATGAGCAAACTCACAGAGTTGAAACGAATTGAACAGAATCCAGATTCCAAATTCCTGATTTTTACTGAGTTCACCAGTACCCAGTATATGCTAAAAAAGGTACTGGAAGAAAAGGGAGGTTATATCTGTGAAGCCATCAATGGCTCCATGGATTTTGACCAACGGGTAAATTCACTCAAACTATTTAAGGAAGGTGCTCAGATATTGATTTGTACAGATGCTGCCGGTGAATCACTCAACATGCAGTTTGCACACATAGTTATCAATTACGACATGCCCTGGAACCCCATGGTGTTGGAGCAAAGGATAGGTCGTGTGGATCGTATCGGGCAAAGTCATGAAGTGCTGGCCTTAAATATGATGCTTGATAACTCGGTGGATAAACGAGTGTATGAAGTGGTCGAAACCAAACTTACCCAAATCATGAATGAATTGGGTATCGACAAGACCTCTGATGTATTGGACAGTACTTTAGAAAGAGACCAGTTGAATCGTTTATATCTCACCTCCTTACTGAATCCAGCAAAATTTGAGCAAGAGAGTAATAGCTGGCTTGATGAAATTAAAGGTAAGCTGAGAGACTATAAAAGTACAGAAGGAGCTTTGCCTACATTGGCATCAAAAGATATAAAGGCAGAAAAAGTGGATGCCATCAAGCACAGTCCGCTTCCAAAGTGGTTGGAAGGTTTAACCAAAAACTACTTGCATACGAAAGGCATTGCATACCACAATTTGATTGATGGTATCCGGTTCAAATTTCCTGGTCACAAGGAAGGGATTTACACCTTTAATATCAGGGAAAGTGTAAACAATCCTATACCGGAGCCTATCTCGCTGCAGCATGAAATCATCCAAACAATCTTACGGGATGCAATACCATACACAGCCTCTCAGCAGATACCTAAAGTCAAGATTAAACAAGGTAACTCAACACCTGGCTATTGGTCATTGTGGCATCTGGAAGTAAAGAATCAGTTTGAAACCTGTCAGGTCATTCAACCTGTATTCATATCATCAGAAGGCGAAAACTTTTCAGCATTTGCCCAAAGTGTATGGGATAAACTGATTCAGGAGAACGACTACTTTGATTGCATTGGGGTAATGTCTCCTGATGAATCAAAATCAACCTATGCCAATATCTCTGTCAAGGCCGAAGAATTGATGCAGCAGAAATATGAAGAGTTTGAAAGCAGCATATTGCTGAACACTGAAAAGATAAAAGCCAATAAGGATAAGTCATTTGAGTTTCAGGAAAAGCAGATGCACCGTATTGGAATTGAAAACATCAAACAATCAAGGTTAAACCGCCTGCACAAGGATAAAGAACAATGGGAAGAGACTTTTGAGTCAGCCCGTCAAATTGTACCCTCTTTATCCTGCCTGCTTATGGTAAATATTGTCAATGAGTAATTGGGTTGATAAATATAAAAGGTTGGTGATATCCAGTCACAAACAGCACATCATTGTGGCTGATCAGGATAACCTTTTTGATTATGCAGAACTGAAGTCGGCATTTGAAAATGATGGCTACACTATTCTGTATTGCAAAAGCGACTTAGCTGTACGCTTATCATTTGAATTGCAGGTAAGAGATTCAGATAAGAAGGCACTCATTATAGCACCGGCAGCATATCGTCCATTGCCGGATATTGAAACACAGGTTCACTTTCAATCAATCGGTTTACCACAGTTATTCCCTAATCTGGATGCTAAAGCAATTAAGGGATTAAGCTTTAATGCTCTCTGTACACTTTCCAACATCAAGCCCTATGAGGATTTAAGCCATGATAAGACGTTGAAATTCCTTTTGGAGAATTTATATAACGTAGATTTTGATACACTCACAAACAATAAGGCAAAGGAAAGGATACTCAATGCACTCATCACCGTGTTTCTTGAAAAGAATGGCATCAATGAACCACTGACTAAGTTTCTTACCACTATTGCAAAACCTTATTTTCCAACATTGGTATCACTGGGTTTAAGCAATGCCAGCCTGGTGAAGTTTATTCAGGAACAGTGGCAGGCGTTTGTTACAAACGGAAGCTCATTGCTTGATTTCAAAGAGCCTCTGCTGAATAAGAGTTTAGGATATTTGTTCGCTTTTGAATACTTAAGTCCAATACAGGTAAGCCCTGATACTTATGATAAGTTTCCTAAGCCGTTGAAGATCGGTGTGTATGTTGATGACAACGGTCACAATGATAACGAACTGGAAGGCCTGATTGAATACCTGAAGCAACAACTTGAAATTATTGAAGACATCGCTGATCAGTGGTTCAAAATCATACAAGTGCTGTCGAATGCCAAGTTAAGATATTTGTTATCCGACAATTCAGCATTGAAAGCTGCCTATCAGAAAATTGAGAATACTTTCAACATACGTTTCCAGCGTTTCATTGATAATACCTACGGGAGTTTATTTTCCTTGAGTGGTGTGAGAAAGCCGGTAGTTGTTTCACGGATATTGGAACACATCAATGCAAAGCCATCTAAAAAGAAAGCACTACTGGTTATTGATGGAATGAACTACTGGCAATGGAATATATTGAGTGGGGCATTAACAGATGCCGGTATCCAATATTCATCCAATGCATCCTTGGCGTATATACCAACCATAACAGCCTGGTCAAGGCAAGCCATTTTTAAGGGAGATAAGCCTGATTTAGCAGCCGATAATTCTAAGGAAGCAAAACTATTTGAAGCTTATTGGATAAAGCAAGGTGTACGAGGGTACCAGATTGCATACAATAAGTTCAGTGTAAATGACCCGTTAGTGCTTTCCAATATTTCACAGGATACAACAATACTTGGTTTGGTCTGCAACGATTTGGATGAAATCATACACGGCTCAATCTTGGGTAACAGTCAGTTGAAAATGTCAACAGAGCAATGGATAGCTAAATCAAACATTGTTGAAATCATTTTGTCATTACGGGCAAGAGGTTTTCAGGTGTACATCACTTCTGATCACGGGAACATAGAAGCCGCAGGATTGAAGAACTTAACCATGAAGGACAAGGTAGGTGCATTGAGTCGTGGCAAACGCCATCTTCATTTCACCAATGAAACCTTATTGCAAAGTTTTATTGACCAGAACCCTGATGTAGAAGTGGGCAAAAAAGGTTTTTCTCTTTACCTAAGAAAACAAGAGGCATTTACAACCGAAAACAGCCAGGTGATTACGCATGGCGGTTCTCATATCTGGGAGGTTATAGTCCCATTCATCAGCATCAATGAGTAGTAAAGGAAAATATATAGGATTAAATCAACGGATACCATTCGATGTATTGGATTCCGCAATCCACTTATATTTGGAGAAGGGTGTGATTGATAAAGACTTCATCTTTGAAAGGATGCAGGAGTTTACAACTGGTGCCAACCGTGCAAAAAAGGCAACCACCTATGTGGTACAAATCCTCACAAGGCAAAAGCAATTTTTGGAGCAGCTTAAAAAAGCTCTTACAAGTACACCTTATAGTGCTCTAAGGATTGATGATAGGAAAGCCTTCTGTTTATGTTTGATTAGCTTAACTTATCCAATTACCTACGATTTGTTAATTGCTTTATCTCAAGGCTTTAAAGTGCAGGGCCAGATTAACAAGAAGTTCATTAGTGAAAAGGTAATGTCAATTTATGGTAGCAATAGAACTGTGGACATTGCTATTGACGCATTGCTTCCAATGATAATAGAGTTGAACACAATCAAAAGAGAAAAGGTCAGTATCTATTCAATTGCAACAAAGCTGATGATTACTAATAAGTTCATCTCAGAATTGGTTGTTTACACAGATATAAAGCTATCAGGGTCTAAATCACTTCTGATAGATGAGTTAAGTTACAAACCCTGGTATTCGTATTTTGACATGTCAGGCGTTGTACCGGCAACATTCAGCATTCTCTTGTCGAAAAAAGACAGTGCAGTCGGAAAGGGATACCTGACCATTTGATCGAATAGCCCACGCTTCGTGCAGATTAGCCCCGTGCTGCAAAAATCCCCGCCCCTCACTTTGCCTGCCCACAAGGCCTGAGAAAGTTCGTGGCTTGCATGGTCTTTTTGCAGCACTCCCCGCAGCCAACGCACAGTTGTTTTTTCCTGTCACACTTTTTGCACCATCGGCACATTTGGCACAGTGCCATCCTCGTACCTGCGGTGTCACAGAGCCAAGCCATCGAACAAGCAAAAAGGCCTTGCACTCCAACCACCACCACCGTTCCACTTGTGCCAGGAAAAAAACAACCCCAAGCTACTTAAACATAATGTGGTCTTATAGTACAAACCACAAGGGCTCCGCTGCGCTACGGGGATAAACCCTTTGTCCTATAAGCACATTATGTTAAGTAGCTGCACAATGCCGACCCGCATCTGCACCCCAACGCACAGCCACACACCCCACCACCCATTTCAGCGGTGCAGAAAAAAATAAAGCATGAAGCATTCGTTATGGCTATGTGCTTGCGGTCGGTTCATTCACTGCTTCTCCATTTCGTTCAGGCGTTTCGTTCATTCCGTTGCACTGCATTCACTACACTATCCTTCACTCCATTTCGTCTCCGTTCATTTCACCCACCTCAGCACCGCACAGCAAAAGTGGCTCATTCATTCCGCTGCACTAACCCACGCAGTTCCATTCCGCAAGCCGTGCCTTTACCCAACCCACAGGGCAGTGGTGTAAATAAAAGTTACCACTGCCGCCAACACACAAAGGCACAGTCTTGCTCCATTCCACCCCGGCACACTCGTTCCGCTTCATTCAATCGCCACCTTTGCTTCCGCCCACCGCACATTGAACATTGGTATGCTTTTTTTTCTGCGGCATATTGCCCCGACCAACCCACATACAAACATCCCGTTCAAAATGGTAAATTTGTCTCATGGCACTGAGCAAAGAATATCTGGAATCAATTAAAACGCAGTTGGATAAGCAAAAATGGTATGATGGCCTACGTCAAGAAGCTGAAACTTTGAATCAAGAAAGAAGGCAAGAACTTCTTGACTTAGTCAATAGTACCCTGTTAGAAGAAAATTGTCCAACAATCAATGAGAACCAGATAAAATTCTATCCCCAATATATTGGCAACACCGGCATTGGTATGCCGTTAGATAAGGGATTAACTGAGATCATCTACAATTACTATTATCCCCCGGCTCCAGATGGCGAGTATGCTCACTTTACAGATTTGATTGCATTGGAGTCTATTCTTAGCAATAAAAAGATAAGACTTACATCAACCATCAAGCGCAAAGATGATATGGAGTTTAAGCTTTTTTATGATGACCATGACATAGAAGGATTTAAGCGGCCAGATGATGGTGCAACCAAGGATGAACTGCTAATGAAGGATTTGTTTTATCTGTCACTGACAGAGAACAAAGAACCCGCAATTGATATTAGGCGTGGTATGTGGGATTATTTCGGGAAGCAAGGTGCTGGGGTCAAGCTGATATTTGATATCTCAACTATTCATACTGATTTTCGTAAGGTATATTATCCTGAAGCGCCTTTCTCTGAAGACAAACAACTGGTGCGTAAGCTGATGGAACGGATTTTTGCAGCATTTTCAAAACCATTTGTGTTTAATTCCATTTCAAAGTTTGGTTCTTTTTATATCCATGCCGCTTTTTATGATGAATGTGAAACAAGATATTTAATCAAACGCCTTTCTGACGACTATCCATTTCCATTTACTATCCATTACCAAGACACAATTCCATATATTGAGTTAGACTTTGTAAGCCTTTGGGGTTCATTTATACCAATTCAGGTTCAACCTGGTGTTAATTGTGATCGTAACGAAGTGCAACGAATAGTAGATGCTTCCGGTTTGTCTGTGGAGGTATTACCAAACGCAACATCCTTTTGATTACCTGTTTAAGTATGAAAATAGCAATACTGGCATGGGGGTCATTGTTCTGGGATCCCCGGAATTTGGAGACATCAGGTGAATGGTTTTATGACGTTCCATTATTGCCTATTGAGTTTGCACGTATATCCGGTGGCAATAGGTTGACACTTGTAATTAAGAATGGTTTCGAGCCAGTAGTCACTCTTTACGCTATTTCTCCTTTCAATACTATTGAAGAAGCGAGGGCCAATCTTCAAAGCCGGGAAAGCACTCCCAATATAGATAATATTGGTTTCATAGATTTTGCTAATAACACAAGTCAAGTTAGAGCAGCTAACGAGTTTATTCTGCCTATCCTGAAGCAGTGGAACGAAGCAAAGGGTTTTGATGCAATTATTTGGTCTGACTTTTCTCCTCGTTTTACCGACACCTTAGGTCAGTCGTTTACCCTGTCGAATGTGATTTCATATCTTGATCAATTACCAGATGCCGAAAAAGCAGAAGCATTGAAGTATATCAGAAATGCACCACCTCAAATAACAACTCGTTTCAGGAAGGCCATACAAGAAGATTTTCAAGGAGCATACCTTTAAAAAACAAAAAAGGCAGCAAAGTTAGGGCGGCACGCACAAGCCCACGCTGATAAAAAACCAAAAGACTACGGCATAAACACAAGGCCAACGCACAAGGCTATCTTTTATTCCGTTTCCTTTTGGTTTTTTGCCATTGCCGCCCTGTCAAGAGGCTTTCTTTTTTCTTTTTTTTCCGGTTTTTTTCTTTCTTCTTTTAAAAGTGTATGCGAAGCGCAGCGGAGCAAATCTTAAATGCCTCCGTGTATGCTTACAGTTCGTATCAAATCACATCGTAATGGCTGCAACTACTCACAGCCACACTTTTTCGTACTTAACAAAGGGATGAACAGCGGCAAACCTTTATCCATGCCCTGCCCAAATTGCTTTGTTGTCCTGGCTAAGGATGAAGCAGAGAAAGAGTTTTACTACTGGCTGTCCTTCGGCTTGTGGCGTTCAAAGTCATTTCACCCCTGCTTGCGTGGTTCAGTCATTCCCTTTATTGTTATTTCAGATTATGCTGCCACCATCAAAGAGGGTGCAAACCGTGCAAATGCAAACCTTGCTGAGTTTGAAAAGTCGCTGGCTGCTCTCAAGTTTCTGGAGCTTAAAGAAAAGCAGTTTCATGAAAACCTACGGCTCATTCAAGATGCCAAGAGAGCAATTTTCCGCAAGGCTCTACGCTATTAGTTTGCCGATTGTGGCATCCATAAGGAAAGGATGAAGAATACATATATCGACCTTATGAATGTTTTGAGAAAAAGAAAAGGCCCTGCAAACGCAGAGCCTCTCTCAACAACACGATACCCGATACACTATTGATTAGAAGATATCCTGAATCTTCAGCGCATTTCCAGAGCTGAACAGGTAATAGTTGGCACCTACCTGCTGATAAAACTCGATACCAATACACTGCAGCACACTCACATCAGCAGAAAGAGTGGGAGAGCCAGGTAAGGTAGAAGTCACAACAGTAGAAGTGGCTACCGGTGAACTGAGGTCAATGTAACCAGAATACTGAATGTCTGACAGCTCATTGTTAGCTGCATCAATCGGCTCATATACTCCTGTAGTTGCATTGTACTCGAAGTCAGACACACATGCCAGGGCATGGATCAAACGGAAATGCGTTGCACCAGCGGGAGCATTTATTAAGTTGGCCGGATTGAAGGCTGGCACAGTTAAGGTGCCACTGTCACGGCTTGGAGTGTGAGACAAAGTGTAGGGAGCTACGAAAACACCTTCAAGACTTACATTCTTATCGAATGCAAAACCGGTAAGATATTGTCTTTCCTGAGAAATCAGGATTGCACGGTAACCCCTGGCTTCAGTCTGGTCTTCCAGGTTGATTTTTTTCATCACTGCAGTGAGTCGGCCAGTCATTTGCGGGTCACTCATCTGTTTGATGATTTGAGAAAGAGCCACACGAACAGATTTGCCGGCTGTTGCACAGCCACCGAACTCGTTCATATTTTCACGAGTACGTTCAAATTCTGGTGCGGTTAAAATTTGGTCTCCATTAGGACCACCTACGAGGCCTGCAAAGTCACCTTGCAGTCCTTTGATTTTGAAATGGCGAACTCCACCCATTGTTCCGGAGTATCGCACTAATCCTGTTTGCTTTGCCATGATTTGCGTTATTTATGAGTTAGTAAAACTTTGGTTCCTACTGTAAATTTACCACAGGTATAGAAGGTGCTCAACGCACCAAACAGTGCAAACAGATGAACAGCGAAGCATATAAACAGCCTCACTTAAAAACGCATCATAAAGTGGCCCGAGTGGTGGATGGAGACGGTCTTTTTGTGTACGATGTTTTCACAAAGAAGGAGATTGAAATCCGCTTGTTGGGCATTGATGCTCCAGAATTGAAACGCTGCAAGAAGCTGATCCAGGATGAACGAGAAACCCATTTACCTGGTCAATTGCTCATGGAGTTGGGACAGCATTCGTTCAAATACCTTTCATCCTTGGCACCCAAAGACACCAATATTTCATTTCTAACTGAAAGTGCAAACAGTACCGATCCCTATGGTCGGACCCTGGCTTATGTGTTTCTTCCGGATGGCACATGCCTGAATGAAGAAATGATCAGAAGCGGTTATGCGAAACCGTTCGACATATACTTTTGCTCCCAATTATCCTATTACCAGCAGTTGGCTATATTCGCCAAGGGAGAACAAAGGGGAAATTATAGTCTGTGCCTGCGTTATTAGATTTTGTTAATGCTTTCGTACAGTTTGCACTTATTTCATGCATTCTTGTTGCCTATTTGTTGCCCAAAACGTTGAAACCCTTGATAGTAAAGGGTTATTAAGTTTTGTATTGGGAAGTAATCGTAGCCGCACGGCATGCCGTGCGGGAAATCCCCAATGGGAATTCCCCCCGCCGAATTTGGAATCGCCCGGAATTTTCCGGTTCGTAGAAATTAGATAGCCTTTTTCACACAAAAGAGGCTATTATTTTGTTGTTTTGAAACGCAGGACTGTATTGAATTTCAATGGAATTTTAAAGTAATCCTATTTTTTTCTTCTTAAATGGAGAAAAAATCGTGGATAAGAAGAGTTATTTCTGCTTAAACGGAAGAAAAAAGAGAAAATAGGAGGAAAAAGTTTTGCTTATTTAGAGGTTTGGGTGCCGAAGAGGCCAAAGGGTACGGAAGATTTTCATCCTGCTCCTCCTTCCATCCCACGCTTTATGGTTCAGTTACCTGCCCGAGCCCGCGGGGCAAGAATTCCGCAAGCTCACTTCCTCCCAAAGTCCGCCGGGTTTTCCCCCCAGGCTTCGGTTTCCCATTTCAGTAGGGGATTGGGGTATTCGTTTTCTTTCAGCCATTTAAGACCCCGGTCAACCAGCTCAAACAGTTTGGTGTTTTTATCGCTTCTTGGGTGGTTGGTACGAACTTCCTTGTCGCGGATCCATTTAATGGCGTTTCTACTGTCGGAATAGATGGGGAGATTCAGGTTTTTCTGTTTGCAGTAAGCCAGCGCATGGACAATAGCCAGAAACTCCCCGATATTGATGGTGCCGTCGTCGAACGGTCCCTTTTTAAAAAGCACCTCCCGGGTTTTGGTATTGACATCCTGGTATTCAACTACGCCCGTGAAGGTATTCCACGCAGCATCCACTGAGATGCTATCCAGGATGGGGTCGCCGATCAGTTTTAGTTGTTCTTCCGTTAAGGTTGTTTCATGGATATCCTTACCGATAAATTCGGTGCTGTTGCTCCGATAGGCTTCTTCCGCCAGTTGTTTTGTCTTAAAGGATTTGTATTCTGCGCCCGGGAAACCGTTGATCTGCGCTTTGCATTCTTCCCAGCTCTCGTAAACGCCGGGTTGATGCCCTTCCCAAACGACGTAGAATTTTTTCTGCTTCGCCATAGAGTTTTTAATCCGTTGCTTATTCCTAACTGAGGGTTGATTTTGAGACGGTTAAATTTTGAGTTTAAATCCCTTTACCCAGAGTACATAGAAACCGAATGGTGGGCATCACTACTGGAAGCCCTGAATCAGGCCATTTATAATTGGAAGAAGAACCCTGATTTCTTTATTGGCCCTTCCTTTTTTATAAACAAACCAGAGGCAGACAGAGCCAGGATATTGAACACAAAGATTATACCTCTGCTTTATGAATACTGCCAAAGTAATTCGGCTACAGTTAAAAGCATTTTAAGTGAGGCAGGTGTAGCTTTAAAATCAACAGGCATCAAAGAAAATTTTCAAATAATTGCTGAGTGAGGTTATTTGAGTGGCATAGCGATTCATTTGCCGGTCATCAATTAAAGCTGCCGGGATTCGTCAATTACCTGTCTGGTGTTTGGCAAAACAGGAATCGCTATGTCGAATCAAGTGAAGAACTAACAGAAGAAGAACAGCAGGAGGAGAAAATACAACGGCAGCGTTTTTTTGATTTTACCATAGATGGCAAAATCTCTGCAAGAAACTATGTTGGCGTAGTGCAATTTGATGGAATCCGTGTTGAGGTGTACCCCAAAATATTTGCAGATGATGAAGCGGAAAACACAAAGCTATGGTGTCGGCGGCCCCAGATTTCGTCAGTTTAAAATTAGAGTTATCTCTTTATCTTTA
>ENA-UOVV01000852-UOVV01000852.1-compost-metagenome-genome-assembly--contig:-NODE-852-length-29469-cov-14.201843_pt1 | contig 29469 bp, 27 predicted proteins | sample MGYA00238155_ERZ761577 | MGnify/ENA primary metagenome ERZ761577 (study PRJEB28898, sample SAMN06268775) | compost metagenome | isolation source: Emeryville, CA | place: USA:Emeryville, CA | collected... | reverse complement strand
GCGGGGGACCAGCGCTGGTTCTCCGGCCGGCTCGCCGAGGCGGCCCGGGTCGCGGGCTTCGAGCTGAGCGAGCTGACGCTCTTCACCCAGCCGAACGTCGAGGACCTGCGCGGCTTCCTCCTCGAGCAGGACGTCGTGTGGGTCGGCGGCGGGTCGGTCGTGAACCTGCTCGCCGTCTGGCGGGCGCACGGCCTCGACGAGATCTTCCGCGAGGTGTGGCAGTCCGGCGTCGTCCTCGCGGGGATCAGCGCGGGCTCGATCTGCTGGCACCAGGGCGGCACCACCGACTCCTTCGGGGACGAGCTGCGTGCCGTGACGAACGGGCTCGGCCTCGTGCCCTTCGGCAACGGGGTGCACCACGACTCCGAGCCGCAGCGTCGGCCGCTCGTCAAGAAGCTCGTCGCCGAAGGGCTGTGGGAGCGGGCCTACTGCACCGACGACGGCGTCGGCCTCGTCTACGAGGGCACCGAGCTCGTCGAGGCGGTCACCGAGCTGCGCGGCAAGGGTGCCTACGTGGTGCTGCCCGAGGGCGGTTCGGCGGTCGAGGAGCGGATCGAGCCTCGCGAGCTGCCCGGCGCGCGCTGAACCGAGCGAGTCCGCGCCGAGGGTCACCACCCGCGAGATCGCCACTCCTCGAGCTGCGGGCGCTCGACCCCGAGCCTCGTGTCCTTCCCGTGCCCGGGGTAGACCCAGGTCTCGTCCTCGAAGCGCCCGAAGATCCGCTCGCGGACGTCGCCGAAGAGCTGGGCGAAGCGCTCGGGGTCGCGGCCGGTGCTGCCGACGCCACCCGGGAAGAGCGAGTCACCCGTGAAGAGGTGCGCGCGGCCGGCGAGGGCCTCGGGGAAGGAGACCTCCTCGGGCTCGCGGAGCACGACGGCCACCGAGCCGGGGGTGTGGCCGCGCAGCGCGATGATCTCGAGGTGCAGCGCGCCGATCTCGAGCACCTCACCGCCGTCGAGGGGCTCGTCCACGGGCACCGGGAGCGCTGGCGCGTCCGTTCGGCCCGCGAGGGTCCGGGCGCCCGTCGCGGCGACGATCGCCTCGAGCGCCCCGTGGTGGTCCCGGTGCTGGTGGGTCGTCACGACGGCGTCGAGGCGGCCCGCGGGGGAGCCCTCGCGCACGAGCTCGAGGAGTCGCTCGGGCTCGGCGGCGGCGTCGACGAGCAGCTGCGATCCCGTCGAGCGGCAGCTCAAGAGGTAGGCGTTGTTGTCCATGGGGCCCACGGAGAGCTTGCGGATCACGACGCGGTCCAGCTCGCGCACCGCGCTCGGGCCACCGGGGCGAACGTCTCCGGAGTAGGTCATGGCCCCAGTGTCGCCGAGCTCTCGGTGTGCGACACGCTTCGTACATCTGTACGATGTCGGAGTGTCGACATACGATCGTGCCGTGAGCGACCGACTTCTCGTCCGTGGTGCCCGCGAGCACAACCTGCGCAACGTCGACCTCGACCTGCCCCGGGACGCCCTCATCGCGTTCACAGGGCTCTCGGGATCGGGCAAGTCCTCGCTGGCCTTCGACACGATCTTTGCCGAGGGGCAGCGCCGTTACGTCGAGTCGCTGTCCTCCTACGCGCGACAGTTCCTCGGGCAGATGGACAAGCCCGACGTCGACTTCATCGAGGGACTGTCGCCCGCGGTCTCGATCGACCAGAAGTCCACGAACCGCAACCCGCGCTCGACCGTCGGCACGATCACCGAGGTCTACGACTACCTCCGCCTGCTCTTCGCGCGCGCGGGGACGCAGCACTGCCCGGTCTGCGGCGAGCGCGTCCAGGCTCAGACCCCGCAGCAGATCGTCGACCGGCTCCTGCAGCTGCCCGAGGGGACGCGCTACCAGGTGCTCGCTCCCGTCGTGCGCGGCCGCAAGGGGGAGTACGCGGACCTCTTCGGCGAGCTGCAGCTCAAGGGATTCTCGCGCGCGAGGGTCGACGGCGAGGTCGTCTCGCTCTCCGAGCCGCCCACGCTCGAGAAGAAGCTCAAGCACGACATCGAGGTCGTGGTCGACCGCCTCGTCGCGAAGGAGGGCGTCCAGCGTCGACTCACGGACTCGGTCGAGACGGCCCTGGGTCTCGCAGGCGGCTTGTTGATCGTCGAGCTCGTGGACCTCGAGGAGGACGACCCCGAGCGCGTGCGCCGCTTCTCCGAGAAGCGTGCGTGCCCGAACGACCACCCCCTGCAGCTCGAGGAGATCGAGCCGCGCACCTTCTCCTTCAACGCGCCCTACGGCGCGTGCCCCGAGTGCACGGGCATCGGCTCGCGCCTCGAGGTCGACCCCGAGCTCGTGATCCCCGACGAGGAGAAGTCCCTCGCCGAGGGGGCGGTGCTGCCCTGGGCGCAGATCCACTCGGAGTACTTCACGCGCGTGCTCTCGGCCCTCGCCGAGGAGCTCGAGTTCTCGATGGACACCCCGTGGCGCGCTCTTCCCGAGCGGGCCAAGCAGGCCGTGCTGCACGGGCGCAACCACGAGGTGAAGGTCCGTTACCGCAACCGCTGGGGCCGCGAGCGGCAGTACTCGACCGGTTTCGAGGGCGTCATCAGCTTCCTCGAGCGCCGGCACTCCGAGACGGACTCGGACTGGAGCAAGGAGAAGTACGAGGCCTTCATGCGCGAGGTCCCGTGCCCCGTGTGCGACGGCCAGCGACTCAAGCCCGAGGTCCTCGCGGTGCGCGTGGGCGGTCTGTCGATCGCCGAGCTGTGCCGTAAGTCGATCCGCGAGGCCAAGGAGTTCCTCGACGGCCTCGAGCTAGGCGTGCGCGAGCGCCAGATCGCCGCCCAGGTGCTCAAGGAGATCCAGGCGCGCCTCGGCTTCCTGCTCGACGTCGGCCTCGACTACCTGTCCCTCGAGCGCGGTGCCGCGACGCTCTCGGGCGGCGAGGCCCAGCGCATCCGGCTTGCGACGCAGATCGGCTCGGGGCTCGTGGGCGTGCTCTACGTGCTCGACGAGCCGAGCATCGGGCTGCACCAGCGCGACAACCGCCGTCTCATCGACACCCTCACGCGACTGCGCGACCTGGGCAACACGCTCATCGTCGTCGAGCACGACGAGGACACGATCCGCACCGCCGACTGGGTCGTCGACATCGGCCCGGGCGCGGGGGAGCACGGTGGCAAGATCGTGCACTCGGGCGACCTCGAGGGCCTGCTCGCCTCCGAGGAGTCGATGACGGGCGCCTACCTCTCGGGCCGGCGCCAGATCACGACGCCCGAGGTGCGCCGCCAGATCGACCCCGAGCGCCAGGTGACCGTCTACGGGGCGCGCGAGCACAACCTGCGCGACATCGACGTGACCTTCCCGCTCGGCGCCTTCGTCGCGGTCACGGGTGTCTCGGGCTCTGGCAAGTCGACGCTCGTGAACTCGATCCTCTACACGGTGCTCGCGAACGAGCTCAACGGCGCGCGTCGGGTCGCGGGCCGCTACCGCACGGTCTCGGGTCTCGAGCACCTCGACAAGGTCGTGCACGTCGACCAGGGGCCCATCGGGCGCACCCCGCGGTCGAACCCCGCGACCTACACGGGCGTGTGGGACCACGTGCGCAAGCTCTTCGCGCAGACCACCGAGGCGAAGGTCCGCGGCTACACGCCCGGGCGCTTCTCCTTCAACGTCAAGGGCGGGCGCTGCGAGGCATGCTCGGGCGACGGCACCCTGCGCATCGAGATGAACTTCCTCCCGGACGTCTACGTGCCCTGCGAGGTCTGCCACGGCGCGCGCTACAACCGCGAGACCCTCGAGGTGCACTTCAAGGGCAAGACGGTCGCCGACGTGCTCGACATGCCGATCGAGGAGGCCGCGAGCTTCTTCGAGGCCGTGCCCGCGATCTCGCGGCACCTCAACACCCTCGTGGACGTCGGCCTCGGCTACGTCCGCCTCGGGCAGCCTGCCCCGACGCTCTCCGGCGGCGAGGCCCAGCGCGTCAAGCTCGCCTCCGAGCTCCAGCGCCGGTCGACGGGTCGCACGATCTACGTGCTCGACGAGCCCACCACCGGCCTGCACTTCGAGGACATCCGCAAGCTGCTCGGCGTGCTGCAGTCGCTCGTCGACAAGGGCAACACCGTGGTGGTGATCGAGCACAACCTCGACGTCATCAAGAGCGCTGACTGGGTCATCGACATGGGCCCCGAGGGTGGCAGCGGCGGCGGCATGGTCGTGGCCGAGGGCACGCCCGAGGACGTCGCCCGCGTGCCCGAGAGCCACACGGGTCGCTTCCTTGCCGAGATCCTCGGCGTCGAGGTCGAGGCGAAGATCGCGGCGAGCGCCTGAGTCGCCGGGGCGCGCGGCTCCGACCGGAGAGCCGGGCTAGTCCTGCAGCACGGCCACGCGGTCGAGGGGCACCGGGTCGATGTGCACGGGGAAGTTCACCGAGCGCGCGATGAAGCAGTGCTGGTGCGCCTTCTCGTGCACCTGGGCGACGAGCTCGTCGGTGACGAGCGCGCCCTCCCTCGTCCTCGGCGAGGCCAGGGTGACCCGCGGGCGCAGCGTCACGTCGACGAACTGCCCCGCGCCCTGCGACTCGATGCGCATGCGCCCGGTGGCCTTGTCGACGTAGCCCGTCACCGTGATGCCCTCGGCCGAGGCGAGGTGCAGGAACCACAGCATGTGGCACTGCGAGAGCGAGGTGACGAACAGCTCCTCGGGCGTGTACCGGTCAGGCTCGCCGCGGAAGGCCGGGTCCGAGGTGCCCAGCAGCACGGGCTTGTCCGGCAGCAGGACCTCGTGGTTGCGGCTGTACGAGGTGTAGCTCGCGGTGCCGGCGGTCCCAGCCCCGGTCCAGGTGACGGTCGCGGAGTACGTGTGCAAGGGGCCCATGGGCCGACGCTACCTGCTCGGGTCGCTGTCCGTGGGGTTCATTAGGCTGGCTCCCATGGCCGACCCCGCGACGTACCGCCCGAAGCCGGGCGACATCCCCACGTCGCCCGGCGTGTACCGCTTCCGCGACGCCGAGGGCCGCGTCATCTACGTCGGCAAGGCCAAGAACCTGCGTGCCCGCCTGTCGAGCTACTTCCAGGACCTCGCGAACCTGCACCACCGCACGCAGACCATGGTCACGACGGCGGCCTCGGTGCAGTGGACCGTCGTCGGCACCGAGGTCGAGGCCCTCGCCCTCGAGTACTCGTGGATCAAGGAGTTCGACCCGCGGTTCAACGTCAAGTACCGCGACGACAAGTCCTACCCCTACCTCGCGGTGACCCTCGGGGAGACGGTGCCGCGCGTGCAGGTCATGCGCGGGGCCAAGCGCAAGGGCACGCGTTACTTCGGCCCCTACGGCCACGCGTGGGCGATCCGCGAGACCGTCGACCTCCTGCTGCGCGTGTTCCCCGTGCGCACGTGCTCGGCCGGCGTGTACCGCCGGGCCCAGCAGCAGGGCCGTCCGTGCCTGCTCGGCTACATCGACAAGTGCGCCGCCCCCTGCGTGGGGCGCATCTCGGTCGAGGACCATCACCGCCTCGCCGAAGACCTCTGCGACTTCATGGCCGGTGACACCGCGCGCTTCGTCCGCGAGCTCACGCGCCGCATGCAGGAGGCCGCCGCCGAGCTCGACTACGAGACCGCCGCGCGGCTGCGCGATGACATCGCGGCCCTCGAGCGCGCGACGGAGAAGAACGCCGTCGTCCTCGGGGACGGCACGGACGCCGACGTCTTCGCCCTCGTGGGGGACGAGCTCGAGGCCGCCGTGCAGGTCTTCCACGTGCGCGGCGGGCGCATCCGCGGTCAGCGCGGCTGGATCGTCGAGAAGGTCGAGGACGCCGACGACGCCGAGCTCGTCGAGCACCTCCTGCAGCAGGTCTACGGCTCGGCCGCGGAGGACGAGGACGGCGCGCAGTCCGTCCCGCGCGAGGTTCTCGTGCCCGTGCTCCCGCCCGACGCCCAGCAGGTCACCGACTGGCTCTCGGGGCTGCGCGGCTCACGCGTGAGCCTGCGCGTGCCCCAGCGGGGGGACAAGCGCGAGCTCGCCGAGACGGTCCGCAAGAACGCCGAGCAGGCCCTCGCGCTGCACCGCACGCGCCGCGCGGGCGACCTCACGACGCGCAGCCAGGCGCTGCGCGAGATCCAGGAGGCCCTCGGCCTGCCCACGGCGCCCTTGCGCATCGAGTGCTTCGACATCTCCACGACCATGGGGACCCACCAGATGGCCTCGATGGTCGTCTTCGAGGACGGACTCGCGCGCAAGCCCGAGTACCGGACCTTCGCCATCCGAGGGCCCGAGGGGCAGGGCGCTCGCGACGACACGGCGGCGATCTACGAGGTCATGACGCGCCGCTTCAAGCGCTACCTCAAGGAGCGCGACGCCTCGGCGGAGATCGAGCTCGACGACGGCGGCGAGTCGGGCCCCGTCTCGGGCGAGGTCGCCCCGGAGGCGAGCGGCGGCAAGCGCTTCGCATACCCGCCCAACCTCGTGGTGGTCGACGGCGGGCAGCCCCAGGTCGCCGCAGCGGCGAAGGCCCTCGCGGACCTCGGGATCGACGACGTCGCGCTGTGCGGGCTCGCCAAGCGCCTCGAGGAGGTGTGGCTCCCGGGCGAGGAGTTCCCTGTGATCCTGCCGCGCTCCTCCGAGGGGCTGTACCTCATGCAGCGCGTGCGCGACGAGGCCCATCGCTTCGCGATCCAGGCGCACCGCAAGCGCCGCTCTCGCGCGATGACGGCCTCCGAGCTCGACGAGGTCCCTGGGCTCGGCCCCGCGCGCAAGGCGGCCCTGCTCAAGCACTTCGGCTCGCTCAAGCGCCTGCGCGCCGCCTCCGCCGAGGAGATCGCCACGGTCCCCGGGATGGGCATGGCCACGGCGCGCGCCGTCGTCGCCGCGCTCGCTCGCACGGGCAAGGGCGGTGCAGGCGGCAAGGAGCCGGCCGCTCAGGCCGCGCCCGGGGCCCAGGCCGAGGGGAGCGCAGACGACGCGGGCCAGACCGCGAGCCCGGAGGACCCCGGGGCGTCTCGCGCGCCTGGCATGCTGGAGGCATGACGAGCGAGCCATCCCCCGACACGGTCCCGCACGGCATCCCTGCCCTCGACGAGCAGGCGTCGAGCCCGCAGCCCCAGGTGCCCGAGGTGCTCATCATCACGGGCATGTCCGGAGCGGGCCGCACCAAGACTGCCGCCGTGCTCGAGGACATGGACTGGTACGTCGTCGACAACCTGCCCGCGCAGATGCTCTCGCACCTCGTGGGCATGATCACCCACGGCGTCGGGGGAGTGCGGCGCCTGGCCGCCGTCGTCGACGTGCGCGGGCGTGAGTTCTTCGCCGACCTGACCCCCGTGCTCGCCTCGCTGCGCGCCGCAGGCACGGCCTACCAGATCCTCTTCCTCGACGCCTCGGACGAGGTGCTCGTGCGCCGCTACGAGCAGGTGCGCCGCCCGCACCCGCTGCAGGGCGAGGGCCGGATCCTCGACGGCATCGCGGCCGAGCGCGAGCTCCTGCACGCCGTGCGCGAGCGCGCCGACATCCTCATCGACACCTCCGAGCTCTCGGTGCACGACCTCGCGCGCGAGGTGCGCAAGGCCGTCGCGACGGGGGCCGACGAGGCCCTGCGCGTGAACGTCGTGTCCTTCGGCTTCAAGTACGGCATCCCGCTCGACGCCGACCACGTCGTCGACATGCGCTTCCTCGCCAACCCCTTCTGGGTGCCCGAGCTGCGCCACCTCACGGGCCGCGACGAGCCCGTGCGCGACTACGTGCTCGGGCTGCCCGGGGCGAAGACCTTCATCGAGCGCTACGTCGACGCGCTCGAGCCCGTCCTCGCGGGCTACGTCAACGAGGAGAAGCACTACGTGACCATCGCGGTGGGCTGCACGGGCGGCAAGCACCGTTCGGTCGCGGTGAGCGAGGCGCTCGGGCAGCTGCTGCGCGAGCGCGGGCACCGCGTGACCGTCACGGCCCGAGACCTCGGCAAGGAGTAGGCCATGGCACCGCTGACGGCCCCCGGGCCGCAGGTCGTCGCGCTCGGCGGCGGGCACGGGCTCGCTGCCTCGCTCTCCGCCCTGCGCCGCATCACCGACCGCATCACCGCGATCGTCACGGTCGCCGACGACGGCGGCTCCTCCGGGCGGCTGCGCTCCGAGCTCGGGGTGCTGCCCCCGGGCGACCTGCGCATGGCGCTCTCGGCCCTGTGCGACGACTCCGAGTGGGGCCGCACCTGGCGCGACCTGCTCCAGTACCGCTTCACCTCGGCGGGCGACCTCGACAAGCACGCGATGGGCAACCTGCTCATCGTCGCCCTGTGGAACCAGCTCGGGGACACCGTCGCGGGCCTCGACTGGGTCGGTCGACTGCTCGGGGCGCGAGGACGCGTGCTGCCCATGGCCTCGGTGCCGCTCGACATCGAGGCGGACGTCGTGGACGAAGGGACGCGCTCGCTCGTGCGAGGGCAGAGCTCGGTGGCCACGGCGCTCGGCCAGATCGAGCAGGTCCGTCTCGTGCCGCAGGACCCACCCGCGTGCCCCGAGGCCGTCGACGCGGTGCACGAGGCGGACTGGGTCGTGCTCGGCCCGGGCTCCTGGTACACCTCGGTGCTCCCGCACCTGCTCGTCCCCGAGCTCGCGGACGCCCTGCTGACCACCAAGGCGCGCCGGCTCGTGAACCTCAACCTCGCGCCCGCGGGGGAGACCGAGACCGCGGGCATGGGCGCGACCCAGCTGCTCGCCGTCGTGCACGACCACGCCCCGGCCCTGCGCATCGACGTCGTGATCGCCGACCCCCGCTCGGTCGAGGACGTCGGCGAGCTCGAGAAGCAGGCCGAGGCCCTCGGTGCCCGGCTCCTGCTGCGTCAGGTCGGAGCGGGCGACGGATCGCCCCGGCACGAGCCCCTGCGGCTCGCCGCAGCCTTCGGGGACGCCTTCGAGGCGTTCCTGGGCGACGTCGGAACGGCGGTGCCGTAAGTGGCAGGATGTCCGCCATGGCTCTGACGGCACAGGTGAAGGACGAGCTCGCTCGCGTCAAGGTCGACAAGACCTCGTGTCGCAAGGCAGAGGTCTCCGCGACCCTGCGCTTCGCGGGAGGTCTGCACATCATCTCGGGGCGCATCGTGATCGAGGCCGAGCTCGACACGGCGATCGCCGCCCGGCGGCTGCGCACCGCGCTCTCCGAGGTCTACGGCTCCGACAGCGAGATCATCGTCGTCTCGCCCTCGGGCCTGCGGCGTGGCACGCGCTACGTCGTGCGCGTCGTCAAGGACGGCGAGTCCCTCGCGCGCCAGACGGGCCTGCTCGACAACCGCGGCCGGCCCGTGCGCGGGCTGCCGCCCCAGGTCGTCTCGGCGGGAGTCGCGGAGGCCGAGGCCGCGTGGCGCGGGGCCTTCCTCGCGCACGGCTCGCTCACCGAGCCCGGTCGCGCCTCGGCCCTCGAGATCACCTGCCCCGGCCCCGAGGCTGCGCTCGCGCTCGTGGGGGCGGCCCGTCGACTGGGCATCTCCGCGAAGTCCCGCGAGGTGCGCGGGGTCGACCGCGTGGTGATCCGCGACGGCGACGCGATCGCCTCGCTGCTCGCTCGCCTCGGCGCGCACGAGACCCTGCTCGAGTGGGAGGAGCGTCGCCTGCGCCGTGAGGTGCACGGCACGGCGAACCGCCTCGCGAACTTCGACGACGCGAACCTGCGCCGCTCCGCCCGAGCCGCCGTGGCGGCGGGGGCGCGCGTCGAGCGGGCCTTCGAGATCCTCGGCGAGGACGTGCCCGAGCACCTGCGCGAGGCGGGCGAGCTGCGCCTCGCGAACAAGGAGGCCTCGCTCGAGGAGCTCGGTCGGCTCGCCGACCCGCCGCTCACCAAGGACGCCGTCGCAGGCCGGATCCGGCGCCTCCTGGCGACCGCCGACAAGCGCGCCGCGGAGCTCGGGATCCCCGACACCGAGGCGAGCCTCAGCCCCGAGCTGCGCGACCTCTAGGTCCGGCCGGGACAATTCCATGACCAGGCACGGGACATGCCTGAGGAGAGCGTGCCCACGGCGTGACCTTGGTCCCCAGAAGTTCATACGAGCGGTATAGGATCGAAACATCGGCGGGGAGATCCCGCCCAGCGCACGCCGGGGTGCGTGACGCCAATTCACAGCAACTGTGCGTCGACCCCGAGTCGGCGCGCGCCGAGGAGGGCATTGTGACCATCCGCGTCGGAATCAACGGCTTCGGCCGCATCGGCCGGAACTACCTGCGGGCGATCCTGGAGTCGGGTGCCGACATCCAGGTCGTGGCCGTGAACGACCTGACCGACAACAAGACGCTTGCGCACCTGCTCAAGTACGACTCCGTGCTCGGCCCGCTCAAGGCTGAGGTCTCCTACGACGAGGAGTCGATCACGATCGACGGCCAGCGCATCCGCGCCCTCGCCGACCGTGACCCCGCCAACCTCCCCTGGGGCGAGCTCGGTGCCGACATCGTCATCGAGTCGACGGGCTTCTTCACGGACGCCGAGAAGGCCAAGGCGCACATCGCCGGCGGTGCCAAGAAGGTCATCATCTCCGCCCCCGCGAAGAACGAGGACGGCACCTTCGTCGTCGGCGTGAACCACACCGACTACGACCCCGCGACGCAGCACATCATCTCGAACGCGTCCTGCACCACGAACTGCCTCGCCCCGCTCGCCAAGGTCCTCGACGAGGCCTTCGGCATCGAGCGTGGTCTCATGACCACGATCCACGCGTACACGGGCGACCAGAACCTCCAGGACGGCCCGCACCGCGACCTGCGCCGTGCGCGCGCCGCGGCGATCAACATCGTCCCGACCTCGACGGGTGCGGCCAAGGCCGTGGCCCTCGTGCTCCCGCAGCTCAAGGGCAAGCTCGACGGCTACGCCCTCCGCGTCCCGACCCCCACGGGCTCGGCCACGGACCTCACCTTCACGGCCGGCCGCGAGGTCACGGTCGAGGAGGTCAACGCTGCGGTCAAGGCTGCCGCCGAGACCCCCGAGCTCAAGGGCATCCTCGCGTACACCGAGGACCCGATCGTGTCGACCGACATCATCACCCACCCCGCCTCGAGCATCTTCGACGCGGGCCTCACCAAGGTGATCGGCGACCAGGTCAAGGTCGTCTCCTGGTACGACAACGAGTGGGGCTACTCCTCGCGCCTCGTGGACCTCACGGTCTACGTCGGCGAGCGCCTCTGAGCTGCTCCTAGCTGATCAAGGCCGACGGCGTGGGCGCGTACACAACCCGTACGCCCCACGCCGTCGTCATGTCCACGGAAGGAAAGTCATGAAGACCATCGAGGGCCTCGGCGACCTGCGCGGCAAGCGCGTCCTGGTCCGCTCCGACCTCAACGTCCCGCTCGACGGGACGACGATCACCGACGACGGCCGCATCCGGGCCGCCGCCCCCACGATCCGCAAGCTCCGCGAGGCTGGTGCCCGCGTCATCGTGACCGCGCACCTCGGCCGTCCCAAGGGCGCCCCCGAGGACAAGTTCTCGCTCGCGCCCGTCGCGGTGCGCCTGGGCGAGGTGCTCGGCACCGAGGTGAAGCTCGCCAAGGACGTCGTCGGCGACTCCGCGAAGGAGACCGTCGCCTCGCTCGCCGACGGCGAGGTCGCCCTGCTCGAGAACATCCGCTTCGACGCCCGCGAGACCTCCAAGGTCGAGGAGGAGCGCGTCGAGCTCGCCCAGGAGCTCGCGGCCCTCGCCGACGCCTACGTCTCCGACGGCTTCGGGGTCGTGCACCGCAAGCAGGCCTCCGTCTACGACGTCGCCAAGCTCCTGCCGGCGGCCGTCGGCGGTCTCGTCCTCACCGAGGTCGAGGCGCTGCGCCGCGCGACCGACGACCCCGAGCGTCCCTACGTGGTCGTGCTCGGTGGCTCGAAGGTCTCCGACAAGCTCGGCGTGATCGCCAACCTGCTCGAGAAGGCCGACAAGCTGCTCATCGGTGGCGGCATGGTCTTCACCTTCCTCGCGGCCCAGGGCCACGGCGTGGGCAAGTCCCTCCTCGAGGAGGACCAGCTCGAGACCGTGCGCGGCTACCTCGCCACGGCCACCGAGAAGGGCGTCGAGATCGTCCTGCCGACCGACATCGTCGCGGCCGACGCCTTCGCGGCCGACGCGGCCCACGAGGTCGTCGCAGCCGACGCGATCCCCGAGGACAAGATGGGCCTCGACATCGGCCCCGCCTCGGGCGAGGCCTTCGCCGCGGCGATCCGCGAGGCGCGCACGATCGTGTGGAACGGCCCGATGGGCGTCTTCGAGTTCGAGGCCTTCGCCGGTGGTACGCGTGCCGTCGCGCAGGCGATGGTGGACTCCGAGGGCTTCTCGATCGTGGGCGGCGGCGACTCGGCCGCGGCGGTGCGCCGCCTCGGCTTCGACGAGTCGAAGTTCGGCCACATCTCCACCGGCGGTGGCGCCTCCCTCGAGTTCCTCGAGGGCAAGGAGCTCCCCGGCATCGCGGTCCTCGAAGGCTGACTCCTCCATCCCTGACCGAAAGGCACCCATGGCTACCAGCCGCACCCCGCTCATGGCGGGCAACTGGAAGATGAACCTCGACCACCACCAGGCGGTCCACGTGCTGCAGAAGCTCGCGTGGCTGCTCGCGGACGCGAAGCACGACTTCTCGGACGTCGAGGTGGTCGTGGTCCCGCCCTTCACGGACCTGCGCTCGGTGCAGACCCTCGTGGACGCGGACAAGCTCGAGATCGGCTACGGCGCGCAGGACGTGTCGGCCTTCACCGAGGGCGCCCGCACGGGCGAGATCTCCCCGGTGTTCCTCGCGAAGCTCGGCGTCAAGTACGCCGTCGTGGGGCACTCCGAGCGCCGCGAGTACCACCACGAGACCGACGCCGAGGTCGCCGCGAAGGCGCTCTCCGCTCTCGGCCAGGGCATCAGCCCGATCGTGTGCGTGGGCGAGGGCCTCGAGGTCCGCAAGGCCGGCGAGCACGTCGAGTACACGCTCAAGCAGCTCGAGGGCTCGCTCGCGGGCCTCTCTGCCGAGCAGGTGGCCAGCACCGTGATCGCCTACGAGCCCGTGTGGGCGATCGGCACCGGCGAGGTCGCGACCCCCGAGGACGCGCAGGAGGTCTGCGCAGCCATCCGCGGCAAGCTCGGCGAGCTCTTCTCGCCCGAGCTCGCGGCGGGCGTGCGCGTGCTCTACGGCGGCTCGGTGAAGTCGAGCAACGTCGCGGCCATCATGGCCAAGCCGGACGTCGACGGCGCTCTCGTGGGCGGGGCGAGCCTCGACCCCGAGGAGTTCGCCAAGATCGTCCGCTTCAAGTCGCACGCCGTCGGGCTGTGACCCCCCGCCGTCCTGCAGGACGGCAAGGCTGACGCCGCGCCGTCGGGCCGGGTCCTTCGAGGCCCGCCCGACGGCGCAGGTGTTAGGTCCGCAAGGGCCTCTTGGCTTACCCTTGACTGCGGCGCCGACGTGCGGCGTCACCGATCGAACCAGAACGGGACCTCCGTGGACTTCCTGCGCATCCTCCTCATCGTCCTGCTCGTGACCACGAGCCTGCTCGCCATCCCGCTCGTCCTGATGCACAAGGGCCGCGGCGGCGGTCTGTCGGACATGTTCGGTGGCGGCGTGTCGAGCGGAGCGGGCAGCTCTGGCGTGGCCGAGCGCAACCTGAACCGCATCACGATCTCCACGGCTGTCCTCTGGACCATCTGCATCGTCCTGCTGGGGCTCATCCAGCGCGTGAACGGCTGAGGAGGACTCGTGGCCGCTGGTGGAAGTGCGATCCGGGGCTCGCGCGTAGGCGCGGGCCCGATGGGGGAGGCGGAGCGCGGAGAGAGCGCTCCGCGCGTGTGGATCTCGTACTGGTGCGCGAACGGCCACGAGACGCGCCCGAGCTTTGCCGAGGAGGGAGCCCACGAGGCTCCCGCGCTGTGGGACTGCCCCCGCTGCGGCTTCCCGGCCGGCCAGGACCGCGCGAACCCGCCCTCGCCCCAGCGCAACGAGCCCTACAAGACGCACCTCGCGTACGTGAAGGAGCGTCGCTCCGAGGAGGACGGGGACGCGATCCTCGAGGAGGCGCTCGCCGCGCTCCGTGCGCGTCGCGGCGGCTGAGCAGGCCTCTCGCACGAACGACGAAGGCCCTCGCACCGAGTGCGGGGGCCTTCGTGCTGCCTGGGGCCGGGGCCGGCTCGAGCGGCTGCTCGCGGGGGAGGCTCAGCCCGCGGGCGGGGTGGCCGCGGCGAGGTCGAGGAGCCAGACCGTGGCCTGGGTGCCCACGGCACCGACGGCGGGGACCTCCTCCACGGGGGCTCCCTCGAAGGCGCGCTGCGTCACCGCGGCCTTCTCGGCACCTGCGACGACGAGCCAGACCTCGTCCGCGCTGCGGATCGCCTCGAAGGTGAGCGAGGTGCGCAGCGGCGGGGGCTTGGGGGAGCCGTGCACGCCGACGACGGTCCCGGCCGCGGCAAGGGCCTCGTGACCTGGGAAGAGCGAGGCGACGTGGCCGTCGGGCCCCATGCCGAGCAGCACGAGGTCGAAGGGCGGCAGCGCGGCGCCCTCGGGGGCGAGCGAGGCGAGCTCGGCGGCGTAGGCCGCGGCGCTGTCCTCGGGAGAGTCGACGCCCTCGCCCGGGGCGGGCATCGGGTGGACCTTCGCAGGGTCGAGTCCCTCGAGACCGTCGAGGAGCGCCTCTCGCGCCTGCGTCTCGTTGCGCTCAGGGTCGCCCGAGGGCAGGAAGCGCTCGTCGCCCCACCACAGGTGCACCGCGGACCAGTCGACCGCGAGGCGCACGGGGCTGCGCGAGATCGCGGCGAGCGAGGCGATCCCCACCGTGCCGCCCGTGAGCACGAGGTGGACCTCGTCCTGCACCGACTGCAGGTCCACGAGCCGCGTGAGCAGCCGCGCGGCGACCGCCTCGGCGAGGACCTCGGCGTCGGGGTGGACGAGGGCGACGCGAGCGGCACTCACAGCCCGACCCTCGCGAGTCCCTTGGTGAGCACGCGGCCGTAGACCTCGTCGGGGTCGAGGCGACGCAGCTCCTCGGCGAGGCACTCGTTGAGGCGACGCAGCGGGAGCGAGAGTCGCCGGTCGGGCCGCCCCGTCTGGCGGATCGTCACGGTCTGCCCGTCCGGCCGGGAGAGCTCGACGAGCTTGTCCCCGAACCACACGCGCGCGGCCGTGATGCCGTCCACACCCTTCTTGCGCACGATCTCGGTGGGCACGCGCAGCTGCTCGGCGAGCCAGGCCGCGAGGAGGTCCACCGAGGTGTGCCTGCCCTCGCCCTCGACCTCCGCGCGAGTGATCTTCTCGCCGGGATTCTCGTCGAGGGCAGCGGCGAGCAGGCCGCGCCAGAGCGTGACCCGGGTCCACGCGAGGTCGGTGTCGCCCGCGGCGAAGCCCTCACGCAGCTTCTGGAGGGTGGCCAGGGGCTTGGCGCACGTGGTCGAGTCCGTGATGCGCCGCTGCGCCATCGCGCCCACGGCATCGGCGGAGGGCTGGTCGGGAGCCTCGCCCGGCCACCACACGACGATCGGCGCGTCGGGCAGCAGGAGCGGGATCACGAGGGTGTCGAGGTGCTCGAGCAGCTCGCCCTGGGGCTGCAGCACGACCACCTCGCTCGCGCCGGCGTCGCCGCCCACGCGGATCTGGGCGTCGAGGGAGGTCGACTTCTTGCGGCCCGAGGTCGAGATCGCCAGCACGCGGCACGGGTGCTCCCGGCTCGCGTCGTTGGCCGCGGCGATCGCGTCCTCGATCTCGTCCTCGCTCGCCTCGATCACGAGGGTCAGGACGCGACCGAGAGCGACCGCGCCACCCTCGTCGCGCAGGCGGACGAGGCGCTTGTTGACGGCGCTCGTCGTGGTCTGGGGCAGGTCGATGATCATGGCCGCCGCCACGTCCTTCCGTCACGCGCGAGCATCTCGTCGGCCGAGTTCGGGCCCCAGGTGCCCGAGCGGTAGGGCTCGGGCTTGCCCTCGCGCGCCCAGTACTCGGTGACGGGGTCGAGGATCTGCCAGGAGAGCTCGACTTCCTCGTGGCGCGGGAAGAGCGGCGGGTCGCCGAGGAGCACGTCGAGGATGAGCCGCTCGTAGGCCTCGGGGGAGGACTCGGTGAAGGCGTGCCCGTAGCCGAAGTCCATCGTGACGTCCCGGACCTCCATCTGGGTGCCCGGCACCTTGGAGCCGAAGCGGATCGTCACGCCCTCGTCAGGCTGCACGCGGATGACCAGGGCGTTGTTGCCGAGCTCCTGGGTGGCCGTCGACTCGAAGGGCAGGTGCGGGGCGCGCTTGAAGATCACGGCGATCTCCGTGACGCGGCGCCCGAGACGCTTGCCGGTGCGCAGGTAGAAGGGCACGCCCGCCCAGCGGCGGGTGTCGACGTCGACGCGGATCGCGGCGTAGGTCTCCGTGGTCGAGTCGGGGGAGATGCCCTCCTCCTCGAGGTAGCCCACGACCTTCTCGCCGCCCTGCCAGCCCGCGGCGTACTGGCCGCGCGCGGTGTGCTTCGCGAGGGGCTGCGGGACGCGCACGGCCGAGAGCACCTTGCGCTTCTCGGCGCGCAGGGCCTTGGGGTCGAAGGAGACCGGCTCCTCCATCGCCGTGAGGGCAAGCAGCTGCAGCAGGTGGTTCTGGATGACGTCGCGCGCGGCGCCGATGCCGTCGTAGTAGCCCGCGCGCCCGCCGATGCCGATGTCCTCGGCCATGGTGATCTGCACGTGGTCGACGTAGTTGGCGTTCCAGATCGGCTCGAACATCTGGTTCGCGAAGCGCAGCGCGAGGATGTTCTGGACCGTCTCCTTGCCGAGGTAGTGGTCGATCCGGAAGACGTCGTCGGGCCGGAAGACCGAGGAGACGACGTCGTTCAGCTCGCGCGCCGAGGCGAGGTCGTGGCCGAAGGGCTTCTCGATGACGACGCGGCGCCACGCGCCCTCGGCGCTGCGCGACAGGCCCGAGCGCGAGAGCTGGCGGCACACGATCGGGAACTGGCCCGGGGGCACGGACAGGTAGAAGGCGTGGTTGCCTCCCGTGCCGCGCTCCTCGTCGAGGGCCGTGACCGTCTCGGAGAGGCGGTCGAAGGCGTCGTCGTCGTCGAAGGAGCCCTGCACGAAGCGGATGCCCTCGGCGAGGTGCCGCCAGGTCTCCTCGCTGAAGGGCGTGCGCGCGTACTCCTTGACCGAGTCGTGCACGATCTTCGCGAAGTCCTGGGTCTCCCAGTCGCGCCGGGCGAAGCCGGTGAGGGCGAAGCCGGGCGGCAGGAGGCCGCGGTTCGACAGGTCGTACACGGCCGGCATGAGCTTCTTGCGCGCGAGGTCGCCCGTCACGCCGAAGATGACGAGCCCGCAGGGCCCGGCGATGCGCGGGAGGCGCAGGTCGCCGGGCGCCCGCAGGGGGTTCGTGGACTCAGCCACGCGCAGCCTCGAGGGACTCGCGCGCCGCTGCCACGACGGCCTCGGCGGTGATGCCGAACTCCTCGAAGAGCTTCTCGTACGCGGCCGAGGCGCCGTAGTGCTCGAGCGAGACCGAGCGGCCCGCGTCACCGACGATGCCGCGCCACGAGAGCGCGATGCCCGCCTCGACCGAGACGCGAGCCTTCACCGCGGAGGGGAGGACCGACTCGCGGTAGGCCTCGTCCTGCTCGGCGAACCACTCGAGGCTCGGGGCGGAGACCACGCGGGTCGCGACGCCCTCGGCCTCGAGGGTCTCGCGCGCGGCGACCGCGAGCTGGACCTCGGAGCCGGTGGCGATCAGGATCACGTCCGGCGAGCCGCTCGAGGCCTCGAGGAGCACGTAGGCACCCTTCGCGACGCCGTCCGCGGAGGCGAAGCCCTGCTCGCCGCGCGGGAAGGTCGGCACGTTCTGGCGGGTGAGGATGAGGCCCACGGGGCCGTCGTGGCGCTCGAGGGTCGCCTTCCACGCCGCCGCGGTCTCGTTCGCGTCCGCGGGGCGCACGACGGCGAGGCCGGGGATCGCGCGCACAGCCGCGAGGTGCTCGACGGGCTGGTGAGTCGGGCCGTCCTCGCCGAGGCCGATCGAGTCGTGCGTCCACACGTAGATCGCCGGCACGCCCATGAGGGCCGCGAGGCGCACGGCGCCGCGCATGTAGTCCGAGAACGTGAAGAAGGTGCCGCCGTAGGCGCGCGTGAGGCCGTGCAGCACGATGCCCGAGAGGATCGCGCCCATCGCGTGCTCGCGGATGCCGAAGTGCAGCGTGCGGCCGTAGATGTCGCCCGCGAACTCGTGCGTCGAGCGCTTCGCGGGGAGGAAGGAGGGCTCGCCCTTCATGGTCGTGTTGTTCGAGCCCGCGAGGTCGGCCGAGCCGCCCCAGAGCTCGGGCAGCACGGGGGCGAGGGCGCTGAGGACCTCGCCCGAGGCGGCGCGGGTCGCGACGGACTTGCCCGCCTCGAAGCTCGGGAGGGCCTCGTCCCAGCCCGCAGGGAGCTCCTTGGCCACGAGACGGTCGAGGAGCTCGGCTCGCTCGGGGTTCGCGGCGCGCCACGCCTCGAACTTCTCGTTCCAGGCCGCGTGCTCGGCGGCCGCGCGGTCACGCAGGGAGCGCGTGTGGGCGATGACGTCCTCGTCGACCTGGAAGCTGCGCTCGGGGTCGAAGCCGAGCACCTCCTTGAGGCCGCGGATCTCCTCGCCGCCGAGCTTCGAGCCGTGCGAGCCGTGCGTGTTCTGCTTGGTAGGGGAGGGCCACGCGATGATCGTGCGGATGCCGATGAAGGAGGGGCGGTCCGTCACGGCCTTCGCGGCCTCGATCGCCGCGTGCAGCGAGTCGACGTCCTCGACGTAGCCGTCAGGGCCCTGGGTCCAGTCCACGTACTGCACGTGCCAGCCGTAGGCCTCGTAGCGCTTGAGGACGTCCTCGGTGAAGGCGATCTCGGTGTCACCCTCGATCGAGATGTGGTTGTCGTCCCACAGCACGATGAGGTTGCCGAGCTCCTGGGTGCCCGCGATCGAGCTCGCCTCGCTCGTGACTCCCTCCTGGAGGTCGCCGTCGGAGGCGATGACGTAGACGAAGTGGTCGAAGGGGCTCTCGCCGGGAGCGGCGTCGGGGTCGAGCAGGCCGCGCTCTCGGCGCGCCGCCATCGCGAAGCCCACCGAGCTCGCGAGGCCCTGGCCGAGGGGGCCGGTGGTGATCTCGACGCCGTCGGTGTGGCCGTACTCGGGGTGGCCCGGGGTCTTCGAGCCCCAGGTACGCAGGGCCTGGATGTCCTCGAGCTCGAGGCCGAAGCCACCCAGGTAGAGCTGGATGTACTGCGTGAGGCTTGAGTGGCCCGCCGAGAGGATGAAGCGGTCGCGGCCGAGCCAGCTCGGGTCGGCCGGGTCGTGCTTCATGACGTTCTGGTAGAGGAGGTAGGCGACAGGCGCGAGGCTGATCGCGGTGCCGGGGTGGCCGTTGCCGACCTTCTCGACGGCGTCGGCGGCGAGCACCCGGACGGTGTCGACCGCGCGACGGTCGAGCTCGGTCCAGCCCACCTGCTCGGCACGGGGGGAGATGGCGTTCAAGGCTCCTCTTTCCGACCGCCGGCTCGCGCCGTCGCGGTCTGGGCTTGCAGGGATGCACGGGTCCAGGTCCTCGGTCAGCCTAGTCGCGCGCGCGAGGCCAGGTGATCAGCGCCAGAGCGTGGACGCGGACCGGTAGGATGACGGGGACGTGTCCGGGGGTGCGTCTTCCGATCCTGACCCCCGAGGGGAGTGCTTCTCACCGTGCAGACCGCAGCGGCGACCGTCGCCTCGACCGAGGTGGCGCTCCCGACGACCCCGCCGTGGCGCCGCGTGAGCGCCTTCGTCGCGCTCACCAAGCCGCGCGTCATCGAGCTGCTCCTCGTCACGACCCTGCCGACGATGATGCTCGCGCACGGCGGCTTCCCGAGCATCGGGCTCGTGATCGCCACGCTCGTGGGCGGTGCTCTCGCGGCCGGCTGCGCGAACGTCCTGAACTGCTACCTCGACCGCGACATCGACAAGGTCATGCACCGCACGAAGCGGCGCCCCCTCGTCACGGGTGAGGTGACGGGGCGCGAGGCGCTCGTCTTCGGCTTCGCGCTCGGCGTGATCTCCCTCGTGTGGCTCGCCCTCGCGGCGAACCCTCTCACCTCGGCCCTCACGGCCGGGGCGATCGTGATCTACGTCGTCGGCTACACGATGATCCTCAAGCGCCGCACCTCGCAGAACATCGTGTGGGGCGGCATCGCGGGGTGCATGCCCGTGTTCATCGGCTGGGCCGCGGTCACCGACTCCCTGAGCTGGGCCGCGGTCGCCCTCTTCGGCGTCATCTTCTTCTGGACGCCCCCGCACTACTGGCCCCTCGCGATGAAGTTCCGCAAGGACTACGCCGCGGCCGGGGTGCCCATGCTCCCTGTGGTCGCGGCGGACAAGCGGGTCGCGGTCGAGTCGATCGCCTACGCGGTCGCGATGGTCGCGTGCTCGCTCGCCCTCGTCCCGCTCGCCGGGATGTCGTGGGTCTACACGGTCGCGGCCGCGGGCCTCGGCGTGTGGTTCATCGCCTCGTGCGTGGGCCTGTACCGCCGAGCGAACCAGCCGGGCACGAAGCTGCGCGAGATGCGCGTCTTTCACGGCTCGATCACCTACCTGAGCGTCCTCTTCCTCGTCGTCGCGATCGACCCGCTCCTGCCGTGGTGAACGCGCTCGACGCGGTGGTGCGCGACTTCCTCGCCCACCTCGTCGTCGAGCGCGGCGTGTCCTCGAACACCTCTGCGGCCTACCGTCGCGACCTGAGGCGCTACTCCGAGTTCCTCACGAGCCGGGGGATCACCGAGCTCGCAGGAGTGGGGGAGAGCGACCTCGGCGACTTCGTCACGGCCCTCGCGACGGGCGAGGCGAGCGGGGCGCCGATGTCTGCCGCCTCGGTCGCGCGCTCGGTCGCGGCGGTGCGCGGCCTGCACCGCTTCGCCCTCCTCGAGGGTCGCGTGAGCGTCGACGTCGCGGCGGCGGTCCGTGCCCCGGCCCGCCCCAAGCGACTGCCCAAGGCGATCACGGTCGACGAGGTCGAGCGCCTGCTCGACGCCGCGGGCGTGGGTGACGGACCCATCCCGCTGCGTGACCGCGCGATCCTCGAGCTGCTCTACTCGACCGGCGCGCGCATCTCCGAGGTCACGGGGCTCGACGTCGACGACGTGGACCGCACCCCGGGGCGCGGCTCGGTGCGGCTCTTCGGCAAGGGGCGCAAGGAGCGCGTCGTCCCGGTCGGCTCCTTCGCCCTCGAGGCGCTCGAGGCCTACCTCGTGCGCGCGCGACCGGCCCTCGCGATCTCGGGCCGAGGCACGCCCGCCCTGTTCCTCAACGCGCGCGGGGCGCGGCTCTCGCGCCAGAGCTGTTGGGCCGTGCTCCAGAAGGCCGCCGAGCGCGCGCAGCTCACGGCGCACGTGTCTCCGCACACCTTGCGCCACTCCTTCGCGACGCACCTGCTGCACGGCGGCGCGGACGTGCGCGTGGTCCAAGAGCTGCTCGGGCACGCCTCCGTGACCACCACGCAGCTCTACACGCTCGTCACGGTCGACACGCTGCGGGAGGTCTACGCCGCGGCCCATCCACGGGCGGTTAGCGACCAACCGCCGGTGCGGTAGCGGTCAGCGGGCCTCGCGAAGCGTGACCGCCTTGGTGCGCACCGCCTCGATCATCGGGCGGCACACTCGCGTGCCGTGAGCTGGAGCTGGGCACAGGGGGCGGGGACTGTGCCCGGCGATAGTGGAGCTCCTGTCTACAGGACCCTTTCCAACGGAAACGTAGTTGCGGTCGGTGTTCATCGGGCTGGCAACCTCACGGACACCTCGGTCTTCACCCCGATTAGGATCGTGTTGGCTGAGACTGGTAGCAACTTGGCGCGCAGTTGAGGAGGGAGCCCAGACCTATGCATATTCGAAGGGCGGCCGCTGCGTCGCGGACACCAATAGTTCCCCTGATCGCAGCAACGCTGGTTCTTGGTGGCTGCGCTCAGGGCGCGACGACGTCGACGAGTAGTCCCTCCAGCGAGAAGTCGACTGGTCAGGTGACTGGATCACTCATAGTCCCCGACCACGTGCAGGCGGGCGAGGAGTTCCAGCTGGCCGCGGACTCTGGCATCGCGCTCCGCGCGCACTGGGTGATCGCCACGGAGAACGAGGGCGCGGAGGCCGGTTCCCGCTGGACCCTGGTTGGTGAGCGTGACGGCCGGGCGCCGTACGCCCGCGAAGACGATCTCAACGAGGACATCCTCGCGGGAGAGATTCAGTCGCTCACCCTCGTCTTCGATCCGGCCATGCCCGTCGGCGACTACACGTTGTGCCTGCCAACGAGCACCGTTGCAGAGCCGGAGGTGGTCCAGGAACGGTGCGCCGTAGTCTCGCTCGGGGTGGCGCCGTAGCCAGCGCCGGTCGAGGTCCGGTGTGTTGCGCCACAGCGATCGCCCTCCCGGCGCGGTAGGTTTGGCGGCGTGACGAGCACGGCCACCGACCCCGCGACGGACCCCGTCGGGCGACCCCTCCCTGAGTTCGCCGTCCCCGCGCCTCTCGACCGCCACGGTCCCGCGCGGATCGTCGCGATGTGCAACCAGAAGGGTGGCGTCGGCAAGACGACGACGACGATCAACCTCGCCGCTGCGCTCGCCGAGTACGGGCGCAAGGTGCTCATCGTCGACTTCGACCCCCAGGGTGCCGCGAGCGTCGGGCTGGGCATCAACCCCAACGAGCTCGAGGACACCGTCTACAACGTCCTCGTGGACCGCGGCGCGGACATCCGCTCGATCATCCGTCCCACGGGCGTCGAGGGCCTCGACCTGCTGCCGGCCAACATCGACCTCTCGGCCGCCGAGGTCCAGCTCGTGAGCGAGGTCGCCCGCGAGTCGATCCTCGCCCGCGCGCTGCGTCCGGTCGAGGACGAGTACGACGTCGTCCTCATCGACTGCCAGCCCTCGCTCGGCCTGCTCACCGTGAACGCCCTCACCGCGGCGCACGGCGTGCTCATCCCGCTCGAGTGCGAGTTCTTCGCGCTGCGCGGCGTCGCCCTGCTCGTCGAGACGGTCGACAAGGTGCGCGACCGCCTCAACCCCCGCCTCAAGCTCGACGGCATCCTCGCGACGATGTTCGACCCGCGCACGCTGCACTCGCGCGAGGTGATCGAGCGCGTGCACGAGGCCTTCGGCGACCAGCTGCTGCAGACGGTCATCCGCCGCACGGTGAAGTTCCCCGACGCCTCGGTCGCGGCCGAGCCGATCACGAGCTACGCACCGACGCACGACGGCGCGAACGCCTACCGCCAGCTCGCGAGGGAGCTCGTGGCCCGTGGCGCCGCCGCCTGAGACGACGGAGCCCGAGCTCGCCCCGTCCGCCACGCCGCTCGCGGACGCGCCCGTCGGGACCTCCTCCTTCTCGGTGCGCCTCGAGAACTTCGAGGGGCCCTTCGACCTCCTGCTCGGCCTCATCTCGCGACACCAGCTCGACATCACGGAGATCGCCCTCGCGCAGGTGACCGACGAGTTCATCGCGCACCTGCGCGCGGCGGACGAGCTCGACCTGGGGCAGGCGAGCGAGTTCCTCGTCGTCGCGGCGACCCTGCTCGACCTCAAGGCCGCGCGCCTGCTGCCCCAGGGGGACGTCGAGGACGCTGAGGACCTCGAGCTGCTCGAGGCTCGCGACCTGCTCTTCGCGCGCCTGCTGCAGTACCGGGCCTTCAAGGAGGTCGCCTCGAGCTTCGCCGAGCGCCTCGAGTCCTCGGTGCGCCGCTACCCGCGCACCGTCCCCCTCGAGCCTGAGCTGGCGGCCCTGCTGCCCGAGCTCGTGTGGTCGATCGGTCCGCACGAGCTCGCGTACCTCGCGGCCAAGGCGCTCGAGCCCAAGGCTCCGCCCACCGTCGACGTCTCGCACCTGCACGGGGCGCGCGTGAGCGTGCGCGAGCAGGCCGCCGTCGTCGCCGACAGGCTGCGTCGCGCGGGGACCACGAGCTTCCGCGCCCTCGTGGCCGATGCGGGGGAGGTGCAGGTGGTCATCGCTCGCTTCCTGGCCCTCCTCGAGCTCTTCCGCGAGGGCGTGCTCGGCTTCGAGCAGGTCACGCCGCTCGGTGAGCTCACCGTGCGGTGGACCGGCAGCGAGGACGCCGAGGTCGAGATCCGCGACGACTACGACGACGGCGGGAACGACATCGTCCACCACGAGGTGACCCTCCCGGTCGACCAGACCGCGAGCGAGAGCACCCCGACCGACCTTCCGACGAGCACCGGGGAGGCCCCGTGAACGAGACCGAGAACACCGAGAACCAGCCCGTCGAGCCGATGCCCGAGGACGCGGCACCGAGCCCCTCGGCTGCCTCGCCCGCCGAGCCGGGCGCGGACGGCGCGACCCCCGACGAGCTCGCCTTCGACGTCCACGAGCTGCCGGGTGGTGCGGCGGCGGCCCTCGAGGCGGTGCTCATGGTGGTCGAGGAGCCCGTCTCCGTGGTCCAGCTCGCGAGCGTGCTCGCGCTGCCCACCGAGGAGGTCGAGCAGATCCTCGCGGAGCTCGCGGCCGAGTACCGCGGCGAGCGTGGCGCTCGTCCGCGCGGCTTCGAGCTGCGGCAGGTCGCCGAGGGCTGGCGGCTGTACTCCGCAGGGCCCTTCTCGGAGGTCGTGAGCCGCTTCGTGCTCGACGGGCAGTCCGCGCGCCTGACCCAGGCCGCGCTCGAGACCCTCGCGGTGATCGCCTACCGCCAGCCCGTGACCCGAGGTCAGGTCTCGGGAGTGCGCGGCGTCAACGTGGACTCCGTGGTGCGCACGCTCACGACGCGCGGGCTCGTGCAGGAGGTCGGCTCCGACCCCTCGACGGGTGCGGTGCTCTACGGGACCACGGGATACTTCTTGGAGCGCATGGGCATCGGCTCGCTCGACGAGCTCCCGCCGTTGGCGCCCTACCTACCCGAGATGGACATGATCGACGTCGACGACGTCGCAGGAGACTGACATGCACGTACCCGAGGGCGTCCGCCTGCAGAAGGTCCTGGCCGGCGCCGGTCTCGGCTCGCGCCGGGCCTGCGAACAGCTCATCGCCTCCGGGCGCGTCGAGGTGGACGGCAAGGTCGTCCGCGAGCTCGGCACCCGCATCGACCCGAAGAGGTCCGTGGTCCACGTGGACGGGCTGCGCGTGCAGCTCGACTCGTCCCTCGTGACCCTCGCGCTCAACAAGCCGCTCGGCGTGGTCTCGACGATGCACGACCCCGAGGGCCGACCCTCGCTCGAGCAGTTCGTCGCCAACCGGACCGAGCGGCTCTTCCACGTGGGTCGCCTCGATGCGGACTCCGAGGGCCTGATCCTCCTCACGAACGACGGCGAGCTCGCGAACCGCCTTGCGCACCCCAGGTACGAGGTCGCCAAGACCTACCTCGTCGAGGTCTCGGGGCGCGTGAAGCCCGCCCACGGCAAGGAGCTGCTCGCGGGCATCGAGCTCGAGGACGGGCCCGCGAGGCTCGACAGCTACCGGCTCGTCGACCAGACGCCGCTCGCGGCGCTCATCGAGGTGCGCCTGCACGAGGGACGCAACCGCATCGTGCGTCGCATGTTCGACGCCGTGGGCCTGCCCGTGACGCGACTCGTGCGCACGCAGATCGGCCCCATCAAGCTCGGTGACCTGCGCCCGGGGCGCACGCGAGTGCTCGGCCGCACCGAGCTCGGCACGCTCATGAAGGCCGTCGAGCTGTGAGCCCTGTCGCGACGCGCGGCCCCGTGCGGATCGTCGGCACAGGCCTGCTCGGCACCTCGATCGGGCTTGCCCTGCGCGCGCTCGGGGTCGACGTCGTGCTCGCCGACCCCTCGCGCACGGCCCTCGCGATCGCGGTCGACATGGGCGCAGGGCGCCTTCCCGCCGCCGAGGACGCCCCGCCGGCGCTCGTCGTCGTCGCCGCTCCGCCCGACGTCGTCGCGGACGTGGTCGCGGCCGAGCTCGAGGCGCATCCCCAGGCTGTCGTGACCGACGTCGCGAGCGTCAAGACTTCGGTGCGCGACGCCCTCGCGGCTGCGGGCGCGGACCTGAGCCGCTACGTCGGCTCGCACCCCATGGCAGGGCGCGAGCGCTCGGGCCCTACGGCTGCGCAGGCCCAGCTCTTCGCGGCGCGCCCGTGGGTGATCGTCGACTCGGGAGCCTCGAGCGACGCGGCGCTGCTCGCGGTGCGCTCTCTCGCCGTCGACCTCGGCGCCGTGCCCGTCTCGATGGATGCCGCGGGGCACGACCAGGCCGTCGCCCTCGTCTCCCACCTCCCGCAGGTCGCCGCGAGCCTCGTGGCAGCGCGCCTGCGCGACGCGCGGGACGAGGCGCTGTCCCTCGCGGGCCAGGGCCTGCGGGACACCACGCGCATCGCCGCGAGCGACGCCGCGATGTGGGCCGGGATCCTCTCGGCGAACGCCGGTCCCGTGCGCGAGCTGCTCGCGGGCCTGCGCGAGGACCTCGACCGAGCGATCGATGCCCTCGACTCGGGTTCCGTCGCGGGCCTCGCCCGGCTCGTCGAGCAGGGCAACCTCGGCGTCGGCCGCATCCCCGGCAAGCACGGCGGGGCCCCGCGCGCCTTCGAGGTCGTCACCGTCCTCGTGCCCGACACGCCCGGCGAGCTCGCGAGGCTCCTCACGGAGATCGGCGAGGCCGGCGTCAACGTCGAGGACCTGCTCCTCGAGCACTCGCCCGGCCAGCCCGTGGGCCTGGCCTCCATCTCCGTGCTGCCCGGAGCCACCGGTCGGCTCGTCGACGTCCTCGCGGAGCGCGGCTGGCGCGTCGCGGGAGAGGAGCAGCATGCCTGAGCTCGTCATCGCGATCGACGGGCCCTCCGGCTCCGGCAAGTCCTCGGTCTCGCGCCGCGTCGCCCAGGCTCTCGGCCTCGCCTACCTCGACACCGGCGCGATCTACCGCGCCGCGACCTGGTGGTGCCTCGACCAGGGCGTGGACCTCGCGGACCCCGTGGCCGTGCTCGCCGCGGTGCGCGAGATGCCTCTCGACATGGGCGTGGACCCCTCCTCGCCCACGGTGCGCGTCGGCGAGACCGACGTGACCGCGGCGATCCGCTCCGAGGACGTCACGGGAGCCGTGAGCAAGGTCTCCTCGAACCTCGAGGTGCGAGCGGTGCTGCGCCAGCTGCAGCAGGACGCGATCGCCCACGAGGGCCGGCCCGACTCCTTCTCCGGGGGACTCGGGATCGTCGCCGAGGGCCGCGACATCACCACCGTGGTCGCCCCGGAGGCGGACGTCCGCGTGCTGCTCACGGCCTCCGAGGAGGCCCGGCTCGCTCGCCGCGCGCGCGAGGTGCACGGCTCGGCCGACGCCTCTGCGGTCGAGGCCACGCGCGCCTTCGTGGTGCAGCGAGACAAGAAGGACTCGGCCGTCACGAGCTTCCTCGAGGCCGCAGACGGCGTCGTGACCATCGACTCCTCCGAGCTGAGCTTCGAGGAGACGGTCCAGGCGGTCCTCGAGCTCGTCGAGCGGCGGCGGTGAGCGCGCCTCCGCGCTGGGCGAGGTCCGTCGGCAGGTTCCTCGCGCACGGGGTGTGGAGCACGAGCGTCCAGGGAGCCGAGCTCGTGCCCGCCGAGGGGCCCGTCGTGGTCGTCGCGAACCACACGGGGCTCATGGACGGACCTGTGCTCGTCGGCGCGCTGCCGCGCGCGAGCAAGGTCCTCGTGCGCAAGGGCATGTTCGTGGGCCCGCTCGGCTGGCTGCTGCGCGCCTCGGGACAGATCGCCGTGGACGACGCCGACGGCGGGCGCTCGGCCCTCGCCGCCGCGCGCGCGTACCTGCGCGAGGGCGGGCTCGTCGCGGTCTTCCCCGAGGGGAGCCGCGGCAAGGGGGACGCAGCAGACGCACGCGCAGGCGCCGCGTGGCTCGCGCTCAACTCGGGGGCCGTCGTCGTGCCGGCCGCGGTGCTCGGCACGCGCCGCACGGGGGAGTCGGTCAACCGCGTGCCGGGACTGCGCCGGCGCCTCGCGATCGAGTTCGGCGAGCCCGTGCGCGTCGAGCGAGCCGCGGGGACCTCGGGGCGCGAGGCTCTCGAGGCCGCGAACCAGCAGATTCGAGTGGCCCTCGCCGCCGTCGTCGAGCGAGCAGTGACCCGCTCGGGCATCGCGCTGCCCACCGATGACCCGCTGGCCCGGCGACGGGGGACAATAGAGCAATGACCGACACCGAGTTCGAGCCCGAGGGCCCCGAGACACCCATCGAGGTCGTCGACGACGTCGACCGCGCAGAGGCCCTGCGCGCAGGCCTGACCGAGTACGAGCTCGACCCAGAGGACCTCGTCCTCCTCGAGCACGAGGGCCTCGAGGACGACGAGTCCGAGCAGCGCGCGCCGCTGCCCGTGCTGGCCGTCGTCGGACGCCCCAACGTCGGCAAGTCGACGCTCGTGAACCGCATCCTCGGTCGCCGCGAGGCCGTCGTCGAGGACACCCCCGGCGTCACGCGCGACCGCGTGCACTACGAGGCCGAGTGGTCCGGCAAGGAGTTCACCCTCGTGGACACCGGCGGTTGGGAGGTCGACGTCGCGGGGATCGACGCGCGCGTGGCCGAGCAGGCCGAGGTCGCGATCTCCCTCGCCGACGCCGTGCTCTTCGTGGTCGACGCGACCGTGGGTGCGACCGCGACGGACGAGCAGGTCGTCAAGCTGCTGCGCCGCTCGGGCAAGCCCGTCGTGCTCGCTGCCAACAAGGTGGACGGACCCTCGGGCGAGGCCGACGCCGCGACGCTGTGGAGCCTGGGCCTGGGCGAGCCGCACTCGATCTCCGCGCTGCACGGGCGTGGCACGGGTGACCTGCTCGACGCGATCCTCGCGGTGCTCCCCGAGGAGTCCGAGCACGGGCGACCCATCCCCGAGGGGGGTCCGCGCCGCGTCGCGCTCGTCGGGCGGCCGAACGTGGGCAAGTCCTCGCTGCTCAACAAGCTCGTGGGCAGCGAGCGCGTCGTCGTCGACGAGACCGCGGGCACGACGCGCGACCCCGTCGACGAGCTCGTCGTGCTCAAGGACCGCACCTGGTGGTTCGTGGACACCGCCGGCATCCGTCGCCGCGTGCACCAGACCTCGGGAGCGGACTTCTACGCCTCGCTGCGCACGCGCGCCGCGATCGAGCGCTCCGAGGTGGCCGTCGTGCTCATCGACGCCTCGACGCCCATCACCGAGCAGGACACTCGGGTGATCTCGCAGGCCGTCGACGCCGGCCGCGCGGTGGTGATCGCGTACAACAAGTGGGACCTCATGGACGAGGACCGCCGCCCGTACCTCGAGCGCGAGATCGAGCGCGACCTCAACCAGGTCCAGTGGGCCCCGCGCGTCAACATCTCCGCGCGCACCGGCTGGCACGCCGAGAAGCTCGTCCCCGCGATCGACCTGGCGCTCGAGTCCTGGGAGCGGCGCATCTCGACGGGCAAGCTCAACTCCTTCCTCGGCGAGCTCGTCGCGGCCCACCCGCACCCCGTGCGGGGCGGCAAGCAGCCGCGCATCCTCTACGCGACGCAGGCCTCGACCAGGCCACCGCGCTTCGTGATCTTCGCCTCGGGCTTCATCGAGGCGGGCTACCGACGCTTCATCGAGCGCCGACTGCGCGAGACCTTCGGCTTCGAGGGGACGCCGATCGAGCTCTCGGTGCGCGTGCGCGAGAAGCGGCGTCGGTGACTCTCGGGGACGAGGGTGCCTC